>Ga0210059_1014301_pt1 | contig 11753 bp, 7 predicted proteins | sample Ectturendosymbi2_FD_188042 | JGI IMG/M metagenome (GOLD analysis project Ga0210059, IMG submission 188042) | Ecteinascidia turbinata endosymbiont from Florida, USA - Sample 2 (SPAdes) (version 2) | ecosystem: Host-associated > Tunicates > Ascidians > Unclassified | place: Key West, Florida... | reverse complement strand
AAAATCAACAATTCAGGATAAACATTATCAGTGGTTGCTATTGCTTAGTTATTCTGGTGTTCACAGCTTTTTCTTCTAAACACAGTATGCTGGAAAACAACTTACTCTACCTGTAGGCTAATATAATCACAAAAGCCTATTGTGGTACGGGTTCAGTTTCTGTTGTTGCTTCTGGCATTGCTTCACATTCATATATGACACTGGCTACTGACTGATTAACGTCCAAAGTGACTTAGCCTAACTAAACGCAATGATAACATATGTAGCCTGACGCAGGCTACCATGCTTCACGCACGTTTCATTTGTTTGGACAATCAGCATCCGGCTTGTACATGATGAAGTTGCACTGCATAACTTCGCAGCTTCCGCACTTTTGAGACATATTGAAATCGCACACGCATGTTTTTTCTCACGCCAAAAAAATTTCCAATTCCAGATATGGGGGAAAAGTTTCTTTGGTACAAATAACGCGTTTTGCAATAGTTTTCTGCTAGGATGAAATATATAGTTTGTGTAGCCACTCAGAACCCAAGTATAATTAGTCTGCTCAACCAGCAAAACTACAGTTTGAATTTCAAAATTGCGTTTCAGGTCCCGACACAGGCTCCAAAACATGGGTGTAGGAGCAGGCAAATTTTGTAGGTCTGGAGGCTATTTGCCCGAATTCTCCAAACTTTCCCGAAAAATTTTTGTGCGACAAACTTTCCCCCAGCAAATTTTCTGTAGCAGTTGGTTACTCATGATCAACCCACACGAACTCTAAAACATGAAGACTTTCTTTTTTTGGAGGTCAAACAAATTTTTTTGTGAGAAAAAAAGGTCAAAGTCAGACCTTTTTATTCAGCCAGACTCATTGATCACTCCAGGAGTAAACGTAGGTGTCGAAATATCTGTACCCGAGTTTTCAGGGATTTTGCCCAAATTTTTGACAAATCAAAACTTATGGAGATGCGTCTGAACCCCCTGCATCACCAGCTCCTACAACACTGCTCCAAAAGATGATTTTATCTCAGCGGAATAATAAAAATCTACAGAGCGCGCACACATCAATACGTGTAGGAACCTCTGCTAAGATATTCTAAGCACTCTAGCGCAACAGTTTGCTCCAAACCAGCCTAAGGCACATCTCGTTACCGTGTTTGTCGCTAGATACATATGTGCATCTTGTTGAGTTTCGTTCCCATTCGTAATTTAGAGTGCAGAGGCGAAGTGAAATGGACTTGTTGCTTTTAACAAGTCTATGCTTCAACCCAATACTTCCATTAGATGTTGAACGAAGAAACGCAGAGGTCGAAAACAACGTTTAATACCAGTGGTCCGGCAGCAACTTTCTTGAGACACTATACAGCTGCAATAAACAAAAGAAAAAAACTGTACACGAACGTCTTCTTTCGCGAGTTTGAAAAACGCACCATCCAGTGGCATTTTACTTATTAATTTGCAAAAGCAAAATAATGAAATTCCTTCCACAGTTTACTGTGAACAATCTCAAATTCTCCCAACAACGGTCTCTTTTAACAAATAAGGTTTCTTCCAACCTTGTGCACATAATTTGAGCATCCCCGCTTGAGATTTCCAACCTGTGTTTGCAGGTTAAAATAGTCTGTTAGCCAGTTGTACTGGTGATCTTTACTTTTAATCTGTCTCAGTTACAACTAGCCTATACTGTCGATGAAAAAATAAAACAAGATTTATTTTCGAGATTACCTAGTCTTTCTCAATTACCGCCACTAAACAAATTGAACTTCTACTGCGATTCTTTTCGAAATGCCGAAAATCGGAAAAAAATTAAAGGTTGTGCACTTGCGCGTAGGTTAGCGTAAAAATAGTTAATGTGCGTTGAGACGCACCACAACACGTTATAAAAGTAGACGATTCTGTCATCAGCCAAACTTACAGCAGCTTCCTGACATCAACAGTAAGTTGCTGATGTAATGCTACTCGCACGCAAGTTGCAAATCACCCTCATCACGTTGTCAAGTTGGACTTTCTTAACATGAAAAACTGCCGAAAAGCAAAACGCCAACGGTGTTAACTGACAGCAAGCTGTTCTCAAGTTTGGCAAGAAGGCTCGGCTGCACTGATCGAAACAGTTTTTGCAGAAGTATCGTCTGACTGATCACAGTTTGTGCGCCACACATCTTCCTGGACCTGTGATAATTAATTGCATGGTGACGCCAAACCTTGTGCCGCGGAAAAAAAACAAGCTCACGTTGTGATTTGCATTTTTTCCAAAAATGCCATTTTTTCCAATGTTGCTACAACTTTTGCTTCAGTATTGTTGACAAAATTACGTTTCTTCAATCATGGGCGTCGGAAGGATTTTTCCAGGGGGGCAGTAGGGGATTTCCTCAAATTAGTTTCCAGGGGGGCCAAAAGTGGTGAAATTTGTTTTTTACCCCTCGAAATTGAAAAAACAACCTTTTTTGCTCATAATTTCAAAATCCAGGGGGCCAAAGCACCCCCTTCCCCCCTTCCGACGCCCATGTCTTCAATAACAGCACAAGTGCAGATTGTCGACGACCGGTGCCCAAGCGGTAAAATATCTACAGTGCTCAGTGGGCAGTGACGTGATGACTTTTACCTGCGGGACATTAAAACTATTTTAACTTTATCTGATATTTCTGTTTCTGATGCACTTCATCATAAGACTATGTTCTCTCATTCTTAGTGTATATGCGTCAAAAAGGGCGAATAGTTTTGTTTTTACGAAAAACATTATAAGGCGGCAGTGAAAATTGCGTCAGCGATTATTTTACAAAGATCAAATCCAGTCCTTCACTGGTCAAGAGATTCTTGACTTACGAGTCGAACCAAACCGTAACTTGCGCGCGGAATCGCAAAGAACCGCACATGTTGGCCAGTGAATACCACCGGACCGTACAACATTATAGTGAAACGAGTAGTAGGAAAGTTTTGGCCGAGGGAGGCGTAACCACAACTGAACCGTTTGTTCTTGAATTACAAACACCGCAACAGAAACAGAACTGGTTTAATGTAACAGAGCTATTCCAGATGTTTTTTTAATGAACGTTATCAATCTTGAGAAGATATTTTTATAGCGTTCACGGTGTCACGTATAGGCGGAAGTTGTGTTATATTTACCACAAGACGAACTGAAAACAATTTTTAAAAATCATAATTCTTAGCTTAAATATATGTCAATGACTTGAATACGATTTACCAGGACGTGCTCTCTCAGGTATCCGGGACTCACGTAAACGTTACACAGTTTTTTCGAACAGTCTTCGATGTAACAAAAGTTTTCATCATCTAGTATTAGACCAATGGATTTTTATTTAGAAAGTCCTATCAGAAAAATCGTCTTATTGGCTTACCCAAACAAATCCTCAAGCTGCTGTCTTGACGCCAGTCAAAATGTTGACAAGATCAAACATTTAGAATGACCTAACATTACTGGTTTCTTTCACCTCGATTAGCACTTTATTTATTTAACAACTGCAGAGACGAAGTAACGAAATGAAACACAACTTCAGCAAAGCACTGGACGTTCGCATGCGCCACAGGAAACAGCGACCAACTGCGGGTATGTAGGTTTGCAGGCCATCAACTGTTGGACTATTCGCAAACAAGTACATTGCGATGAATCGTGAATGGGATAATGCTTGAAATCACGCAGTAAAAATGCACAAAACAAAGTATCCACTATATAAGAATGCCCCCTTCAAGAAAGTGCGGTGTGGATAGGTTGTCGAGAGCCGACACGCAAAGCATGCATCCATTATATATCGGGATGCCACGCCTCTTAGGGGGGCGTCAATATATTTCCAAGAGGGGCACGAGCCCTTACTTAGACGCTCAAGTATCTCCCTAATGCGTGATCAATAAATTTACCAATATATTTTCTTGTACAACTTATTTGAAAGTCGAGGACTTGAAGCAAAAATCAATTGCTTAAGGGAGGCGTGGTAGAGAAAAGCTTAAGAACCACTACTTTAGATAATTAATTCAAAAAGATCCGAAAATAATCCACTGGAAACGCAAAAGATCCCCTATCGCGTGGCTACAACTGCAGGATGCTCTCGACAGAGTTAAAGAGAATTTCCGAGGCCTGCATGTCTCTGTTCACGGGACCTGAAAGACCACTTTTAGCAACTGTCTTCAACGGAGCTCAGCATCCATGTGTTCGTACAAGTCATACTTGGATACGGCCGGCCGCTGCAGATTTTTGCGCAGATTCTACGCGAAAAACTGCGTCTCAACTTGTGTCACTTTACTTTCTCCTGAAAGTTCACTATGCTGCTCCATAAGAGATATACAGCAAATGACCCACAGACAGTTAAACGCAACGGGCTTACCAGTGGATCCGATACCTTGATTTCTTTTGCGATTTCTCAGCGGGAAATGTGCTCGACCCTTCATTGCGTGGTTTGAAAGAAAGGCAAAACATTTGAGGTTTTTCCGCATCATGTTGACTTCCTCGTGCACAATAGTTTTGTTCTTACATCAGTAAACAAAGTATAACTTTATTCTATTAAAGCACGCTTTGCTTCGCACTTCGCAGTTGCACTGTGCAGTTCAAGCATCACAATTGTAATAGCAACAAACAAACTTTAGCCTTGCGGCAAGCTTCTGAGGAATCTGCCTGCTTTCTGCTTTCATTCTTCTGCGACGATTAAAACTTGCAAGCGTATCTATTTATCATAGTTAAAGGCCACAAAGATGGCGGCAAGTAAATCAGTCACAGTTTATTGACGGGGAAACTAGTTTCGCGTTTTCCAACGCATCATCAGTCCTGTAAATGTAAGACAAATCTTACAGGCGAAATGTTGGCACTTGAAAACAATAGAGAAAGACACACGAACTGTGGCTAGTTACAACGACATTACTAAAAATTTTCAAAGCTGAAAGGCTGGCCTTCCCAGAGCCTCATAAACCAGCCACTGCTAAGAAAATCGGCGTTGGAAGCGGTCTATGCAAGACACGTTTCCTCTGGAGATAACATACGTGCGCGATGACGAGTGCCAGATGGAAACCACGCGATTAAACACAGCGTAGCAGTTCACGAAAAATCAAGAAAGGCCGAGCCTTTCAATGTAAACCAGAAAGTTGTCCAAGTGGTTAATTTCGATCAAATTGATCAATTAGCTTAACTGAAAAAATTTTTTTTGTACCAGCAAACAATACATTGGAAGCGTGCAATGAAGTCAATTTCTAGTTATTCCTTGTTCCAAACACAACTTGTTTGTTGGTGTGACAATTCGTCACTTCTCCCTTTTCCTGTCTCATAGTTTCTTTCAGCAAATGTCAACATTTTGCGGAAAAAAAATTGTAATAGCATTAACAAAGTTGTCGCGGAGTGTGAACTCTGGTGCTTTATTGAGTTTATACTTTGTAAGCCTAATCGCACTTCACTGGGTTCAGCCTATCTTGCGTTTTCATCCAAAAACAAACATGTGTTTTGTGCCCAGCAACTTCAACAACGTGCTAGTTGCTATGTGTCTATAAGAAGTCAAACGCCCTTTTTTTGAAAGCTGTCCCGATTTGTTTTAAAAGGGCACGGCTATAACGGCGTCTGCGGACCTGTCCTGCATTCCATCAGTAACATTAACATACCACCACAAGTCTTCCCTTCGTTTCCGCGCTTCTCAGCAGCAACAGGTCTGCAGGAATGCAATGAGCATTCTTGCAAGGATTTTCAAGAAACCAATGGCGATGGCAGCGATTGCCGCCCGCTGGCTTTGTCGGTCGCACTGCTCTATAGGGTCTGCTGTGGCGTGATGGCGTCTTTCCGGTGTGCTTTCTTGTGAAGTTCTTGCATTGCTGTTTTCTTCACTTTAACTGCTTCATTCACTAGACATCAGTCAACGATAAAGAATGATGCCGGACGTTAAGGTGAACCGTTCATTGTGAACCGGTCATCAACCGATGTGCTATGGGCTGAATGGGCATTATTCGTACACAAATGGGTCGTTGAATTTTTGCTTTTCGCTGATTGGTTTGTTCATCTCGTCAAACAAACAAAACGGTTACTGTGTGTATCGAAGCAGATACACAAACCATTGAAATCCGCGACTCATTTTGAAATCTTTCCCAGAACGAAAACAACTGTTCTAGAAACGTCCATCACGATTTCGTTAAAATCATTGGCACTTGCGTTTTAGTTCCTTCAACAACTTTGCAAAACACGCGTTTTGCTCTATTAAAAAATACTTCCTTTTCCAAACACTCAACAATAGCGTGCTACCCATTACGCACAGCAGTTGCTTCTTTCACCCGTGACAACAGTGCGAATGGAAGTGCGCAACAGCCAACAGGGACGCCGGAGAGCGGGGTCATGACGAGGTCAATGTCCGCTGACCTTTAGAATGGGGGGCAACGGAGACGGAAGAGCTCGCACCCACAAAGATAATTCAGAATAGTTTTTCATAATTTCTACGTTATTGTTTTTAATGTGAACATTGTTGCTGAAGAAAAGCAAGAACAAATGGTAATATTTTTTGTAACTTTCCATTGCCCTCAACTTCTTTACTGTCCCCCCCGCCCCCGCCCTACCGCTGCTCCGGCGTCCCAACTTGCGGCGCTTGACTCGAATTCGGGTAACGGGCCCCATCAGCATTGCGAGACAAAGGGGGTCCAGGCAAATGTTTGATCAGTCTCACTATCAATATCTCCATGGTGGTACAGGAAAAAAACTAATTCAAGAACTGTTGAACAGCACACAGGCAATGGCAGAAATTAACTCCCCACGTTGCATGCCAATGCACAACCAATCTCGTCATTTGTCCAGCAACACTTGTAGGCAAGAAAGGATACCATTTTACGTTATGAATTGTCCACGTCACAAAACAATGGAAAATCAGTCTATTTGTGCTATTTGTGCAACAGGCCTTGTAAGAATCAAAGGGTCCCATGAGAAGACACTGCTATAATCACTTTTGCGTAGGAGAGGCTTTGCAGCGCTTCTATTTTGTTAGCAGACATGCAGCGAACAATTCCACGAGATTATATTTTTTTCGCGCCAGAGGCATTGCATTCTCCTGTGCAAAATAATTTAGGTTGGAGGTTTGAGAAAATAAAGTTGACGGACTTGCGGATCTTCAACTGGAAATACCCCAACTGTTTTTTTGCAGTTACAAACGCTTTTTTATTCAGCTATATAAGTTCACAAACCACGAAAAAGGTGCGTTAGGGCCGAAAACACAAACGCCATAAACAAACAGGAGATTGTTCTCATCTCAAACAACTTTTTTGACAGAATTCTTCGCATTAATTGCGTCTAGTTAATCTCAAAATTTTCAAAATGCTCAACAAATTTTGCATGAACACAAAAATTTATTTTGCCTGGTGTGACTGTGGGAACTTGCAGTATTTATGCATCATTTTTGAAATATACCTATGCCGCGCAAAGAAAATGACACAAACGGTTCAAATATAAAAATGCACTAATTGTAATCTAAAGACAAAGCAAAAGTCATACCTTCACTATGGCAGCGCATTTCGAAGAGTTTTCTTAAATAGGTTTGAGTGGTTTGAATTATTCATATCTGTGATTGAATTACATCAGTGAATTTTAATATTTTGGAGTTATTCAACTTTCGTTGCAATAAACATTTTAAGTGCAGTTTAAAATGTGTGCCTTAAATGATTTAAAGGACGTTTTTCACATTAATGTAATGGTCTTATCCCCCGTAATACTTCTTGCAGCTGACGTAAGCGTGGTACTTTATTTTTCGTGGTATATTGCTGGGCACATACTTTCGAGACAATTTTAATTTGTTTAATTTGTTCTTTTGCATCCCCAACACAGGAACCTACCCTCCCGGAATGACCCTCCCAAGAAGAGCCTGGGTCCGGCCGGCTTAACCGCCTCCGCACCGGTGTCGGACGTTTGCGGCCTGTGAGTGCAGAAGAAACAAACAGTCGACCATGTTGTCCTCTAATGTCCAATCCTTCGACCTCCCCATGGACTGCATGGCTTAACGGTTCTGGACGATGAGACAATCGAAAGGCTGCTCAAAACCTGCCCCGAGATTGTGTGCGGCCAAGCAGTGGTTTTAACAACTGGTTCATAAGAATAAGAAGAAGAAGTGAGATCTGATATGTTGATCACCACGTTGTGAACGGATCGTTTACCTGTCGAAACACCTTCATTCATCCCAGTGAGCCTGACATGAACTGAAATGTGTTTTGGTCTTTTCGGCATGATGGTTATCCAACAGCAAAGTCTTATATACTGAGTAAATATTAAATTGCCACTCACCGGTAACCATGCCACCATTCATTACAACAAGACAAAGATTTCACAAATGAGGTCATGGTTGCACAAGACAATGTTTTTTTGTTTGTGTCCTGCGGCCCCTGTGAAAATTGTTACTGGAAATGGAGTATTACAGTAGTGCAAAATGCTCAGCAGGAAGTCTTGAAAACACGCAGCATTGACGAATCTTTGCCAATGTACTCAAGATGAGGGACAATGAAGCAATTAGTTGGTAAAGCAATCAACTCGAACCCTGTTTGTACACTGTAACGCTACAAATTTGCAAAAGTAAGCAGCCGCCAAAACGACCGCTGTTGGCAATTTGGAGTAACGATGCATGTAAAACATTTACTGGTTGGATTTATTTGGGAAAATTTTGCGATCTATTGTTGTTCTTTTTAAGGAAAATGTTAGGTACCCGATATGAACCTGTAAAGACCCGATTTCCCTGATTCTAGGGACCCGATTTTCAATTCCAGGGAGCAGAATCGTGTCACTAAGACACCTTAAAAAAATCCTGGTCTATTGTGTTTCAAACATTTAGGAAACGTAATGAAGTTTCACCGGCCTAGTGGTATTAAAACGTAACTTATTTGATTTTAAATTTCGCCTACAGTCAAAATGACTACATTGGCGGATCGAGTGTCAAACACCTCTACAGAGCTAGGCCACGTGGATGTGTCTTCAACAGCATTTGTTTACGTGGATATGGAGATATCTCTTACAAGTGTTTACGAAAAACACGCTTCAGAATCTACGAGTGGTAAAAATCACAAAAATTCTTCACTAAAGATTAAAGCGTGATCTTGCCTGAAGACACTCCAAATTAGACGTTTCACGCTCCTACTACAAGTGTATTTGAAGTTGTTGTTCAGCATACACGGTTTCTTGATGGTTCGGGAAGCTTTCGCGTTTGCTGAAAACGAAAAACAGTTGTTTCGAAAAGCAATCGTCTTCTTTCAGTTTGTTATTGCACAAATGCAAGATCAACAAATGCCGAAAAACATCTGATATTGAATTGACTCAGTTTGCCCTTAAATTGGGAAGGTTTCGAAAATTTGGCAAAATCAACAATGTAACCAAAATTATTTTCGCAACATTTTTCCTGCAGGGTCCTTTAAATGGTGCTTGAGGTTTCCATGAACGTGGAAATGAACAATAGTTTAAATTATTGAAGGAAACGCTTTTCACTTAATAAACTACAGTTTTCTGTTAAGTTCATTTTAATGTTTAATTTTTTTCTGATTATGTCACATTTCATTGAAATTTGCTGTAGGAAGCTGGAAGTGCCATGGAAATTCCTCGACGGACGTTAACAGAGAAATTGTAGGGAAGAAAGGCTACAACAGGTCAATCCAGAAGAAATCTTGTTGGTTTAACTTAATCAGAGATTTGATTACTGTGCTTTTCCGCAAAATTTTGGTTGATGTTTTAAATCGAGAGAAAAGTTGCTTCCTAGACCTAAAGTATGAGAATTGTGGTCACTGAGTTATAACATTAATTTTCTTTCTTGGTACACGTTTCTTCGCAGAGGCTTGTTGTTTCAGACTTTTGTTTTGCAAGATCCTCAATATTTCTTGTGGTACAAATGCGATGAGCTTCTTCGGTGAAGTCTTCTGCCTGACTTGCGACAAAGCAAGAGTATAGCAGTGATTGCTGGCTGCTGCAATATCTTATGTGTGAAATGTCAACACAACTTCGCTTCGCTACAATAATTCGGTTGAGAACAATATCAGACGCAAATAATTGTGTGAAGTTTAGGCAAGTTTTACGTTTTAGATGTTTGACGTTGGACGAAAACACAGTAAATGAAATTGGAAGTTAAATTCTGTGTTAAATCATTTAAAGTAGTGTGCGGTCAGTCTCAAAAATAACCGTAATTTATGTTGCTTGGTTTCAAAACAATATCACGTTTTACGTGACAAAACCCTGGAAGTAATGAGTCATAGTTGGAAAAAAAATGTTTAAATGAAATTTATTAGAACGTAACTGGCAATATTGCAATGCAGCAGATGTTTCAGAACATTTGATTGGTTATGTCGTTCAAAATGAAACAAGTTGCATGCAAGCTGCAAGCAGAGAACACGCTATTGTTTGCGTTTTAAGATATAGCACATCATGTTGAAAAGTTTGTAGTTGCCTTTCGTTTCGAATTTTGATCTGATCCATCAGTTGCCTAGGTCTGATGAGCGTAAAATTACCTGAAAGTATGATTACGATACAGATTTGTCATGGCTTTCTGCAGTCATGCGATAAGGCTCTGCTGATGTATGTTTATGTATTCAAATGTAGACAATTGAAGCAAACTAAATCATGGAAGTACTGGCGTATTATATTCGCTCAATCCACTAAAACTCGTGGAGCCTGCTTATTTTAGAACATTTTTCAATCTCATTGAAGTCGTCGTTTTCCGTGGGCAACGTGCACAAATAAATTCATCTTTTGAAAGGACATTCCCTGGAATTTTTTAAACTCAGCAGAACACCTAAAACTGAAAGACTGCACTTTCTTTGCATGCATGTAGACATGCTTCTGTAGCATTAACGTTTTCCAAATAAAACTTGTAGTGCAGAAGTATTGTGTTCTGAGTTTCATTACGCAATGATGAAACAGATTCTTTACTATACATCCATTCCCAATACTTCACTATATCAACGGACTTTATATGCTAAAACATACCTTTTCACTTTCATGTCAGGTAATGTTGCACTCAGTTTCATTGTCTGTTCATTAGGAAAGCATGTCTTGCTCTTTGCCTGGGTTTTATTATATTTTCTCCAGTTAATCAAATCAATTTCATTATCTTGGAATTTTTTTTGTTTACTGGATCAGCAGTTATTGAAAATTAAAATCAGTGTTTCAGATTAGTCGTATTTACAATCGTTCCTAAATTGAAAATTCAAGTTTTATTCAAACGTTGTCATCTTAAACAAACCATCCGTGTCACGCTTTCATGGCTGTAGGCAAACGTCTTATGACTGCTGCAAGTAAACCAACGTTGGTTTATAAGCCGACTATGATGTATATCTTTTTTCCGGCAGTTTGATTGAATATACTATCGTTGTTTGCGTTCAAACTCTGTGTCGAATGTTGCAAGGTTTTAGCAAAATGTGTTGCAGCTTCGCAAACGACAATGACTGTGATTTTCATGATTAGTTTTGTTTTCTTCAGATAATCTTTCGGAGATGAAACCCTTTAACGCCTGCAGAAACCACGATCGTCGCTATGGAAAATATGATCGACCATAACTCGCGACCAGATTGCGCTAGAGAGTCAGTGAGAATATCTTCCAATTAGGAAAACATCAACACATCTTTTGCAGAACGTCGCGTGTACGTATAATAATAATCCATGCATTTATAAAGCGCCGAAATCCGACATGTCGCTCTAAGGCGCTGAACAATGACGTTGCGGAAGTGACATGCAAAGCGAATTAAAAAATACGTTAAAATACACTAAGAACATACTGAACGACAATTTTGAGGAAAGGCAGAATTAAAAAAGTGAGTTTTGAGCAGTCTTTTGAACGAGG
>Ga0210059_1014300_pt1 | contig 11754 bp, 9 predicted proteins | sample Ectturendosymbi2_FD_188042 | JGI IMG/M metagenome (GOLD analysis project Ga0210059, IMG submission 188042) | Ecteinascidia turbinata endosymbiont from Florida, USA - Sample 2 (SPAdes) (version 2) | ecosystem: Host-associated > Tunicates > Ascidians > Unclassified | place: Key West, Florida... | reverse complement strand
CTCTATTGCTGTTGTGTCGAGGGTTCGATTTCTCTTTAGTTTGTTCAGGACGACGCAGCATTCTGGCTGCGACAAAAGCTTTGTTCTTTCGGGACAAAAACAGGTTTTAAATGCGAAAAATTCAAGTGCTTGGTTTGACGGTTCTCCGCAGCTCTTGTGGTTTCCAACAGCCACAAAAAACTTCATATTTTGAAATAATGCTAACATGTTGTTTAGATAAAATAAATGATAATGCTCATAAATTGATTAGTTTGCCATTGCAAGAATGGCGATATTCTGCTCAGGTAAGTAAATTCAATTAACTGGAAGCAAACCGTGGTGTAGAATGCCTGAAACAGTTTCGCAGCAATGGGTTTGTTCATATATGAAGCAATTTGTGTACTTTTTGCAAGTACCAACAGCGAATGTGAGTGTAGGTATATTCGATCAGACTGTAACGCAGGGGTTCCCAACCTTTCTTTGACCACGTACCCCTTTAGCATTTCGTCAGATGAACATGTACCCCTAAAATTTCTTATGACAAAAAGGCTGAATGAAATAAAAATAGAACTTTTATATTTTTAGGACAAGAAAGGTAGACCCCATTTTCGTGTCAAAAAGTTGATTTGTTGCAGCTATACAACAAATGTACCCTTGAGATAGGCAAATGTACACCCAGGGGTACATGTACCTCAGGTTGGGAACCCCTGCTCTAACGCATGCACGGCATGCAATGGTTATAGTGACAACTGCAGAACAATGTTCAGCCGAAAAAGCTCAACGACACGAATAGTGGAAGAAACAACAAAAACAGCTTAATTATTGGGCCTAAAGGTGGCAGCGATGCTCGTACATCAGCACAATGGTATCTAGAGCTTGTAGATATCCCTGATCACCGCTCTGTCTCCAAATAAGATTTTACAGAAATCTCTTCTGCCCGGTCTTCCAGACGCCTAACACTTGCTATGCCAGTGGAAGATTGCGTTGCTGACTTCAACGGTGCCAAGCTTTTACATGGATGAAGCACCGGGTCATGTTGGGCTGCTTGCGTTGCAACTTGTAAAGTGATTAGAATGCTCTCCTCCAAAAAAATCTGCAAAAGACTTAAATTGTAGGCCTACTGTAGCATCATATCGAAACATATTGCTAGCAGGTTTTTGCCTGCCGCGGATAATTTACGCCAGTTAAATGGCGTGGGTGGTTTTTGCACCAACAGGAAATTGAAGAGTGATTTGATTAGGCTACATTCAAGCGCCTAACCTGCAAACGCCGCCGAAGTGACTGCTGGGATGCTGAAAACAGTTCTGAGAGTACGAGATGTCGATTTTTGCTTTACTGTTAATTTGTCTGCAGTATTCACGTTATTCATGCACTGTTGTTGATGAAGACGCAGGTAATGTATGTAAGATTTCGAGCTGAAGTGTTAGTAAGCAATAATGTTTCGCCAAATTGTGGTATAGAAATAAGTTCTTCAACATGGAGGCAGAACAAGTACGCGTAAACTATGGCCCGTTGAAAGGTTTTAATTCTTAAGCGCTGAGCTCGTCTACACTATATGAATAAAGCCAAGTGATCTTTTACATCTCATTTTAATCAATTTGCGCAAACAGTCCATCCATCTGCTCTCGATCCTGTTCCCTGTTAAAATTTTAGAGTCCAAAGCGGTCCCACAAGCCAAACGATCGTCTATCCTTGAACTGGAGACTCACAGCCAATTCCTGGAATTTGGCTTAAAGTTTCGAAATCTGAAGTAGGTCAGAAGGCTGCAGTTTCTTGAAAAAATTTATCTGCGTTTAATAAACGCAGTTTCCGTGTGTCTTGACATGTCGCAAAAGCGCACACAAGCATTATAGCATAGCGTACTCCAGGAAAATAACTTGGGAGGTTAATCTTTGGTGATTGTAGAGATCACTCCAATTACCTTGTATTTCAACCTTGACTGAGAAACTATTTCTCAGAAAACCTTTTACGACCGCAGTGATATAATTGTGAGTGGCATCGAGCTGAAAATACTCTTAAGGTCTTTCGCTTGGTGCTGTGATTTGAAGCACCAACTTGTTTTTCAGCAAAGCGGTATGCCCGTCAAATAAAAATGGTTCGAGCTAGCACGTGAGCTTTCCAACAACCGTACGCTACACGCATGGGTGGCGGAACCTTTTTGAAAGTGGGGGGGGCACAAGCGCACGTCAAAAACATTTAGAAGATTGTTACGGTTTGAATTGGCAGTTATGACGTCAAAAACATTGAAATCTGATGTCATTACCTATACACATGAAGGTATAAATTACACTATTTTAGACAGAATTACACAACCATGAAAACGTATCGGTTAACCACATCTGAAATTCAAATAGGCTGTTTCAGGGGCGGCCCAGGTTGACAGCGTCACTCGGGCTCATCATATGATTATTCTGACTGACTAAAGCGGTTCGAAGCCTGCGCCACTGAAATTTTCTTTTGCTCTCATTCTTGCTGGCATTATCGTTGCTCTGTGGCGTTAGTTACGTAACAATAAATGAGAAGTTCTCATGACAACTTCTCCATTGTTGAGTAATGTACGTCACAGAGCAATGATAGCACCAGTAAGCCCTCTGAGTACTCATTCGTATTAATCCGAGTTGCTGGAAAATCTTTATTCGTTGGAAATTATACTCAAAATGGAAACTGTCCCTGGGATTGGATTTCAAATCCAATGTTCTATACAAATCCATTGCTTCAAAAAACATTCAGTCCGATATGAATTATGTTTTAAAAAATACTTTATGGCATAGCCCTGTTCCTCGGGTTCTAATGGATGAGCCTGAGTAAAGCGCGAGAGAACGAAGTCGAGAGAACGCTTGCTACAAACGATATTGTTTTCCTCAGGTCGCCTGCGACATGAACGTGAAAGGCCGGACATGAAACGAAATTATATGAACAGTGACAAGGCACAAAGAAAAGAGCCTGAGTTAACAACTTAGTGAAGTGGCATCGGCCCTTGGGTGGTGGCACAAATATATCAAGCAAGCAAGCTCGTGTTCTCAGATATAAATCGTAATCGAAGACTCGGGCTAAACCCGTAAAGCCCGTGTGTCGATCTCGCCGCTGGGTTGTTAAAAACACCAAGAACACAACTTAAAAAACAGGCAAAAATGACACAGCATTGACACCTGTCTTTAACACATTCAAAATCACAACTATTCCTCATCTTGCTTGAACACAGAAGTAACATGACTGAATAATCATTCTAAAACTGCATTACATATCGGAATGCAAAGACAACACAAAACATATGTAGCAATTGGCAAGTTGTCTGTAAGGATTCCAATTGTATTGGCAATGCAGAATAAAATATAGCTGTTTGGTGTTGCCAAAGCAAAAACAAAACACAATTGAAATTGATTTGTCAAATATTTAATTTTGCGTATAAAATGCAGCAAAATTTCACTATTTAGATGGTGTTAAAACGCTTGAAATTACACCGATTTTTAGTAGTGTTGCACGAATTTTTTCCTACGCACAAGCATGGGTGTCAGAAGGGGTGCACGAATTTGAAAATTTCAACAAAAAGGCTGTTTTCTCAGTTTCGAGTGGTAAAAAATAAATTTTACCACTTCTGGCCTCCCAACCTAGAAAAACTTTTGGAAAAATCCACTAGTGGCCCCCCTTGGAAAAAATCTTTCCGATGCCCATGCACACAAACGTGCAAAATTACACCATTTTTCAAAAAATTGTGTTTCGTTACACCATATGGCAAAACTGTTCAACAACACCAATGCGGTAAGCAAGCCGTAGCAGAATGACAGTCTGTGCACGGCTTTGCCAAAAAAATACGCAATCCTGCTAAATTCACTGCGAAATTGCAGAGAATATATTACAAATAATATCGACAAAATACTGCCAAAATTCTGCAACATGTTTTTCATTAAACGATTTTATTTAACAATGGACCCAACACTAATAGTCTTACTTAAACTTATTTAGGCAAATTTCAACATTAAAAAGTGGAGGGGCCAGGACCCCCAAAAATAAAAGTGGGGGGCCTGGGCCCATGCGCCCCCCGGTTCCGCCACCTATGGCTACACGATAACTTTGCGAACCTTACTGTGTAGAATCGTGCATCCTTACTCAATATCCATTTTAATAGTTTTTTAGGAAACCCTGAAAGCACGTGAAACGAAAATGAGTCCCCATTTTGCACACCTTGCTCGGTCACTAAAACCATTACTAAACACACGGGTATCCCACCCCGACCTGAGCAGACATTTTTGGTTAAACACCTGTGCAAAGGTAGTAGTAACATCTGAAATATTATTTGCGCTGCCGTCAAAATCTGCTCATAAAGCTTGAGTTTTTTATGAAGGTTTAGTACTGGTAAGGAAAAGATAACAAATCCATATCTTTTCAAATGTTGCTTAAACTCAAAATTAAAGTCAAACGTGTAGTGATCATTTCAAGAGATAATTTTTCAAGAAATACTTGCGTGTTTTGCTTTAGTTTTTCTAACCTACAACAAAACCGTGGGCACACAAGAAGATCCTCAAAAACAATTGACGACAGTAGCATTCAAAAGCCTCACCACAGCACTGCAATTCTACTACAACTCAAACAACACTGTAACAGCGGGTGAGCATGGAGTAATGAATGAACATTCCAAATTGAAAACGATATACTTGTGTGCTATTTAAGCATTAAACGCTTTAATTTTAAATCCTTGTCTGTGGTTTGTTGGTTGACTGTTGTTACTCTTCTTTTCCATTGCAAAACTGACAAAGATTAGTCTGGAAACGCCAAGCGCTTTCAAAATTATTATTTGGTTGTTTTCTTTTCTACCCCGCCTAATTAACTATATGACAACGATGCGGTCAAGGGGGGGGCGAATCCCCCCTAGAAAAAGTTTGGCCCCCCCTGGAAAAATGTGTTGGACATAAATTTTAAAATATTAGACATAGTTAAAAAAATTTAGGCCCCTCTCGGAAAACTCTTGGCCCTCCTGGCGTCCCAAGCTGGTTACGGGGTGGTCATCAGAATAAGCTTTGTTGCTAATATTTACAAATAGATTAATTGTCATACTGGCAACTGGCTTGCACTAACAATTTGGGCTTGATTGCAGAAAAACTGAGCATACGTACTTTTATTTTCCCGGGCCCGGATAGGATGTACTGTACCTCTTGTACCCCCCCCCCTCTCGTAGGTCCCGTCTCCGAGAGACAGGATTCAAAAGCAAGACCTGCAGATTTTGAGACCAGATTCACATTAAATATTCTCGAGACACGTCTCAAGATTTTTATCAAACCCTGCCCGGTAGACTTTGTGAAAAGGTGGTTTAAGCCTCGCAGTCATGTAGTTACGTCGGCTATGTCCGCCCCACTAAGACATATAGTATTTTCACGTACTCAAATTACTTCCTTGCTCAACTGTTAACTCGCAAATGAAATATTCCAAGCGATTCATTGTTATTTTCGTTGCAATTTGCCTCCGTTTTTCGTGTGTTGATCAGCTATTTTGGTAACTTGGCTGCTCACTCACTGCGACGGAAAAAATTTTAGGTGTGGCTCATTTTCCAGAAATTGCGCAAACCTTTCGTTCTGGCCCAATTGCCATGTTGACAACATGTTCGCTTTGTTTTGACCATCCGGTAAAATTAAGACAACTTTCGTTTTTCTGATCATCGGATCAGTGAGACAAGCCTTTGGTTTGAGATCACCGGATCTCAAAGACAACTTTCGCTACAAACTTGCTCAAGGTTCGTTTTTCTTTGGTGACTGCGTGTCACTTTTGTCCCATTCTCAATTTCGTGAACTTCGGTTCACACCTTCAATTCGTCTGGTCAACTCTCGGTTACCTTTGTTTTTCGTTCTTTGTGACTTCGGTCACTAGGCAACATGCTCGATCATGGACCGCCGTGATTTCAGGGACAACATGTTTACTAAGAGATGAAGGAGCAGTTCCTCTTTAGATTTAAAGGAACCCCATAAATGACATTAACCCAGAAAGGAGGTTTCTCTGACCAAGGGCGTACGCAAGGGGTTGGGGTTAAAACCTCCCCTTGCGCTTGATATATTACAAACACTTTATTACCTGCGCAAAGGAGATAAACGAGATTGATTGTTTTCGCATATTTTTGCTTGTTAATTTGTCGACTTAATGCAAATACCACGGAATGAACTTGCATAAAAATTTAAGGAACATTGTAAATGGGCTAAAAAGTAATAATTAGGTTTCGGTGGGAATCTGCGTTATTGTCTGCGTCCAGAAACCATCTCACCACTTTTTGCACACCTTTCGTCCACTATGCATGTTTAAGATTGTGTTCCGCGATAGTTCACATTATCGGAAAAAATTGTTTTTGTTTTGTCTGCTATGGCTGAGCAGCGCAAGTTCTGACCGCATTGGCTACATTACCAATTTCTGTGGCATGATAGAACTGTTGCACGAACTCAAAAACAGCAGTTGTTAACCTAGAAGCATTCAGGCATTTGATAATGTCTCAGCAGGCAAAAAGGAAAACTAAAAGTTTGCTGGACTTCTACAAATAACAAAAAATCGAAAGTTTTCTTGCATACTTTATGCGCATTCTCAATTCTTGTGTAGTTTAGCAAGATCGATCTTTCAAACCGGGATATGTGCCAACCAGTCCAGCTATACTTTTTCTATTCTCGACTGCTCGTATTCGACAGGACATTAGCGCAGCCTCATTTTGCCGTTGTAAATTGCTCTGACGCATTGATGAGTATGTTTTAATCTCCTGTTTTAACGCACAGCCCGATATTTTTGCAGATATGAACTGTTGTGTTGTAGCGTTGTGTGTATTTTCCTCCGATCGCCTAACTTGGAGCGCTAATAGTTCAGATTCAGTGCAATGACACATAAAATAAGGGGAGTGGATGTAGAAAAATATGCATATTATGTCAACAAACTTCGCTAAAACGTTAGTTTGGAAGCATGACTATGACGTCAAATTGTCACGTCACAAAAAGCGAACACCAAATACAAATGACCACCATATGCCACTGAATTACCCCCCCCCATGAAAATTTTCTGCGTACGCCACTGCCTCTGACTACTTGAAGACAAACCCTTGTCATGGATCGCCATGACTGAGAAAACGTTATGCCGCGAAAACGTTACACCAAGATCGGTGTAAACAGGCTTTCCTCGATTAAGAACCATTGTCAGCGGGACAAAGCTTTCGGCTATGTCCCCCCAACCGTTGGAATTCTTGCATGTTTGCGATTTTTGCAACTTTATTCTTTCATTCGGATGCACATCCTTGTAGCTCGAGAGATGCCCTTTTCGACATTTTTGTGTTTTATGGTTCAAAAAAATTTTGATTTTGTTATCGTTCTTGATTTATTCCTATACCCATGTAGCAAGTGTTTTCAGGTCTTTTAAGTGTTTCTTTTATTTCTCTTCACAGAGCCATGCGTCAACCAATTCACTTGATATTTCCGGTAGTTTGTTAGGCACTGGGTTCGTTGCCAAGTCACTGTCTCCTGTTTCAACGCTGTTTCTGATCGCGGTCACCGTCAAATTTTCATAGCATGTGGTCGGTAACCAACAATGTGTCACTTGTCCTTCTACATACGGTGTTTCATGTATATATTCCACTATCACTCGCTGTTACCAGAGCGTGATTCCAACATACTAAGATGGTTCCATGAGTTTTATATGGCGGTCTTAATTGAATTACTTGACTTTTCCCATAAATTTTCTTAGATATCATCGTTTTAGTCATTCCATTCACATCCTGTTGCATCAACGGTTTGCCTATTGGAATTTCGTCTTCCATATGCAGAACTTTCAGTGCAATCTTTAAGTTTACACATCGTAGGTACCAATCTTTTAAATCCCAGCCATCTCTTAACAAATAGAGTAACAATACAATCAACTTTTAATACATTTTCACAACGGTGACCGAAAAATTCATACACCATTCTCTTGACCCCAATTATATATTTTCCACCAATGCTCGTATTCGTTTCGTGACATGTTGAGATATGAATTGTCTGCAACAAGATTTATACGAAGTCTCGACGAGACTCTATCATCATTGAAATACTGCCAAACTGACTAACAAATGAATTTGTTTTCTATGATTAAAGCAAGGAATTAAGTTTCTGGCAAAACCAAAACTTGAGGATAGCCTACAGTAATTTTACAGCATAGATGTGATGTGTAAAAAGTTACTGACCACCTAAAATTTTGAGGTATGGACAGGGGACGATCCACGAAATGGTGTTTCTGTTGACGAGCGAGAACGTGTGCGTCAGCTTCTGAATGTTCAGTTTTGACCTGATTCACGCTACGTTGAAAGTGTGAAATTTAACTGATCCAATATCTGCAGTTTACCAAACGCTGAAATTACTTGTTTCAGCGAGTGTTTACAAATCAGTGGGACATTAGAGTTAACAGGGTTCAATCAAGTCACAAATCACTCAAAACAACCATTAAATCTTCCAAGTTAACTGCTCTCCAGTCCACATGTGAGATAAACAGGGAATTTAAATTTTCACGTAATACTACGCTTCGTCATTCGTCAGTCCTTAAATCTTATACAAATTAAATTTCCAAATAACCTTTTAAGATTGATATTTTGTGGTTGCAAAATATTCGCTTTGGGCTTAAAACGAGATAAAGTTAGCTCGACTAGTTCCAGAAAAGTTTGCCTCTTTCTTTTCATACGCATAAGCAGGAATGTTCCGACATTTGATATCTTCCAAAAAAACGTGGCAAAAATCAAATGCGTGGTAATTCCGTTTAATATGAGAGTGAAAGATTGGTATGATGTGCAAGCTACCTATCGTAACGGTCGCTTGTTGGAGACGCGCACCCGGATTGCATCAGGGGTTCGGGAGGTTTCGGCAGCACAAACAATTTGAGTTTCCCCGCTCGACCAGGTTCACTCTTTATTGCCTCTTGCCTGTACTGCACTGCGCATTTTGTAGCTAGATGGCATCCGCCTGGCGCTGTGTGACCCTCCGTCGCACCATTCATGAAAGTGTGAAGAAAGTTGGAGAAATTAGCGGAATGATGTACCAAAATCGAAAGAAACGCACGTAAATCTAACGTTAATCGTTGACTGAACAACTCAAGAGGAAATCTAAACAAACGATCGTCGTAATCAAACGAGAAAAATAGTTTTATTATGCTGGCTTTTGCTCCCGTAATTGGTGAAACAACATTGCAGACCCGAAAGGTTGTGCTGAGTTTGTAGGATATCAACAGTAGGTAGACATTTTTATTATCTGCATGCAACAAAAGCAGTTGCACAATGTCAGTTTCATTTTCAGATCTTTCCATCGCTATTTCCAAAATTATACTCTGGCTGTGTCTCATGAAAACAGAAACGCAGCAGAGAAAAGGTAGCTTTTCTTTCAAAATCCCAATAATTCACCGAGATGACTCGTTGCATCTGTTTACCAAAATCTGTTCAATAATCTATGTGTCAGGAGCCAGGTTAGCCATTGTGTCAGGACCTTTGATGCTCTGCTGAGAAACAATTTGTATCGATTTTTTATACGATGTGCATCTTCATCCAACTTTTTGATCCGATCGCTTCAATTGTCTGATGCTTTTTACAAATCTTCATTTTTCCTCAATTATTCAACGCTACTGTATGATGGCGACCAAATGCAATAGTGCTTAGTGCATTGTTTCGGTGTTCGCTTTTAATCAGTATTGCTTTTGTGCAGTAAAAACCGAATTTTGTGCGCAATGTGTACAAACCAAGCATACGAAGAAGAATTATAAATTGTACAATGCTAACTGCCACATCCTGCTTTAAAATTGAGGAAAATTTATTGGTTGTCGATCTCATGATAAATGCGTTGCAAACCATTTGAAACCTTGATTGGACAGTTTGCATGCCTCTGAGCGCCAATGTGCACCCCTATTTGACTTATTTCACTTGTTTCGTTTTCTCTGTTAGGTGAATGATGCTACAGTTTGTTTGCTGTTAAAGTGTTTTGCTCCTGTCAATGGTGTGCAAACACCGCTTATGTAACACGCTACAGTATGGCTAACCATTTCTTGTGCTCTTGTGTTGTATGCATGGGCGCAATTTTGTTGTAAAATGTGAGGGGGACAGCTTGGTATGAGACCAACATAGTCATCGGGTCGATGCAGAAATGACGTTTTATATACAGATTTTCAATCTTATTTCTGGAGGTGTTTTGAGAGTAACACTAATCACGCTTTGTTTTGTCCTTGCAGATGATTTACATATTAATATACTTAAATTTGTTGCTGCACACGGTACTATAGTTCAGCCTGCTTCCATTAATATCGTATTCGGATGTAAACAAGCATAGAAATATAGTAAAACACATCATTTGGGTTTTACCGGAGCTGTCAGTTTGAATGCACAAAATGCTGAATCGCATTGGCCGCACGTGCATATCACTCTTACATTAGAACGCTTCAGTTTTCATGCATTTTATAAGTGTAGGTTAAAGCGCGATTTGATGTCTTGTTCAAGACGCTTAACGTTACACAGACGATAAATATTCCTCTTGCACATTTCCGTTTTTTGAAAAAGCTACAAACCATTTTAATGCTACTGGGCATCATGCATGCAGCCCCACCCCTACCAAAATCTCCACTGATATCTTGCTACCAGCAGCAAAAACATTAGACTAAAATTAGCATAGCCTACTTCACAAAATGATTTCAACCTATTTTTACTGTTGGTGGGTGGAGGATGTATCCTTTCAATCTCCCCCTGTTTGGCCCCTGCCTACATACCCACACAGAGTTGTAAAAGGGCTTCATTTTGAAGCCTGAACCCGTCTCGAGCCCCAAATCACAAGCCCGAGCCCGGTTCGAGCCCGACATTTGTTTTTGAAGCTCGATTCAGGCCTGAAACCCAAATTTACCGATGGAATTAAGATATGCGCAACTGCGGAGTAACAAAAAACGTTGTGTGCAGATGTAGTTGCAGGTATACGGTTTGTCAGACCGAAAATAGCAACCCCTTGGCCAAAACATTGGCGTAATCTGGCACAACTGTAGCATGTTAGTCAACGATAATACTGCCGAGTATGGACTGTGGAATATAATGTTTCTCAAGAAAAAAAGAAACTATCCACGATGGCGCTATAGGCATAAAAGAAACTTTCTAAGATAGCTCTATAGATATGAAAAGCCAGCTTGTAGGTTTCTTAAGACAAGCCAAGAATCGCGTGAGTGATTGATCTTTTCGACGCAACGCCATCGTGTGTTAATTTTCTCACCGCTGTCGCCTTCTCACAAAACGTGTGAGACTAAATGACTAATCCCAGCAGAGAATAAAAGAACGCAGCTGTGTTTGCAAACAGAGTTAGCTGAAGAAAACTCACAATCACTTCACTCGCAGAAGTTACCGCGGTGAACACAACAAACATACGTCACGAAAGAAAAAAGTCGTTACTCTTAATGTTATGAAAAAGTTTTGTATGTAGGCCCGAAATATTTAGACAAACTTAAACCCGAGCCCGGCCCGACCCGAAAAGCCCGGCCAGACTTATAACTCTGTTCTGCACCATGTAAAAAGTTTCATTCTAAGAGTTCTACTTGCATAACGACACAAAAATATATTTGAGATTAAATCAAAATGCACAACCGTGATTTGGCAAAAAAGTACCAAGTTTCACTTTCAACACGAAAAGAATGTCCAACAAAACTAGGTGTGATGTATCTGTAAAGCAAATGTTTCGCACTTGGATGAAAACATTGCTGCATTGTGGGTTTGGTTAAACTCAAGTAAATCAGATGACTTACGAACCAATGCATTCAGCACAAGCACGAAGTGTAAGA
>Ga0210059_1014299_pt1 | contig 11754 bp, 9 predicted proteins | sample Ectturendosymbi2_FD_188042 | JGI IMG/M metagenome (GOLD analysis project Ga0210059, IMG submission 188042) | Ecteinascidia turbinata endosymbiont from Florida, USA - Sample 2 (SPAdes) (version 2) | ecosystem: Host-associated > Tunicates > Ascidians > Unclassified | place: Key West, Florida... | reverse complement strand
CATAAGTTTGGGCTTATTGAGAGTAGGACCTCAAGTAAGTCAAGTTTATTACTATCCTGAATCCAGGGATTCGATATTTTTCCGGCACAAAGATTTGTTTACCGGTGTGGGCTTGCTCAAAGATTATTCCGTTCATTTACATATTGATAAGAGCATTAAACCGGTTGCCCAGCCAATGAGACGAACTCCATTACGGCTGAGGGAGACGGTCGATGAAAAACTCGACGAGCTGTTGACGTATGATATTATTGAGCCAGTTACGAACGGGCCAACTAGGTGGGTCTCGCCCTTGGTTGTTGCACCAAAACCGGACGGGGATGTACTCGTTTGTGTCGATTTGAGGCGCGCCAACGAAGCTATTGTCCGAGAACGCCACCCAATGCCTACAGTTGAAGATTTGCTGCACGACATCAACGGCAGTATCGTGTTCAGCAAATTGGACTTAAAATGGAGTTTCAATCAAGTCATGTATGATGAAGCCAGCCGTGACAAAACGACTTTTGTCACACACAGAGGTTTGTTCAGGTATAAACGATTGATGTTTGGTTTGTGTTCAGCGCCTGAGAAATACAACAAGACCATTCGTGACGTTTCGAAGAACCGTCAGGGTTGTGCAAACATCGCAGATGACGTAATAGTCTACGGGAAACCGTTAGCCGAGCACGACAAAAATTTGATTGCAGTTCTGGACACATTGCGCGAAAGCGAGTTGACGGTGAACGAAAAGAAATGCAAATTTCGATTGCCTAAACTCACATTTTTTGGGCATGACCTGAGCAAACGTGGAATTGAGCCCAGTGAAGAGAAAATTGCAGCTATTCAAGAGTGTGAACCGCCCAAGACTGCTGGTGAGGCTAGGTTGTTCATGGGTCTTGTGCAGTATTCTGCAAAATTTATACCCGATTTGGCATCAATTGCTAGACCAATTCAAGATCTGACCAGAACACACGTTGAGTTTGTTTGGGGGAAGAAGCAACAGCATGCTTTCGATAAGCTTAAGTTGCTGATGTCTAAGCCAGACGTACTTGCTGATTTTAGGAATGACTGTCAGACACGAGTTGTTACGGATGCATCGCCAACAGGACTCGGTGCGGTTTTGACCCAATGTCAAAATGGTATTTGGCGTGTAATTGCATATGCATCTCGAAGTTTGTCTGATGTTGAACGCAGATACAGTCAAACCGAAAAAGTAGCACTTGCTATTGTTTGGGCAGTCGAAAGATTTAATCTTTACTTGTTTGGAATGCAATTTGAGCTGGAAAGTGATCATAAGCCACCAGAATGTATTTACGGTCGCAAATCGAAGCCATCGGCAAGAATTGAACGCTGGGATTTGCGGTTGCAGTTGCAGGGTTACAATTTTAAAGTAGTGTATCATCCTGGCAAAACCAATATTTCTGATGTGTGGTCTAGACTGAATTTCAAGGTGAATCGTGACTATGGTGAAAAGTATGATTATGTTGCAGCACTTGTTGGTAGTAGCACGATTCCTGCTTTGCGGTCAGACCAAATCGACGTTGCCTCGATAAACGATCCTGAACTTGTTGAACTTCGACAGTGTATCCAGACAGGTGATTGGTCAAATTGTTCCTGCAAAGAGTATTTGCCAGGGCGGCAAGAACTATGTAATTACGGCAATTTACTGCTTCGGGGAACTCCCATCATCATTCCCAAAGAGTTGCGCAAGCGAGTCCTGGAACTCGTGCATGAAGGTCACCAGGGAATTGTGAAAACAAAAAGTATGCTTCGCATAAAGGTTTGGTGGACGGGGATGGACAAAGAGACAGAACGCCTTTGTCGAACTTGTCACGAGTGTCAAGTAAACAGTGAGTTCAGCAGACCTGAACCAATTACAAGGACTTTACCACCTTCTGTTCCATGGCAAGATTGTGCCATAGACATTCTAAGTCCTCTACCAACGGGGGAAAAAATATTTTTGTAATCGTTGACTATTATACCCGATATTTTGAAGCTGTTATCATGAAAACGGTGACTAGCGCCACGATAGTCAGGGTGCTAGAGGGAATTTTCGGCCGACTAGGATTGCCATATTCTCTGCGGAGCGATAACGGCTCCCAGTTTGTTTCCGATGCTTTTCAGAATTTCTTACGTGACAATGGTGTCGAACATCGACGGATTACTCCACATGCGCCTTGACAAAATGGAGAGTGCGAGCGACAGAACCGTATGTTGATGAAAACAATCCGTATCGCACACGCTTGAGGGAAAAGATTGGAGGCATGAGCTGACCAAGTTTCTCATAGCTCACAGGTCTACTCCACATTCCTCAACCAGTGTAACACCATTCTTTCTGATGTACGGACGTGAAATGCGAACGAAACTACCAGACTTATGCCGCGAGCAGACTGTTCTTGATGAAGCGACTCGCAACAAAGACTGGGCAAATAAACTCAAGGGGAAGGTATATGCTGATAGTAAACCCCGCACTCAAGAATCATCTATCGAAGTTGACGATCAAGTGCTTGTTTGAGCGCCAAAGCTGAATAAACTGTCTTCCAACTTTCTAAGGGGGCGATTCTAAGGGGGGCCTGGGTGGGCCATGGCCCCCCCAGATTTTTGCTTGGCCTTCCCAGCTTTTTTCTTAATTTTCGTTTGGTTGACATATACAGTAAAAAACTTTGGGCCAGCAATATTTTAAATGATAACTTGGAAGCCCTCTAGCCTGCATTCAGTGTTTCCCAAATGCATGATAAGCTATGTTGTTGTGTTTGATGGGCGGATAACTAGAGTTGTTTATGACGACACACAACAGTAGTTGCTCGGGTCCCGCGTGAAATTTAGTCAGACCGTAGCCGTGGTTTTGAAAAATTCATTTCGAAGCAAAGAAACAGTCGCAGAAATGGAATGATTGATCTTTCGTGCATTTCAGTGTGAGATGGAACTGGAATATATTACTGTCAGCAGATTTTTGCTTTCCCCATTCGCAAAAGGTTTGTGAAAGCATTAAGATTTGCTTTCAGTTAATTTATCCGAATTTATCCTGGCCGCAGTATTGCGTTCTGCTGCCTAACTGTTTACAGTGTATGACTTCGAAACATTTTACGTAAGTGGTTTGTGACTACGGTTTTAAATCTGCTCACACATGTTTTGCAACCTCATAGAATTTTGTACCGGTTTGCTGTAATGATTCAGAAGCAGTTCTTGCGCGTATTTCAGCTCTTTGCCCCGGAGGTCAAACATTTCTATGAGAAAAAAACTTGAAAGAATTCGCAAATCATATTCATTTAGCGAAAATGATTTAAAACGTGAAATAACTTTGGCAAAGAGTTTGCTGCCCATATCGCTCGAACAAGCTTTTTCATTTATAGGTACCCTACTTAAAAAGCTGCGTTTGATTGTTATTGGTAGCTGTAACTCTTCTCGCCATGAGCGCTTCATGCGAGAGAAGTTTTCAAAAATGAAATCAGTGAAAACAATTCCCAGAAATTCCATGGTCTGTCAAAGATCGGGTAACATTGATCTACTTCCAGTTGACAAGTACGAGCTGAAAAATAGATTTAGATGATTTTGTTGATGGATTTGACAGTCGACATGATAATCGAAGGATTAAGTTACACTGCGGTGATGATGATATAAATTCTAACGTAGACTGTGGAAGGATCTGTGTGAGAATCATATTGCTGATTGTCTATTTGTTTGAATCTGTTTAGGTGTAGAGTTGGTGCGCAGGGGCGTGAAGAGGGGGGCAAGGGGGGAACAATTCCCCGGGCGCCGAATCGCCACGGGACGCGCCGAAAAGTCCAAACAATGCCACAAGTACTTTCTTCAACACAGTACATTTGCTTCCTGAAGACCTCAAATTCGAACCTGGGATCGCCAAACTTTATTCTTGCCCCGGGCACCTTCTAAACTCGATACGCCCTTGTTAGTGCATGTTTCGATTATGGCAAGACAGTCATAAATCCACACAGGGTTGAAAAGTCAGCTTTTGAGGATCACTCAGAGGAAAATTCAGTGTGAACATTAAAATGAACGACTTTGTTGGGAATATTCTGCAAAATAAGTTTTACGCCTGCTGTTTCATCTTACTATCAGGTGCACGCCCTAAACGCCGATGCACACTTATCCGCAGCGCTGCTGTAGGTGCCACTGGTGCCGAAACCTCGCTGCTGTTAACTGCATAGCGCATTGAATAATCTTCACCCTACTACGCTGCAGATTGGCATTAGACTCGCAATAGTAGTTCCATAACACTGTTATGGTTACACCACAATCACAAAATGTCCATGAGCTACCACAAAAACGGATCAGTCAGTAGTCACCAATCTGTTGGCAGATGGCTTATTTTTATATGTTTTGTAGTAAGAATATTTTGACGAAACAAGTTGGCTATCAACAGCCTACTTGTCGCTGTGTCAAGATGGAATTCGTGGTTGGAACCATTTCGCTTTCATGTGAATTGTATTCACTTTCGTGGAGCTGTTTTCGTTCATGTGGGGCAGGCATAATTGTGTACGGGAAATGGTGTTTCGTTTCACATGTGCAGTGCTGTGGAAGTTGCATGGTTAGCACCACAGGCGTACGAGACGGGAAGGGGGGGCTGCCACCCCCCTGGCTTGGAAATATTTCAGGGCAAACTATGTTTCAGGCCAAGCGCAAGTTGTTCAAAAATCCTGAACGATAAAAATATATATTCAATACAGTGAATTCAGGGCAACTCTGCTTTTCAGGGCAAACGCAAGTTTGCTCAAAAATCCTGAATGTAAAAAGTATGTTCACTACAGTGAAAAATTTCAGGGCAAGCGCTCTTTTTTTCAGGGGAATCTTCAGCAGAAGCGGGCTGCACGGTCGTGCAGATTGCTTGGTCCATTTGAGTGCGTGTTTTTAAGTGCCTTGCAAAAAGCGCACAGCAACGATAACACAGGGAGGTGTAGGGAGTCAGACCCTTCAATCCGGAACTGTCACTTTCAACCATTGCGTTGCGCCATCGAAGTCTCGTATATATTTGCATCATTACCGTAAAGTTTCTTGTCTGGGAGAACACAACACGCAAGGAACACCACCCCCTTGAGTTAACAAGCAAGGCAACTACAGAATTTGCCTATAACGGCACCTCTAGGGGATTGCATAAAGAACGTTATTGCCGAATTGACGTCACAAGAGAATTGAAATGCATGTAAAAGATGCCATCGGGACCGAACAAAATGCAACGTTATAGACGAATGGACGTTACAGACGATTCCGTTGCAAACGAACGAATTCAACTGTATAGAACAGATTTACAAGAGGTTTCAGGCCCCATTCGGATTAAACTAAAAAAGTTAGTTTCAGGGCAAATTGTTCTGCCCCCCCAGTAAAATGCCTTACCGTGCGCCTATGGTTAGCACCGAATATTCGACACAGCAGTACACGTGTGTGATTGCATCTACAGTGGCGTTTATGGTGTCTGGGCTAGTTCATATTCAAAAGCCTATGTTGGGTTTGATAAGGTAAATCATAGCAACTTAATCTTCAAAACAACGAAAAATCACCATGCAAGATAGACATTTATGTTGGCTCCAGTGACGGATTTACCCATAGGCCATGGCCTATGGCCCCGCGCTTTTGGGTGCCCTGCGCAACTCTTTGCAAGACGACTCAATATTAACTAAAAATTTCCGAAGCTGCGCAGAGGCAGAACTACACAATTTACCTAGAAACGAGCGGAAATGCAATAGTCTATTGCAGAGATGAGCATTGGACTGGACTTGGATTGGACTGGATCCGGACTATACCAAGTTTTGTTGAACTTGGTTTGGATACGGACTGTCAATCACTTCAAAATTTAGGATCCGGCCCGGATTTGGACTGAGTTAATGGAAAAGAAATGCGGCATTTTTGTTCTGAAAATGCTGCATTTATCAAAATTTCTGGACTGAATTTGGACTTGGGCTTTAGGATCGAAAAGAATTTTGGACCATGTTTGTACTTGGACGTTTTAACAAATCAAGACTGGATCTGGATCGCAAAATATGACAGTCCGCTCATCTCTGGTTTATTGTAGACTCTTATCAGAACAGCAACAACTCGACAATGCTGTGCATCTGGGCGTGAGAGAGATGCAGGCCGTTTGCTTGAAAACGGTTACAGAGAAAGAATGAAAAAGAAAAAAACAGTACTTAATTGATGCTCAATTTTCACTAACAAAAGCTCGAAACAACCCAAGACCGCCAGACACTGCAAAACTCCGATGAAAAGGAGTAATGTCAGTATTGGATCCTACGTTTGATTATTTTTACAAGATTTCCCGCAAGCAGTGATTGCTTGTTGAAACTCTATATGTTAGTTAAATCAGCTAGAACAGTTTCTCGTGAGCTTTACTTGGTAAAACATGTCTGCATTGGGCTTACTTCATATGGTTAACTGAGGGTGTTGAGACAATGCTTTGCTGCTGTGTAAAGCTTGTCTTCATGCTGTTTACCATCGGCCTATTGCATAGAGGATTAAAACATTATATTTTGTATTGCTTGGAAAATGACAACTTCAATCAGCATAAATAAGCCCTGTGTCCACTGAATGGATTGTGCTAGTTTGGTTCATGAAATATGTGGTTACTATTACTATAAAAAGGAGCTTACGTACAGATAATCAAATCGACAGCTAGACGATATTTTCAAAGGCGTCAACACGGTCCAGCATGAAAATGCATATGTCTGAAAAACAAACCAAATAAAAAAACTAGAAATCACGGAAATTCAACGAAGAGAACTTCTGAACTACAAGAAACAGCTATAAACTCCAAGAAAAGGCGGCAATGCCTTTTTTTCAGAAGTATGTAAAAAAGGCTTGTATGTAAAAAAGGCTTTAATTTCTGTTGAAGATCTTAAGCAACTGTAAAACCAAAGTCGGCACAACAAAAGAGATTTTTGAGGGGGCACCACACATAAGAGGGGCATACTTTCAAGCATTGCAAACAAACGGCCAAATAGATTACACTTGCGTGGGCTCCAAAAACTAAGATGGCCTAGGACCCCGCGCTCCTTAAATTCGTCACTGGCTGGACCCCCTATTTTTTTCTTGACCCTGCAGTGCTCCCCCCACTTTTTAAGTTCTAGAATCGCCACTGTTTTTTTTTTCTGCTGAAGTTCACGTGCCGCCTATATCTTGCGAACGTAATGCAGTGCCGTCTGAACGTTCTCTGAGACCACGATGTAACCTTAAACAGCCAAGTAAACTGCGTGACTATGTATGTTCATGTAATATTCGCTGATGATGACAAACGTGCTCTTTCTTTGTTTATGTTGGTAAAATGTTATTTTTTGATTGTGCATCCAAAATTACTTATCACGTATATTTCACTTTCTTGTATTGTAAAAGCGTGAGGATTGTAATACGCAACTGGGAGAATGCTCAAGAGCTAGTAGTTATCTTATTTTGTCAAATGCACAAGTGTTACCTGTAGTTTGACGAAATATGCCCATGCTTTACTTTCGACGAAAAGAGGGAATGTAATGTTGTGACGTCAGTGTTGTGATGTCACGAGTTCCAGACACAAATGTGTTGTCATGTTACCATATATGGTCATAGTACACCGAGCGTAAAGCATGAGTTTTCGTGTGACAAAGCAGTTTGCATTTGGAGTCGGGCTGTGATGTATGTCTACTGTTTTTGTTAATATAAGTTACGCCCACAGTGTGTCAGAGTGTTCACTGTATTGTGAACGCGTGCTGAGCCATCTGCTCGTCAGTACAAGTGTGGAGACATTGCAACATATTTTTAACGTATCACCATGGACAAGAAATTTTCCAAATCTTTACACACATGAAACTCACCAACCTAACCTTACTTGCATCCAAAGGCGCAGCCAGGGGGGGTGAAGGGGCTCAAGCCCCCCCCCTTAGCGATCAGAATATTGATGTTTATTTTCTTAGTTTTTCACCAACATTGTACTGTAAGTCGAGATCGGGTGCATTGCAAAATATTCTTTGGCACTACCACAGGCGTAGCAACACATTCGTTATCAAACCAAGCGGTTATGAATTTTCGAGATTTGAGAAATATTGAAGCAGCTTTCTTCAATCCTGCGTGTTTTGCACTACCATATATAACAAGAGCTGGGTGTTGCCGTGCTCTGCCAGTGTGGAAACAAGCATGACATTTGAACTACCAAGTACCAACAGTGTCGATTGATGTGTAGTTTAAACGTCACAAAGCTGGGACATTCCTAATGTACACACGTAGATGATATGCATCAGTGTTACCATTTCTGATGTTTTGAGAGAAATTTCTGATGTCTGATGTTTTGGCAGCATATCTGATGTTAACTGAGCTGTTGTTTCTTTCCCCCAATTTTATGTCCTTTCAGGATGAAGATAGTTAGATTCATAATTTTTAAGTTTCTTTCATCGATTTCTTACTCTCATGTGTGTTTGGTAATCGTTCCAAACTGAAGAAACTCTCTTCCCAGCATTGGGAATAAAATAACACGTTACGCATAGAACCGATTTTTCCATTTAACAAATGTTTATATAAACATGTTTCTCGTTCGTTGCAATGCATACCAATGACATGAGAATGGCTACCTAATATCTCAAGCAATAAATCGGAAAATCTAAAGAACATGTTGCATGTTTGCCACAAAGCATTCTTCAATCAAAGTTTTTGCTCTTCTGATGTGAATTTATTAGGAAAACATCCTACGATTTCGACCTAAGATAAGACAGATCATTTTCAAAGGAACTACAAAAATGAGTACGAATTAGCGATAAACAGCAGTAAGTGCAAAAAACGCACATAAGTAAGACGCTTGTGAAAAACAGCGACGAGACCAAAGAGTTCAACATTTATAGCAGTATTGTTAATCAAATTTTAGTAGTCATTTAAAGTCAAACAGCTAAAGCAGATAGAAACTACCAGGGCGGAAACTTAATTGAAATGATTAATCAAACAAAATTTCATTGTACAAGCGCGGAAAGTGATCGTTAACTTTAATATTTAAATTATCTTCACCATTTAACGTTAGGCCGTTGTCCTAAATTCACACCAAAAAACAAAAAGTTGCTTGATCTAACGAAGAGTTAGGCTACAATTTTCCTGACTAGCATACTAGCAGTGAAACTTCCATTACAAGACCACACGATTTTACCTGATTGTAAATCTTGCGAACCGCTATTCTATTTTTGCACAGTTAAAGGATACAACACAGGTCTACACATTAGTTTTCCTGAATAATTTCTTACTAGACTATATTAAATTGCTTACAATCAATGTGGATTTAGCAACGTTGCTTACACCACTGCCAGCTTACCAGGGCAAATGCTGACAATTAAGCTACCCACAATACACTTCGCAATGAATGGCTCAGATAACAGGAAAATGTGGGTCGCGAGAAGATCATTTTCTTTGACGTACTAGGTAAATATGAATGTTGGATATGGAAATGTGTGAAATCAGTTCTTGGTGACTTCATTTCTGGCGTGTCTAGATGCCCTAACAAAGGTCCTCAGCCAGATTTGGAGGCGCCTTTTCACCAGGGGCCCTTCCTCCTCCGGCTCTGAAAGAACCATGTAAAGCAATACATCCTAACACATATGAACACACATACAACATCAGAGCAGATATGAAACAATTTAATCACTACCGGTCAATAACGGGCATCAAACAATTGCTTGCAAAAATGTTCTAACATTCAAACAACACACCCCTAGATATGGGAATAAGCAAAATCTTGCTTTCAATTTAAATCAAATTACAAACTATTCGGAAACTACGTTTGCTACAATGACTTACTGCGTTGAGAATGAGTCTTTGGACGAAGTAATAGAGAAAAACAGACATCAATCCGGTAAGTACAGGTGATGTAAACCAGCTAGCCACTGCAGACAGAAACAAATCTTAATTTTTTTGTTTCTTACGAGCTGATGATTCGAAGAGCACATTGCCACAGAGATAAAACCTTGAACAATACTTTTGAGTGCATTCTGACCAGGGATGTAATGCTAACAAAAAAGGTGTAGGAACGCACCCAAAATAGCCATTAAAGAAATTCATGTCAAACTCATTTTAAGGCAAAACGTGAAAAATGTGTGGGAACGTCGTTCCCACGCGTTCCCTCCCCACTACGCCCCTGATTCTGACCCTACTGTACTGCTACGCCCCACCCGTCGTTGACGACGATTAGCTTGGCGCTTTTCTATTTTTGCTAAGTAGTTGGTAACTGAGGATGAATATCCGTCACTCAGGGAGGCACGGTATTTGTTGCGGTCTACAGCAAGTGTTTCCCAGGACTGTGAAGAGATACGGAAGCCAGCCATGTCACGCTTGATGATGTCCTTATATTGCAACTTGGGTCTGCCAGTTCAACGAGGCGCGTCACAGAATTTGCCGTGAAGGATGTCCTCGAATAGGCGACTATCCCCCGTACCACGGAAGTTGCCCAGTCAACGTAGACGTCGCTGCCTCATGATGGTGATGAGGTCATGTGAACCAATGACATGAACGATCGTGGATTTGGGGACGTGGTCCCTCCACGAGACACCAAGGATGAAACGGAGGCATCTGAAGTGAAAAACGTTGAAACGGTGTTCTTGGAGGCGGCGTGTTCACCACGACTTGCTGTTGTATTGCAGGACATTCAGGACGTACGCGGAGTAGAGCTTTATTTTGATATTGAGGTGGTGACTGTTCCAGACACGAGAAATGAGTCGCCCGAAGTTGTTCGAAGTCTTTGCAATTTCTTTGTTAATTTCGTCATCCAGACTTTTGGAAGAGTTGATAACAGATCCCAGAAAAGAGAGTTTATCGACAATTTTAAAGCAAAATGTTGGATAAATTGCAGGAGAAGAACAAAAACCTTTGTGAACCAAACTGCAACGATTGCCGCCTTTACAAATTTTTCAGTCAAACTATATTTTTACGGGCTGTTTTGTGCTTTGTCCCCAAATGCACAGCAACGAGAACAATCCGAGGTAGAAGCAAATGCAGTAGTTCGCAATTCACAAAAAATCATGGTTTGATACTATCCTGATTCTACCGTACTTTGTTTTTTTAACCTCAACAGTTCCCGGTTGTTACAATATCTTTTGCCTGGAGTTCCTCAGATTGCTGACAGAAATTCTCCTGGAGAGTCGGTGCGGGCAGCTTTTGCCTCTCCAGTAGTGCATCTGACATGGTGTTCTCACTTGTGCGATAGCTTCGCTAAGGCCTGTACTGGCATCAGCATGACCATCAGCTTGAAGAAAAGTGTTGTAATTTAATTTGGAACGTCCAATCTACCACGCATTCTGAACAACGGCTCACTGAGCCAGTGCGTATGTGCATTCATTTTCACTAACGAGCGTAGTGAAGGAAGTTCCAAATTCTGAGTGACTCGCACGATGTGTGATGTTTTATTTTTCACGGTTTCACCAAATGGAAATGAGCATCGAAATTTCCTCTGTCATGCTCTATTATTGATTCAGAGTAGCAGCAACCAGTTTTACAGTTTGTTGCACAAAAGTAACATTTGTTGTTTTTCCTAAGTTTCTTATTTTGTTGTTGAGCGGAACAAAATTACGGAAAATTTTTTGTTTAAAGTTTCATCGCGATGGTTTCATTGCTTTGATTATAACAGCGAATAATATTTGCTTAGGCCTGCTGATTACTGGGTCCGTTTAAAACAGACCTGTTCATAGCAGACCAGTCCCGTTGCCAAAGGTGCTTTTGGGGCCTTATCCACCCCCAAACAAACTTTAAGGTCCCCAAAATGAAATATGAAACGTTAGAAATCAATGGGGTTTTTGTCAATCCGTATTCTGTTCTGTCATTTACTGACAG
>Ga0210059_1014298_pt1 | contig 11756 bp, 8 predicted proteins | sample Ectturendosymbi2_FD_188042 | JGI IMG/M metagenome (GOLD analysis project Ga0210059, IMG submission 188042) | Ecteinascidia turbinata endosymbiont from Florida, USA - Sample 2 (SPAdes) (version 2) | ecosystem: Host-associated > Tunicates > Ascidians > Unclassified | place: Key West, Florida... | reverse complement strand
CTCATCAACTTAATCTACTGTTGCAAGCTGCACTGGTGCAGATGAAGGAAGGGCTGTATCTTTGCAGCCCGAGATTGGTGACCAGATTTGAATCCAATGCCGCCAATATCGCCAAAGTACTAGTAACAGCATTGTTAAACTCAATTATAGCATTCAATATCCAAGAAATTCAGGTAGTAAAAAACAGTCAAGATCATATTTCCTTCGTTTTTTCTTTAAAAATTCATCTTCAAAATATCCAAACCGCTTTGCGATAAGCGGATATACCATCATGTTTTTTGTAGCCAATTGTTTGGTTTCTTTCCTTTAGGGCTGTGCCGAAGACAGCCCCGAAATCGCCAAATTCATCGGCAAGTGTGCTGAAAACGTCATCGCATAAGCAGCGTCGTTGGAAAACAGCGAAACATTGGTTTTGTTGGATTCCTAGGAAACGATGAGCAAAAATGGTGTCGGAAGTACCGAAAATGATTGTGTTGTGAAATTTTCGCAACTAAATCCAAATGTAAGGCGAGATTGGCCGTTTGGCGGAATCTTTTGCCTTACATTTTTCAGGGAGGGCTGCAGCCCGTCTGTCTAGACGAGCTGCCCCTGTACAATAGTAATGGGAAAAGACATTTCTTTGGTTGAAGAAGGCCAGTGATTGTTCAGAAAATGCACATTGCAAGTTATGCCACACTACAATTATACCAAGCACAGTCGTCAGTAACTTGATGAATCATAAAACAAACTAAAAACACAGGAGGAAAGTTCCACTAACAGGACAAACTGCCTTCGAAGTTGTTAAGACTTCAAGCAGCAAAAGTGATGCACTGAAAGTGGCTGAATATCAGATTGTCGTGAGCATAATCTGTCACAGTACTATTCGCTTTGTTGACCACCTTGGAGAAAACATGGTAACACATGGAAAAAGCACAAATTTCATGGTTTTTAACAATTTGGCTTTTTTTACCCCATTTGGCTTTTTTCTAGACATGGTTTGGCCTTTTTTCTCAAAAGATGTCTGGCAACCCTGCGAAAAATGCAGCACATTGTACAGTGTTTTAAGCAGTGTAGACTGCACACACTACACTTGGTAGACTGTGCTGTTCTCGGAGAATAAACATGAAAGTCTATATGCAAATCAGGTCAGCTGTTGTGCTGTACAGTATTTAAGTGTCTTTCAAGAAAAGATCTATTGTAGCCTACAGTGTGTGTTGTTATTTGCAGATTATCATTATTGGCACAGTATTCTTCATGCTTGTATGTATGTAATAAATAAGTGCATTTCAGTGCAGCCATTAGCCATATTTTAAATCTTTAATATAAGCACATAAACCGTGTTGCCAGATTTTGCAGATTTTCATATAAGTTAAAAGCATGATAAAGCCAATTTAGCAGAATTCCCCGGTTAAAAATAGTTAAGTCAATGTGAATGTTGCAGATTTTGATATAAGTGTATGCCAGAACAGCCAGATTTAGTAGATTTTTTTTTGTAGTAGATATTTCGTGAAGTTATGACATGTCTAATGTTTGGTTTCAAGAATCAAGTGATTGGAAACCATGGCACGTGATGCGTGTATTGTATATTTTTATGAACTGATTTATTATTTCCGGCATTCGTACTGTAGGTAGCCTATTTTCTACTGGGCATTTTCAATCAAAAGTAAATGGTACCATATTTTCTTCTAGCTCTGGGACAAAACCTTATATATCAAAGGGTGAAAAATGGGGTAGAGTGTTTATAGTTTAATTCTGTTTGTTTTTCTAAAGTACAATAATAATAGTTGTTTGTTGCTTTATATGCTATAATGAGCACCACCGTGTTTTTTGCCAAATTACGCATCTGGTAATATAAAAACCAACAGCATTCAGCCTGTTTGGCATTTTTTTGAAGCGATTTGGCATTTTTTTACAAGTGGTTTAGCATTTTTTGTTCATTTGGGCCTGGCAATCCTGGTCAGTCACAGAATACTGGTACTGGTATGTATTTTTTTTTTACAACATTGATGCACGTGTGGCATACATTATGAGTATAATTCAATGCAATAGACATCAACATGACACAGATGATGGTGGGCAAGTAATGGGTGAAAAGATGAGGCATGTACAGATGATGTTTTTTCATTATTGACAAACTAGCTTTGTGGGCCAGATGAAATGGCTTCACGGGTTGGATGGCTCACAGGCCGTGGTTTGAAGCCTCTCATCTAGAGCAATGGTTTTCAACCTGGGGTCGCCACCCCATGTTTGCCTTTTTTCCATAGGGTCACGAGAGCTTCTGATAAAGATGTTCATAATTTCTTCTATACTTTGGAAGCATGTTGTTAGATTTTCTGCACCTTTGGAGAACCAGGCAGGCCTACATGTTTTTTTGTAACAAAGCCTCAAAGGTTGGTATGTTACATTGAACCTGGTGGCTACTAACACTCGCTCTCCAAGGCAGGTTGTATAGAGCTCTCCATCCAAATTTATAGGCCACATGCAATCTATCTGCATGCATGATTTCCTGAACTTACACCATAATTGTAATGCATGCATGGGCGTGCAAAAGGAACGAAAAACTGCATTTTTAACTGCATTTGAACATCGGGAAAAAGAGACTTGTAGCTTGTTTGCTGCACAATATTGATATCGCAGTTGTCTCTGCATGTCTTTGTCACCTGAAAGCTCAGTAGCCTATCCAATACAATCCCCAGATATTTGTATTGGTTAATAGGTTTGACCTTTTGACCATAAAATGTCAATAATGGTGTGACTGTGCTTTCTGCACTCTTAGCCTTAAATGTCATACAAACAGTTTTGTTGCAGTTGAGAATAATCCCATGCAATTCTGCATAAGCCTGACTTGATGTCAGATAGCCTACCCACAATAAACTACAGTACGGGAATAAGTATAACAATTGAAAAACGTTGGACTAAGTGTTAGACCTCAACTAGATTTATTTTTTAACCCAGACAGACCTAAACACTAAATCACCTAAGGCAACTAAATCCAACCCAAACAGCTTACTGAGCCAAAAATAATGTCACTATCTTAACCAAGGTCGCACATTGAAGGACATATTAATGACGGCCGCACTTTCAATGGTTTACTTTGATCTTGGCAAACTAAAATTAGCTTAACCTAATGTACTCAAAGCATTCAAATCCTAACTGCAATGGTAACAGACGTGATAAAATGGCATGGAGGACTACCTGCATCAAAAATGTCAAATTCACGATTATCAAAATAAGGACAAGTTGTCAATATGTAGGATACTTTCACTGCAACTGAAACCTAAACTGGGCCACACAAAACCTTGCAGTGAAACCTAAACTGGGCCACATTCGGGCCGCAGGTTGGACATAGCTGCACTAAGCCCTAGTCATCACTTATCTTAGCGTATTTGATATGTAGAATATTACTCTGTGCATGCACACATGGCGTGAGTCAGATATTTTGCTTGACACCGGAGTTGAGTTTTTCACGAAAAACCGGAGTAGAGCCTAAGTCAATTTTTAAACATTTGTTGTATAGCTTGTTATAGCATTCAATTTGGAGTTTAAGCAGTAGTCGGATTGCTAAACTCACAAAGGTTTCAGAGTCGGAGTAGCCTATATTCAGCGAAAGCATGAGTGGAGTCAGAGTCAAATATTTTATACATCGTACACTGCTGTCACCTGGCAAAAATGATAGCCTTCTTTTTCATTCAAAATTGTTGTAAGTGTGATTATGACCATTGCAAACTTGTGAATGTGGTTATGAGTTATGTCATGACCATTACAGTACTGTTGCGTTTAGCAACGTATGAATAACTTTGTGGCGTAATAATATTGCTGTGTTTGACATCTGAATGCGGCAGCTTACTTGGGAGCAGGGTTGCCAAATTGGCTGTTTTGAAGCCAGATTTTCAAATTCTGGCGTTTTTTGAACACCTTTGGCTCTGACTTTTTTCAGTCGGGAAGGCTTGGCTTTGGAAACACGTTGTCTGAGCTGCATAGGCCTATTAATTGCAATTTTTTTTAAACAGAACAGTTTCAAAATAAGCACAGATGGGAATGCAAATTGAAATTACAGAAACACAAAATAACAAAAAAGACAGAAACACAATAGTCTAGACATCCAGTCCCGTCGCCACAGGGGGGGGCTTTGGTGGGCTTAGCCCCCCAAACAAAGCTCTAAACACCCCAAATTGAAATGTGATACACTATAAATAAGTGGAGTTTTGGTCAATTTTATATAATGTCAAGCCCTCCCAAGCAAACGCAAAGCCCCCCTATTGGGAACTTTCTGGCGACGGTTCTGTACATAACACAGATCCTGATGGTGGGCAAGCAATGGGTGAAGTGTAAAGGCATATAGATGTACAGATGAGCAGGTGAAGGAAGCCAGCAGCAATAAGGGTAATGAGGTCGAGTGCAATGTATTTTAGCGCACCATTTCATTACAAAAACAAATAGCAAGGGCAGAAAACAATGTTTATACATACAAATTGTGAAGAAATAGAAATTTACCTATGAGCGATAGTCACAGTGGGGTGGGTTTCATGGATGTAACTGTAAAATTGTATAATACCGATGTTTCTCACGAGTTTTGATGTATATTTTATGTTTGGTTATGCATATATTATTTGTATATGCTTTAAACTACTATCTGGCTTTTTTGGGGGGACAAGGTCTGGCTTTCTTTGGTGAAGACAGGTTGGCAACCCTGCTTGGGACTTACTTTTTGAAGAGTTGTGCTGTGGACGGAGTGATTTGCATATGGCACGAATCTCTCTCATTGGTCCTGGCATGTGCATGAATTTAATGAGTCTTCGTTCAACATAGTCATATCATAAGTAATTTGTTAGTCATTGTAATTTCTACTGTGCAAACAACTGTATTACATATCCCTGACAGGAAATTTTTAGAAGGGAGTTGTTAGGTTAAATTCGAATTGGATTGCAAAATGGGTTGCTGCATGAAAAAGGGTGAAAACCACTGATCTAGAGGTTCTTGATTTTCTTTATGGCAGCTTTGATGGCCGAATATCATCAGTGAGTTTTGTTTAACATGTTGGGAATGGGACAAATCTGACCCAGGACACAAGGGGTTCCGAACAGTAGTGCGTACACTAAAAGATGATCATCATGATGTAGTGTGTTTTTGAAGTCTGCTGGTCATGAAAAAACACACTTGGTCATACTCTAAAGAGTTGCATCTCAAGATTGCTGTATGCATGTGTTATTCATTGCTCACCTTTTCTGTTAAATGCCTACTGGTGCTTTATTTTTTGCTTATTTTTGTATTTTTTATTGTTCTATGTTTGTTTGTGTTATTATTACAATGGTTTATGTATACTTGTGTCCTTAGCTCCTTGCAATGTTCATTGTTTGTGACTGGTTATTTATACTACCATTTTGTATTGTTATTTATTAAGATGTTAGAAGTCTCTCATCACAGTTACAGCAACACCACAGTACTATGACCATTCATTGCTTGCTTTGAAGTGTGTAGTAATTATTAACCTTTGCAGTCACTAGATGTTATACCAGTGTTTCAGTCAGGAACAAACAATGCAGATAAAATAGAACTCTGAACCCTTTCCTTTCATGTTACTATTGGAGTTAGACAAGGGGAAGTATCGAGTCCATTACTCCATACTTGTTTGTTGTATATTCAGATGATCTATCCACTGAACCAAACAACATAAAAGTTGGGTGTTATATTGGTGAAGTATTATTGAACCACTTGATGTTTGCTGACAATATTTCTGGGTGTTTGTCCAAGTGTACGTGGGTTGAAAAGGATACTAGATGTGGGTCAGACTTGTGCAGAATCACATGGAATTATTTTCAACTGCAGTAAAACTGCTTGTATGACATTTAAGACTAAGAGTGCAAAAAGCACAGTCATCCCGTTATTGACACTGGATGGACAAAGTGTAAAATCTGTAAATCACTACAAATATTTGGGGTTATACAGTATTAGACACTGAGCTATCAATATTGTGATGACAGAGACTTTCAGAGACAACTGCAATATCAATATTGTGCAGCAAACAAGCTGTGAGCTTTTTCCTGATGTTCAAACGAGGCGAAAACTGTACTTTTTCGTTCCTTCTGTACGTCTATGTATGCATCACAATTATGGTGTAATTTCAGGAAGGCATACATGCAGAGATTGCGCGTAGCCTATAATTTTGGTTGCAGGACTCTATACTACCTGCCATGGTGAACGAGTGATAGTAATCATCAGGTTTAATGCAACATTCCTACCTTTGAGGCCTTCTTGAGAAAAAATGTACACCTGTTTCTGGAAAGATGCTGGTAGTCTAACAACGTATGGTTGCGCGCTTGTCAGATTGTTTATATTCGTCCTTATTCTTTGAACACTACAACTACATTTTACTCTTTGACTGAGTGCTCGGATGCTACCATGTTTTTTGAGGCGTGTGCATCCCATATTCACAATACTTTCATACTTTACCTGGCCATGACCAGGGTTGGACTCAATGTCCTACTCTGGATATAGTATTAAACCAAGTGTTAGGGGTTAGTAAACAATAGTGTTAATAAAGTGTCTGTTACAAAACCATAAAATTAAAAAAATGTGGTCGGTATGTTACTAGTTATATGCCACTATCTGACTTACCTTTCACTAAGTGTACTTTTATCATTTGGCTGTTTACATCAAACTGTTTATGTTAGAATGCATTCATTTCCCTCACACTATTGGATCTCCGTAATGTGATGGGTGTATGATGTTATAGTTGGGGTGCTGTTAAAATGTTTTTGATCCTATCAGTGTGGTCGTGTGCAAGCACCTATTCTGTAATGTGTTATGGCTAACCATTTTTTGCGCTCTTGTGTTGTTTGATTGTGCCTATGATATGGACCATGTGTCTGATCGCACAGTTTGCTCATGAGTGTTCCTAGCCTTTGTTCATTCTTCATATGTGTGGACTTAATGATTATGGTTTTTCACCATCTGATTACTGTATGATCATCAACTTAATTCAGTTAATGGATTTCATCTCCTGTTCATATGTTTGGGGCACAAGTTCAAGAGAATGCTAACCATTATTGATTGTCATTGGAAGAAAAAGTTAATTTCATACTGTTTAACATAAATGGGTCAGACTTGAAAACATTTATCTACAATTGTTTTTAATTTAGACTTTTAAGTTTTATTAAAATAAAGAAAGACTAGTTGTTCCATGCACTTTCAATTTCATGACAGAAATTGCTGCTTTAGGGTCAAAGTTTGCTTCTTGGCAAAACCTTTTTTTTTCAGCAAAAAAGTATGCTTCCCTGCAAACACTGTGGCTCCCCTACACCCCTGGCTATACAAGCTACCATAGTTAAAACATTTTGTGCTTTTGGCCACAAACTTTTTTAAACAAAAACAGCCACTGATTTTGACCATTATTTATTAAGAAAAATATCTGGCAAACTTACTATAAATAAGTGTTGCCAGAAAAAAGCCAAATTCCAGAATATTAGGCTTTATTCAGAGTGGTTTAGTATTAGAAAACGCTATTTAGCATGTGCATCATACTTTGGCATGATTTTGGCCTTTTGCAGTTTGTGTTGGCAGAAAAAAATGTTTGAAAACTTGTCTACTTTGAGCTTGAACTTGCAGATTTGTTTCAGCTTCTTTGGCATTTATTGAAAACATATGGCATATTTTGAGTAGCGATTTGGTGTATTTCGTCCACTTGAACCTGGAAAGCCTGATATTGTTTCTGTGGGCTCTTTGTAACTGCATTTTGTAATGGATATTTTGTGAAATTAAGACATAACGCTTACTATAGCATATGAGGATGCTTATGTACCACATTCAAAGTTATTGAAAATTATGACAAGGAACATGTTTGTATTTTCATAACCTGTATTTTTTTGTTTCAAATGTTTATAAGTATATTTTATTAAGTTTTTCTAAAAGAGAAGATGGTACTTGGGGAGATAAACAACTTTTGTTTATTTATACAAGAGGCTTGGTTCTGTTGAAACCAGGGCTGTGGAGTTGGAGTCGGAAGGATTTTCAACCTGAGTAGTCGGAGTCGCAGAAAATTTAACAACTCCGACTCCAGGCAGACCTTTTGCTACCAATTACGACTGTTTGTGCCACAAACGTTCGTAAGCGCCACACTTGGCTATTTAAGCAGCTTGACGTTTTGACAACAGATGGTAATGACTATTCAGAAAGGCTACAGCAAACTAACTTGCATACCTACACTCAGGGGCCACTCCAGATCAGCAGTGTCCCTTGGACTCATCACGCAACCTACACTGAGTGAATGTAACCGTTCCGGGCTTGTATCACTGAAATTTCCATTTGCTCATTCTGGTTGACACTATAGTTGCTCTGTGACTTTGGTTACGCAACAATGAATGAGAAGTTCTCATGGGAACTTGTCCGTTGTTACGTAACGCACGTCACAGAACAATGATAACGCCAGTTAATCCTCTGCATCTTAGGCTCATTCATTTGAGCCCGAGTTACCGGACAGTTTATTGTTCGTTTGAAATTATTCTCGAATGGGTACTGTCCATTGGATTGGAATTCAAATCCAAATGTTCTATGCAAACCCATTGCTTGTAAAAAACATTCAATCTGATATGGATTAAATTGAAAAATACTTGATTGCAGAGGGCAGCTTGGGCTCCAATGGATGAGCCCGAGTAAAGAGCAAGCGAACGTATTCGAGAGAACCGTTGCTACGAATGATATTTTTTGATTCACGTCACCTGCAAATTGAACGCGGAAGGCCGACATGCAACGAAAATATATGAACACTGACAAGACCCAATGGAAAAATCCAGAGTTAACAACCTTAATCAGTGAAGTGGGTGGTGACACAAACATGCAAAGCAAGACAGCTCACGTTACAATATAAAGCATGGTCGAAGACTCGGGTTAATTGACTTGTCAACTTTCCACAGTCCCATTCAATTTGAATAAGTAAGCGGCAACTCAAAACAAAAACGCACTGTGACCTTAATCCCCAATAAAATAGACACTCAGATTTCGTTACGTTGTCAGGTAGCCATGCACTTTATTGCGCAACATCGGCGAAGCATGATGACTGTCTGATCGCAAATGATAATCCGACCTATGGTTTCTGGTCATACTTCTCCTACTGGTTTGCAATGATTTGATCCAATTAGTTGAAGACAACACAGCAGCTTCACTTGGTCTTCTACGTACAGTAGCAAACTTCTTTAAAACATTAAACAGACAAATAAGTTTCTTAAAACAAACAAATGTTGCTTAAAACGCGCAAATGAATTTCGTTTTTTTTGTCGTACAATTCCAATCGAATGCAATTCAAATCATATTCACTTGGAAGTTGAACTGTAGTGATTTTCGTAGCAATAGGCTAATCTATGTCGAGTTCTGCCGTTCTATCGCAACATTTTTGTGTTAAAAAATGCATGTTGACTAATTCTTAAACCTTGCAAGTTTGTTGTACCTAAGTGAAAACAAGGTAGTATGAAGTGTGTAGATAACGAAGAGAAAAGTGAATGCTCCCAAGTTGTTAAGTTAAAACTTAAACTAATTTGTTTTAGTTTCTTTCATGGTTGGCAGTTTCTGAATTTTGACCTGTGTAAGAGCTTACTTGTAACGTGGTCATCTAAGGAAAAATATTTGGCCATCTAAAGAAATATATAGCGACACAGTTACATTCAACAGAGCTCAAGCTTGACAGCGTTCGACAGTAAAAAGTTGTGTCAATGAAGTCATTTAACATGGTATCACGAAATCCCAAGCGCGTTTCTTGACTGCGTTGTCCAATATGTGCACATGCACACCAGTAGAATGCATACATTTTTCAATTTTAGTCGTTTACTGATATCGTTTACAAGGTATCTGCTTTAATCGATTTTTTATCAACCTTCTCTAATAACTTAACTTGTGTTTTTTTAGATGAATAGTTTTTTTCTGTGCAATTAAAAGACTAACTCCTGCTTGATCATATTTTGCTAAAGTGAGAGATGAAGAGATAAACGTGCATTTACATCGATTTAAAAAAAGTTTCAGTATTCTTGGAAAGTGCAAGAAGGATTTATGAATTCATCTGAAAAGAATTATCACTTTAAGTTACTAATACAGCTGAAGGTCAGAGTCGGTCAGAGTCAGATAATCAAATTGCCCGGAGTCGGATGACGGGACTTCCGACTCCATAGTCCTGGTTGCAACCTCTCTGGTGGCATTGCGTTGATTGTGTGATTCACCACAAACGGGGTGTGCAGGAAGAACAAAAATATATATGCGTGGCGCGAGCAAGCAATAATAAGAGAGATTGCGATGTATGATCTCTATTATTGCTTGCTGCCGTGGCGTGAAACTTTGTGCACATGCCGCTCGGGATTTCCGATGCTAACAAAATGGTGCTGTGACCAGGATGTAGAAGGTTGTGCCATGTGTAGCCTTCGCAAAAAGAACGTGCGATCGGTGCGGTTCGTTGTAAAAAGGAGGGGATGTTGTTGCAACCTCTACGGTGGCGTTGCCTTGAATATGTGATTCATCATGAACGGGATGTGCACGAAGAACAAAAATATTAAGATTGCGACACATGATCGCTATTGTTGCTTGCTGCCAGAGTGCGAAGCTTTGCGCACATGCTACTCGGGATTTCCGATCGCAACAGTTCCATAACAACATTGCATTGTTTTCATTACCCATCTGATTAAGTAAAGTTACTGCCAACAACCTATTTTGTTTGATGAGCGATTGGAGTTGGTAAATCTGGACCTAGTAACCTCGATAGATACTAGATACATCTAGGCCATTAACTTTGACAGGTTGTATCTGATGTGGTGATAGTGACATCACCAACAAATGTAGTCTGTGACCTCTAACCAACAAATAAAAGCTCTAGGTTTTCTGTAGGCTTTTGAGGAATCAGCCGACCAGGCTCTACTTTCATCTTTTTGCGATGATTCAAACTTGCACATATCTGTATTCAAGTAACTTCACTCCACAGCTGAAACAAGCAAGGAATCAATCGCATATATTTAATAGGAAATTTATTTCATGTACATCATCAGTCCTACATTTTCAAGCAATGCTAACAGGTGAAATGTTGAAAGGCTAAAACAAGGGCAAAAAAAGCAAGCAACCTCAAGACTAGTGAAAAACCACACGACACCAACTGAGACAATTAAAACTGGAAATTACATCTTACTCCACTAAGGGTATTCAATGAAGCTTCAAAAATTTAAATCCTAACACAAGCTGCGATGATTAACACAATAGAATACATCATTCTCAGACAAATGCATTTCAATTTCGCTGCTCCTGGCAAGGTGACACATCCAATTAGGGCTTGAAACAACATGTCATATGATTTAGAATATCTGCAGAATGCGTCATCACTTCTGTAACCACCGTCATAGTTAGGTGACATCATTGATGACATTATCACCCAGGGAAGGGAATTGTATACTAGACTCGACATTTTTTCTGTTTGTTGAATGGATTTTCAATGTTCACCAACAAAAGCCCTTTGTTATTGATCTTGGATACTTTTTGTAAACAATGCATAGCTACATTCATACCTGATTTGAGACAGGCACATGTTTGTAGTGGTCTTGTACAGCCCCAGTAATTAATCTTTAAGCAGTCTTGTTATTAGCACATTTTTAAATGATTGTAAAATAATAATAGATGTGTTGGAGATCCTAGGCATGTACTTAGACATCTCAACTAGACGTGTGGCCTGATGGTTAGAGTGCTCACTTCACGCCTGGTAGGTCGCAGTTTGGCATAGTTTGAATCTCGGTCGGGTCATCCAAGACCTTAAAAAT
>Ga0210059_1014297_pt1 | contig 11757 bp, 6 predicted proteins | sample Ectturendosymbi2_FD_188042 | JGI IMG/M metagenome (GOLD analysis project Ga0210059, IMG submission 188042) | Ecteinascidia turbinata endosymbiont from Florida, USA - Sample 2 (SPAdes) (version 2) | ecosystem: Host-associated > Tunicates > Ascidians > Unclassified | place: Key West, Florida... | reverse complement strand
GTCCCTTGGGTTCTGAACTTGTTGACCCATCTGTAGATCATTGAGTGGACAGGAAATTCACGACATCCGAACCGTTCTTTGAATTGCAATTGAGCTGCGTGGATAGACATCTGCCGAAAATATGCCTCAACTACCAATATATTTTGCTCAGTAGTCCATGGCATCTCGAAAGTCAAATTTGGTAGACTTTTAGAACATTAATTCTACTTGGTAAATCTGAAAAAGAAAAATAATTGATTAATTATTTCAAGAGTTATTCAAGTTTAGGTGATGACCATTTTTTTTGTGTCACCCTGTAGATTTCACATGCTGACATTTCAACATAATTATTAGAACCGGGGAAACATTCAACAATAATTTAGTAACAGTCTCGTTATGCTGTCCTGCCATACCGCAGCAAATGTGGGTGGTAGACTAACTTCGCGGCATTTCGACCATGCGTTAACGCCGGGGTCGTTGCCAGTGGAGGTGGCAGTTGCGTCCACCCTCATATTTGCCACTGCTTTTTTCCAATTTAACGATGAATACGCGCGGTAGCTCAAATATTTTGTATTCTGTGTAATTTGAAGATTGTTGAAATTTTCGTCAGTTGGGCGCAATTTTGCAATCAGTTGTGCACACGACTTTATTCCCGGGAAGTCTGAACGCTTGAAAACAAAGAGGGAAATTTGTAGTTTTCTTTAATTCGAATTTTTGGTGACGGCAGTTAGCGGCAGGCCGAAGCCTGAAATTTGCCCCCGCCGGGGAGATTTAGGGTGAACACTCTTGCCCAAGGACTGCAAGGACCAAGGAGTGCTACGGCAGTTCACTCAGAGGCGGACAATTTACCACTGAGCTAGTGCAGCCCCAGGGAAATTTGCTTCCCTCTCCTTGGTTTTCCTGCAAGTGTTGTTTCAAAACAACGTTTTGAATTACATTGCCCTCCATTTGCTGTCTGCCACTACCCGACACGAAACCTGGCGAAGCGCCTGGCAACGATTGCATAGCTTCTATCTTCTAATACTTGTAGTTTGCAAAAGTTGACTATACTGACATAGCTGTTTGACTGTATAGTGACGACAAAGTTAAATTAAATTAAATTAGGTGAAATATTCCAGACTACAGAAAAGTTTATCAATGTGCCTCTTTAACCTTGTCAAATTCTGAATAATGCTGGCCTTCGCATGCACCAAATGCTTAATTTGTACGAGTCAAACTAATGTGCGCGAACTTGAATTTTTACTGAACAGCAGTTATTCTTTTAGGCGGAGTAAAAACTGCAAGAAATGATTTGGAGGCCACTGCTGTGAGATCATGTAGAAAAATACTGCTGCCATGTTCCGGTGTAAGACATAATATAAACAATAAAGTATGTTTTTTTCGCGCTTTTGGATCTCAAGTGTTTGGGCGCAGAGCTGCTGCTTCTATGGTAAAACATTTTGCAAACAAGATTTATTTTGGCTGATTTTGTTGAACCAAAAGTGCAGTTGTAGCCAAATTATGATGAGTGTGATATGTAAGTTAAGAAAAGCATGAACGTTTTGGTAAACTATGCCAAAATAATCAACATAAATCCTAAAACAAGCAGACTCCACAAAATGAGTTGCAATGTTAATAACATGTTTTCAAGCATTACGCCCTGTTCGGGAAGATTTAAACTCAGCACAAGGTTTCATTCTTAGCGATGCAAGCGTAGTTGCATTGGAACGGTTGGCACTTTCGCTACAGTAGGCCTACGTGGAACATGTGACGCTTAACCTGTTGCTGCTGTTAGACAAGGCAGTCCCGGTTGTGAGGAAGTGGTTGCCGCAATAGCTTGCTGCGCATCGTCGTGTGCAACCGCCTGTGAACGCCGCACCTCACCCGGTCGCAGTTTCAAAATAGGGTTCGACCTGAAAAAAGAAAAAGGGAGACGCGGTATTGCCTAATCCGCATATGACTTGTTTACGAGGTTCACGGCGGACAGAGCATAGGGAGAAACTGCCTTTTGGATCATTCCTTGTGCTGTATGTAGATTGTTTTACGTGTGTACCCTCTTGCGAAACTTTGTGTAATTAACAAACATATTTTAGGACCGTCACAACACATGGAACAATGCGGCAGTGAAGGCATAAATCTCGGCGGTGTTGGAAAACACTTTTCGTTTGTTTGTCGACCGACATGTTGATATTTCCACCGAGAACTGCTGACGTCAATTTAATCAGTCAGCTCAAACATTTGAATTTAGGTAGGGCCAGAGGCAAATTTTCATTTTCAGGGCCCTGGGCTATTTTAAGTTGGGGGCCCTTCTGGAATGTTTGCGACGACTGATGTCATACAGGTGCTCGTTATATTCACTGAACAGGTTGTTCCAATTCATAAACATATTACTTTATATCCTGAATTCCCTCGATATGAGGAGCAATGAAAAAACAGTCACAATGAAACTAACGAAAAAAGCAGCGGTGAGTTTTCTGAACAGTCCCATTAGATATTTCTTGAGTACCCCACTTGCCTTGTGTAATCTGAAAAATGGATTCAAGCGTTTTGTTCCACACATTATACGTAACAATAACCAATTCTCAAAGCCATAAAAAAAGAATGCTCATCGTCATTCACTTCAATCCTTCGCGCTCATTCTTCTGCAGCAGCCTTGCACAACAAATGACCCGCGAGCCAGATGCGTCCCGCGAAAGCTTTTCTTGCGGCCCACGAGAGCTTTCTCAATTGTAGAAAATGTTGCAAAAGCTCGACCTCGAATAACTAACTGTCGCTCCAGAATTTCTCCCATACTACAAGGAAATCTCCACATTGAAATTAAATAGAAATTTGCAGCCCCCGACAAATTTATGTTGATAATTTGGCTCTTCGAGCTTTCTTAGTTGTGCAGGCCCGTTCTATTGAGATCTTTGGTTAGCGGCATCGTGAAAACGCGCGCGTTGAGCCAAAACAAAAATACAAATATAATTGCTTATAGAAATGCTGGAATTTGTCCTTACGCAAATTTTGGGGCCCCCTGAAATCGGGGGCCGTAGTAGGGCAAGTGAAAACAAGTGTATCTGCGAAACATTAGAACAGAAATTCAGCAGTTTTTTGCTGAAAACTGTGAATTCAATTTACACTTGTAATCTAATTTCTGAAACGAATTAGTCTCAAACTCAGCAAGTAACGAAAAAACTTTTCGAAACGCAATGCACATGCACTTCTGGATTTCCTTTTCGGTACATCGTTATATTCTGTAGTAAGGACTTGAAACGTACAGTAGTTGGCACTCACTTCAAAAGACCCGCAGGAATCGGAAGTGGTATGTAGTTAAAGGATGGAAAACTTCGAAGGGTAGTGGCGCACTGACTCGGTTCATCTTCCTCGACGTCCTCGCCCAGAACGTTTCGAATGATTTCGATTTCGAGTTTATGAAAATCCAGTATCTGCGTGTTGTTCGATGCATGAACATCGTTGCAATTGTATTACATTAACATCTGTTCCACTCGTCAAAGGTGTGGGGTATACGCGCGAAGCAACGTTTTCAATGACTAGCTGATATTTACGAGTAGGCTTATATTTTGCGAGACGAACCAATATCGGCTATTTCAAAAATTATTTATTTTAAAGCATCCAAAATATTTTAGAGGCAACTAGTGCTGGAATGACTGATGTTCTTTACTCTGGATTTGTTCAACCTGCATAGTGTTGGATGGCAACTGATCTGCCTCAAGCAGCTGGTATACGTTGATATTTGTCAACGCAACCTCGCTGCGCTTCGTTTTGCGCAATCCAGCGCCTACGCAGGTTGTTTCCGTGAAGCGTGCTCTCGTCACTGACGCTTTACGTGGTGCAAAACACAATGTGTTGCTTGTGCAGTAACTCCGCGCTTGACTGAGGAAAGCCTGCAGTGATTGTTTTTAATTGGGGATTTGCATGACAACCCAAACAGTCAGCCGGTTGCTGCGTACACAGCTGCTTCCGCAAGGTGATCGAACAGAAGTGTAGAGCGTACCTTTGAAAGCTGTGGTGTTGTTGCAAAGCTGCAGGGTAGGGAGTAATCGGCTCGCGAGAATCGTACGATTTTTGTCCATTATGTTGCGTGTCAAATAGGAATGTACTCATATTCAACTATTTAGGAGGTGCTATACATACTATTAGAGTGCCATGGATAGGATTTATTGTAAAAAACAGTGGACACGTGCTTTGCTTGTTTAGTTTTATGCTCTTCAGCTAAGTCAAAGTACAGTTTAAAGTCTTTTTCTTCTTCATTAAGTTGACAGTAAAGTTAGCATCTATTATTCAAACATCTTTTGGGACAAACATATACTGTGAAATCCAGGTCATGCCATATTGAATGCCGTAGGTGAAATATAAGTTGACCGAATATGCACTACAGGTTTGTCCATTAAATGGAAGAATCTTTTATTAGCTTAGTTGAATAACAACAAAATGGAGAAGTCTCAGAAACGCATCCACCGTCTGTTTGCAATCTTGCTGCATGAACGGCTGTAAATTGTATTGACCTTTCACGCGTGTTTGAGATTCCTCTTTGCAGTTTGCCCTCGCACGCAAATGTCAACCCCACCAGGAAATGGTGTTATCGAATAGGCTGAATATTAGTTGTAAGGAACCTCTACCGCAGCGGGGACGCGCCGCACCATTTAAGTTTGCAGTTTTGGGCTGATTTCTTTACACGGATTGCGCCACTTCAGCCTAGATGCAGCCTCGTACAGTTTTCTCCGAAAATGAGACCTTAGGGACAAAATTAGAACAAGCATGATTTTCTGAATAATTCTATTATAAGCCGCAATTTGAAGCACCGTCTCATTTCTGAAGTTATTAATAAAACACGTTCGTTGTTTGCACTAAAAGTGAGGAAAGGTAGGCTTGTTCTAAATTTATTTGCATGATATTCGAGCGGCATTTACTGAAGCGACCACCAGACAATTCGCCCACAAGGGTACATGTCAAAAAAAAAACAATTATAGAAATTTAAGAATTGAGATGAATGAAACGTTTTAAGTAATTGAGTTACAATACGAGTCATCAAAATGCATGTTTCGTGAGTTGTTTGTTTATTTTTATTTTCTCTTAAGTAGCCTTTAATTTCCCTTTCGATTCTAACACAATATTTTGCCTCAATTAATGTGCTACAGACAGGGATGTAAACGTGCGGTAGTCACTCAACATGCATTTCCTAACATCTCATCAGTTTTTCTACGTCAGAAAATCAACTGCCATTTAAAGATTTGCACACTTACTCCCAGTGGAGTGGAGATGGCGTCTTACAGATCTCTATGTTCCATGACGCAGACAATCAGCGATTCAGCCGCATGCTCGCTTCTTTGTTGCGATGTTGCGACCACCGGATTGTCTAGCTTCAAACTTCAACAAAATATCTTGCACAACACGCTACCCACAAATAGGGGATTTGTTGAGTGTTAGCACTACCAGGGAACGAGTTTGCCTTGCTCTCAAAACTTTGATTGGCATTGCAAACTATTAATCCGTATTATTAAAAGATGACAACTGTACCTTGTTTGCTTCATCTTCATTTCGAGCTGGCTGGTTTTCACAACAAGTTGACAAATCCGGCCATTGCGATGCTCCGTTAGTATTGAGCCAAGAACGCCGTGGACACTGAACTACGCATGAAGCCATGTATAATGGCTGCGTAGCTTTAGTAACAGATATCTTAGTGGTTGGGCAGATATATTGCTGTGGTGTGTCCAACGTGATGGTTTGTTGTTATTGCTGTTCTACATTAGATACTGTCGGCATAGCAGCTAGTTTTTACTACAGCTCTTATGGCGTCACACAATGCAATTGTCTGTTGCAGTAAGAAACCCGTTTCTGAGGTCCACGTTACTGGCCCACAAGTTACAATGTAAGTTGCAGACAATGGCTTGAAGCTTTGTGGCAGTGATGTTAGTCGCATGAAGGAGTGTTTGGTGCAATCGCAAATTGCAAGTTGATCAAGATGAGGTGAGAATGAATGATCAGCTTTTATGCTCGATTGCCAGGCTCTGTTCCATGCGTATGCCTAGGTGTGTCAAGTTTGTTTAGTGAACATAGTTTTTTGATTGGCCTCAATCAAGCTAGCATTTTAACACAAATGCCACCAGTTTACCCGAGAACGCTATACAGTTAGCCTATGTGTTTTATTAGTGGAGCAGCAGTAAGTGACAAGTGTTTAACTCAGCAGTCAGTACAGTTTAAACCGTGATTTTCAAACTAAGTTGATGATATGCTCAGTACTGAAGACGCAGCTTGTCGATGTTTTTGAATGACTATACCCAGCAGTGAAACCAGTACCGTATTAATTTTTTTGTATTTCTGTTTTCTGCAGGTGGCGTAATTATTTTTTGAGTGGAATGAAAACGACTAAAGAAGCTTGCCCGCTGCAGGGAAGCACTAGAACACCTATTTTTACTTCATGTTCTCAACTTCCTCAGCAGCAACAAGATCAGCAGCTTCACTGCCATCAATCGACAAATCCGCAATTACAAAATCAGAATTTTGATCAAAAGAGCAAGAAATCTGAACGTTTGCACAAAACGAAAGATATGTGGGCGTTTTATTTTGCCTAATATCTGTCGATTCCCTTCGTTCTGTTGTATTCGTCTTTGCGTCCTTTCAGTTTTGTTGCCAATACACTCGGATCAATTTTATCGCCAACGTACTTATAAATCAACGTAACACGACGATTCACGATGACGCCCACTTCTTCCACTAACGACCACCGCTTATTTTTGCCAATGAAGATAGCTAGTGCCGGCTTGGCAGGCTGCACAGCAGATATCTTCACGTTTCCTTTGGACACGCTGAAAGTGTGGCTGCAGGTGAGAATGCAGGGCACTCAAGTCAGTGCTGCTGGATACTAAAAAGACAAACTACGATTTTTTAGGAACATAAATAATGAGATTGCGCTACAATAAAAAATGAGATTTGCGCTAACAAAGGCTGTATCGCGCTTTTACTCATCCAGTGGATATGCTGTTGCTCTTTGTGTGGGCGATTTACAGAGAGTAAAAATTAAACTAAAGAATGGGTTACCGTCGTCATTGTACTGTTTTGTGCTGTTTAAGTGAAACCCTTGAGATAGTGGATCTTTGCAGTTCCATGCTAGGGGACACAAATGTTCTGCTGCATTTTTGATTTGTAAAACTTAGAGATGATTTCATTAGAATTCGCCAAATTTTAGATAAATTTACAGTTCCCACGAAATCATTTTGCAACTCGGATATTTTGGCTTGCTGCAGATTTTATGGTTTGCCAGTGATAATCCTACTGACGCGCATACAGCACATCGGCACAAGATTGGTTTTGAAATGCAAGAGTTTTGTTGTTTTCTTTTAAGTGGATGATTTGTATGACAGCTGAATGAAGTAAGGGCTGATTTTGTGCAATAAAAACTGTTGATCTTCACAGGCGTTTCTTTCAAACAAACTTATTTGCTGTCGAAAGGCAGTTTGAAAAGCCTTTTTACGAATCCCGATGATTCAGTTCAATGTTTCTTTGTCGCTTTGCAGGTAAGCGGAGAAACAAAAGCAACCGCTGCAGTAAACACGACTGAAGCAAAAACCAGCAATAGCATTCAATCGAAAATATCTTCCATGCCATCAAACACAAAAAATCTTGTGGCTCAAGAAAGAAAGCAGGGTCTTACGCGTTCGACTGGCCCCAGGAACATCGTGGATCCGAAATCGTCGAGCAAAGCTTCTAAGAAAGTGGACGGAGGGGCACAAAATGCAAGGTTGACAGTGAAGCAAGCTCCACACCAGTCGAGATCAGTTTCCAAGCCGAATCCTGCTCTGATTAGGAAATACAGCAACCTTACATCAGCTTTCAACTCGCGCCACATGATTGGCGGCGTCACCACGTTTGAGACTTACGGGGTCAATCAGAACCGAGAAGCATCGCGTGCAGCCCAAAGCTTTTTTCGCACGGTTGTTCACGGAGTAAGAAGTAACGGCTTTCTCAGCTTGTATGGAGGTCTCGGCGCTGGGTTGCAACGACAACTCGCTTTCTGCGCTGTTCGAATTGGACTTTATGATACCGTGAAAGGATTTTATCGAAATCTTTTTCCAGGTACGAAAGGTTGGTTTCCTTAATTATTTTTTTTGCGCGTGGAGTAACATGATCCAGTAACTTAGTAACACCCCATCCAGTGAGTTTTTGAGGCTGGCATTGACGATCATAACACGTTACAGCTACTGTTTACTACAGTCTTAAATGATTTTAACACAAGTCATTTATGCACGCTTTAATTCCTAATACCCGTAAACACTACTACCAGTGCTAGTGCCTCGTCAAATTTGTTGAGGTGGAACAGAAAAATGGAGGCATGTTTAGTGAAACGCTAAAGTCATCACTACATACGAACGGGGCCATCAGCTTCAAACGAAGTGCCCGGTCACCACTTGCCTTTCCACTGTCTATGTTCGTGTGCTTGGGCGTCCGGAGGATTTTTTCCAGGGGGAAGCCGGAAGGGCAATCATGGATTTTCCAGTGGTAGCCAAAAAGATTTTTCCAGGGAGGGCAAAAGTGCTGAAATTTCATTTTACTACTCGAAACTAGGATAACAACCTTTTGGGCTAAAAATTCAATAGGAATATGTAAAATTTCAAAATGCAGGAGGGGCCAAGGCCACCCTTCCGACACCCATGGTCGTGTGCGAGTGGGAGGAAACTTGCATTTTTTACCAATTTGGTGCTTGCTCATTTTGCAAGACGGTTGTATTTTTTCACAACGGCTAATTTTTTCCGTTCAGTTATGTTGTTTTTCTGCTTTCTGCGTTACCACGTTTCACTGTTTCACTTTGATTGTGACATTTTGAACATCCTCTGTTATTTGACGCGTGAGACGCACACGTTCAACCGTTTTCGGCAACAAAATTTACGCACTCTTTGTTTTGCAAGGTACTTCAGGAGGGAAGCAAATACCACAGCGGATTTTAGCAGGTTCCACAACTGCATTCATTGCAGTGGCTTTGTTTCAACCAACTGAAGTTGTGAAGATCCGAATGCAAGCTCAAAATCGTGCAGCTAAATCGGAAAGAATGTACAGTGGTAGCCTGCAAGCGTACAGGTCAGTTGTCGGTTTCATAAGCGCACTTTTCTCGAAATTTCTGGTATTGGAAAACATCATAGTAATCGAAAACATCAAGGCCCACCCGGTATTTCCATGCTCAGTTAAATGTTATCTTTACCTGTCCGCTGGTTGTTGAACTTGCGATATGCTTATTATATACCGTCATCTGATAACTCCGAATAACCTCGCTATAGTCTGGCTGATGCACATGTTTATTTCCTGAACAGGCAACTTTACAAGGTCGGAGGACTAAAGGAACTGTGGAAGGGCGTTGAGACGAACGCCGCTCGGCTTGGTGTAGTCAACGTCAGTGAACTGGTGACCTATGACCTCGTCAAAGAGGCGATCCTTGAGTGGAAACTAATGAAGGACACACCTTCTTGCCATTTCATTTCGGCGCTGATTTCGGGTAAGACAGCGTACAGAACCAACCAGAAATTGCAACTCTTTGAAGCGAGAGTTAGTGAGCCAAACGAATTAAATGAATTCTTTTTATGGGTGATCGATTTGCTGCTCGAGTTCGAGTGAAGTGAACCACGCAGAACTTGACTTCAAACTGGATGAACTTGAATGAAGATCGTGAGATTATGTTGCCAATGTTTTCGAGCTGTATTCGGCGAGGCACGTACCCGACAGCTTGCTTGACCAAGCTGCTCTTGCAAATGTACCGAACGAAATACCGTTACCGTTTGCAAGTGCCCGAATTACGGTTCATCCGAACAGGAGTTGTGATTTCCACAACGCGAGCTCGATTGCAACATGGGAAGCTGCATGGCGTGCTGTGTTATCACTTAAGCTTTACTGAGCGGCATGCAGGGGCCAAATGTGTCGTTGAATAGGTCAAATGACGTTTCAAACTGATGTCCGCTGGTTGCAGAATGCAGCCTGCAAAATATGTACAGGCGTCAGACAAAAACAATGAATTGTTAGAAGTCCATTAACTTCTCTTGAGCATTTCTTGAATAATAAATAACGACAAAAAATGTTGCATGTTCATTGTTCTTGCAAAGACTAAAACAAAGTAATTACTTCTTTGAAAGAACTTGTAGTTTCTCTTAATGCGTATGAATACATATTTTGTTGAGTAATACATTTTTTCGAAAATGTAGTGAAAAATGGTCAATTCTGTTTTGCCCCTACGTTCCGTTTTCTATCGTTTATTTAGTCAAGTGTAGTTTATGCAAATTCCATTACTTCTATGACATTTGAAATTGGTAGTCGAATATGTCAGCCTTGTTTAGAGTTGAGGATTGTCTTGTGCCTACGTTGTACGGTTTTATGTTTGAAACCTTTACGGAAACTTTTTCTGACGCGGGCGTTTTACAAGCGAAACACGGAGATTCCGGTGCTCTGCCCGAATGCTACGGTGTCAGTTTTCGGTTTCCGGGCTTATTTAACGTGAAGCAACAGGCGTGTAATACCCGCAGTAATTCGCCCATACATTGCTTGAACACATTTAGCGTATGTATTATTTTGACGATGATAGTAATCCAGAGTTGCTTGTGTTAAAACCACCATAAATTCGGAAGTTCTATGACAGTGCCACCAATCATGCTAAATCGCATCGAGACTTAGAGATCGAACAGCATTCGCTTGCTGCAAAGGGCTGGGTGGATGTTACTGCAAAATCGACCTTTGCCCAGGAAGAGCATTACATCATTTGTCACGACCGCGCAGCAAGTCGGATTTCCGTAGTCAGCTGTGTCCTGGCAAGCTGCATTCGCTGGCGCTTGGATAGTAGTGAAGTTTACACTGAACCGACGCTCTGTTTTCAAATATGAATCCACATTGTTCTATTCGTTTAGCTTTCATTCCCTGAATGTTTTCCAAAGCCCGAGAGACAGGATAATTCAACCAATAGGTCATTTTTTCCGAAATGGAACTTGATAGGCATTTAAAGTGCATGATTAGCAGAAACATTTTCTTTCACTTGGTTATGCAGTATGTTTGCTTACGCCCCTCGAGTAACCTGTAGCGGTTGCGGATAGGTGTTTTATTTGCAGTGTAAACTTTTGTACGGAAATTGCAGACGGCAAATGTATGCGCGAAAATGGCCTGAAGCGATGTGCACGACACGTGTGAAGCGTTTTCTGTCGCTCGTGGCGCCGCTGCGAACAGCGACCTGAACTACCTGTGTGTTTTAAACTGATACTTGAGTTACTGCCTACGTTTCGCGTTAAATCGTATCTGCAGTTGTTGTTGGTCATGTAATGTTCATAGTTCAACCATTCTGCTGAAATGGTAAATGACCTACGTTTTTCTCTAAACAGTGCTGACAGTTACGTAGCTACTACCGCACCGGCGCGAAATTTACTTCATGGACGTGAGAAGTTAATGAAACATCGCAAATTTTACAAAATACTGAAATTTAATTGGCGGTGTAATCTGCGCAGGCTTCATAACAACGCTACTCGCATCTCCGATCGACGTGGTGAAGACCAGATACATGAACTCGCAGCTGAATCAATACAAAGGCCCCATCCACTGCGCCAAAACGATGTTTTTCAAGGAAGGTCTGAGATCGTTTTACAAAGGGTAAGTAATGGTAAACAGAACTGGCATCCTTTGCCATCGACCTTGACTTGTCGACACGCTGCTGCTCTCATTGTTCCCGCGCGACGAGGCGTATATTACCAGCAGCCCGACAGTACCATAAAAAATCTGACTTCTTCAGATCAGGGTCTGGCCCAAGCAGCAGTGAACTTTGCCTCCGAACGGAAC
>Ga0210059_1014296_pt1 | contig 11757 bp, 11 predicted proteins | sample Ectturendosymbi2_FD_188042 | JGI IMG/M metagenome (GOLD analysis project Ga0210059, IMG submission 188042) | Ecteinascidia turbinata endosymbiont from Florida, USA - Sample 2 (SPAdes) (version 2) | ecosystem: Host-associated > Tunicates > Ascidians > Unclassified | place: Key West, Florida... | reverse complement strand
CTTCATGGGAAAAAGTCGCTTGTAACAAAAGAGAGTGGAAGTCAGCCATTGAAACTGGAAAGCAAACATCAAAAAAATCATTCTTGGAAGATTGTGAACGCCGCCGTGCTCATCGTCGCACACGACGGGATAGGCCTTGATGATGATTCGGTTGGATACAGAGAAACAGGCTCCAGAAACGTGTTGTTTCAAAACAAATAACATTTCAAAAAAAGCAGAGCACGATTGGCGCTCAAATGAAAGTAACAGACTTTTACACATCGGGATCTAATCAATTTGGTTTTAAGTTTGTTAACCATTGTTTGTGAGAAAACTGAAACAGCTGTAAACTACATTCTTTGCTTTTGTGGCTTCACTATTTTGCTTTTACGTTTTCCAGTAGATTTTGGCCTTGAAAAATTTTGATAAAATTATCTCGTTAAGATTTTGTTGATACAGCAACCTTCCGCTATTTTTGGCAAATAACCTGGGCAAATGTCTACTATTGCTTTTATTATTTTTCTCAATGTATAAGTTTGCACACATAGCACTTTCACCAGAAGACGTGGGCATTTACTTATTTGGTTTGGAAAGAGTTGTTCCAACCGAGTCCTCGACGCTTATCAGTAGAGCTTCTTGCACAGATAATTGTCAGAGCCAGGATTTTGATTTAGGGCTAGACCTACGTTTTGCGCATATCGTGTCTCGTCTAATGTCTTACTCAGATAGACTTAAATTTATGCGTCAAACACAGACATAGGCTTAATGCCGTAGATGTATGAATACATAACACATACTGATATATAATCACAGCAACAAGTATACCTTTATGCTTTTGTAGAGCATGTTTTTTCTCAGCAATCTATTCCCCATGAACATTTTGCTGCGAGTATGGACAATTTCAAATCTGTTAAAATTTGAAATGTAAAGCTTGATAAATTCGAATATACGTCAAAACAAAACAAATTACATTTGAAACCTACTTGCCGTCTGCAAGACATAAAATCATTACTATGCTTTGTATCGCACGTTGATAAGCCCTCATTAAGATAGTGAATTTACTCAGTAAGGAATTTCGGTTGGACATAGCTACAGGGGCGTAACGAGGTTAGATGGCACCCGGGACAAGAAGCAAGTTTGGCGCCCCCATGTTCGAACCTGGCGTCTTTTGGAAGTAAATGTGCTGCTGAAGAAAGTACTTGCGACATTGTTGGGACTTTTCGGCGCCCGACGCAGAGGTTCGGCGCCCAGAGAATTGCGCCCTCCTTGCCCCCCCTCGTTACGCCTCTGCATAGCTAGATAGACTATTTTGTTTTCAGTCGACCAAGATTGCAATTTCGAAGATTTCATACGTCCTTTCTGCTCCTATGACAACATTGGATCACAATGGAGGCGCATCGCATCTGTTAACGTACCCACTGGACCGAGAGGTATGCGAAGTACAGAAGTACATTAAAAATTCCTTAAGGTTTTACTTCATGTAAACCGCCTTGATGACTGCATCTGAAAGTATCGAAAAAATATTTGCATCCCCTGTCCCATTTAAATTTCAAAAATTCAACATATTACAATTACACTTACGTAAATTCTTGCATTTTTCACATTTTTGTCTCTTCCTCAGGAAACTTATTGTTTTCATCCCAAAATCATTAAAAAAGTTCGTTCAAATAACTGAAAATCATTTTTTTAAAATAACCATTGCCATCGCGATGCGAACGAGACATATTTACTTGTTTTACCAGGTTTTTGCCACATAAACAAACGCAACCAAGACATCACTTGTTATTGTCAAAAATGTATTAAATGTGATATTGTACTTTGAACTTCACAGGATTCGTTGTTCAGCCTGACTTTGAGTCATCTCTGCTTCCATGGTCGGCCTCTGCTGTTTTGCGATCTCCTTCTCTGAATAGCAATCAAGGGCTCTGTTTAACATTTTACTACCTTTTGCGGAATGTTCGTAATCGAGGAGATTTTAAGGTTTTGCTTTTCGAAGGCGATGACTCAAGGTACCTATAAGTAATATATTGCGTATCCAACTTTAAAAATGATGATTTAAAAAAAATAATATTTGACATAGCAAAGTACTGTGTTGCGAATGCACTGACCTTCAAGCAATCACTTTGTCTGTATTCGATAAATTTTTGGACATTCACTTTTTCTTATTACTACATCCAAACACATTTTTACTCCCTGGATTCAGGTAAAGCATAAAGAAGTTTCGGAACGCGTAAACTAAATATTATTTTGATATGCGGCTTATGGAACGTAAATACGCAACACCTGGAAACAAAAGGACCGGACTGTACGTACATGTTTTCTTCGAAATCGTATTTAGAAATTAATGTTGTGCTACTCAAGAAAAGGATGTTTAGGGATTTTTTGGTTCAAATTTCAAAGTGGTTAAGCATCTGTAGATTGTCAATAAGTATTATGCTTCAATATTTCCAGACAAAGGGAGATATGGAATGTTGACGTCAGAGAAAGAAAAAGTTCTTGGCTAAGCGCTGCTGTTCAAATACAACCATCACAGAGAAATGTGTATATAGAGTTTAAAGCAGTAAAAACATCGTTGCAGTCGCCAACATCACTGGATGTTGATGAAATTTCCTTCTCAACATTAAACTCGTGTCGTACGTATTTTTTGCTTTCAAGTGTGTATTTCTTAGGTTGGTGCGTTTTCTACGATTTTTGTGGAGGGTGCTAAATGTGCCGTAACGATATTTTTTTGGGTATCTTAATGCAAGTAACAGCAAACTGTTTGCTGTTGTGCGGTTTCCTTTTCATAGTACTTACAATCCTTGTTGATAATTTGAAAAGACACATGTGCAGTATACAAGCTCGAAAAATATATTTTGGATGAGCAATAATTGAAATGTTTTTATAAATTATACGGACATTTTTCTCTTACAGACATCATATCGTTTCTTATGTTCTTTTTTCCACACATACCTTTTAGATCAGGATTCTCAAACATGCGGCCCGCGATGTTTGTGGGAAGTTTCAGATAATTCATGTTTGAGTTTTTTAGTTGTTTCACCGGTTTAGTGCTCGGCCAGCTAGCGATTCCATTAGTTCCTTTCAAACGAACGTAGAAAAGACTACAGATGGCTTTCCTGTGACTCATCATACCTATCACATGGAATATTAAGTGAAAGCTGTTTCTAAGGTTCAGGTACCGCTATTGTTGCGTCAGCGTCATAATGCGCGCTCGGGTAGTCATAATGCGGACCTTGGGTTACTTTATAAGTCTTCAATTGTCCTCGGAGCAATTTGAGTTTGAGACCCCTATTTTAGATATTGAATGACAAATGCAATTCCTGAGTGTTCCGTGAAATCAAATTTTAAATTTGGTGTAACTTAGAATCAAGAAATGCTGATGCTGAATTTCACCAACATTGTAATGCAAGAACATTAATTCACCGGTGAACACACATTTGGGTGCCAAGAAAATTTCAGGGGATTTGAGGTATTTTGATGTCGCGAGATCCGACAATGATGTTGATTTTACCGAATTGGCTTTCGTTTGAGATATTCCATTTTTTTGTCAAAAAATTTCTAAAACATGGAAATTTTTACATTGGTTGTTTCTGATGAGGCTCAATCTGTCACTTCCAGCATACGCACAAAGTAATCTTTCATGTTTGATGCGATTTATTGTATGACGACAATCGTTGTTGTAGAGAGACTTCCAAATGAAAATTATGTTTCAAGTGAAAATCAATAAAAAATTCAAAATCAAGCAATATTAGCAATAAAAAGCAGATTTTTTTAATGCCAAAACAAGTGACGTCAGCGTACAAACACTACTTTTAGTAGCGATCAAAGTACATTTCATAAACTGTCAAAATACATTAATCAATCATTTAGTACAAAAATATTCTCATGTTTACAAATTTTCTTTTGTAAGGATTTCTGGTATTTGACGCGGTCAGGAAGTCACGATAGACTCCCAACAGTTGTCAGCCATCATATATGAGCATCCAACCTGCCCCGGGGCCTCTCTTCAATGACCTTAATTTCCTTGTGGAATTTTCTCTATGGTTTTCACCATAGGTGTACGGGAGTGTATATTTCTGGCGATGCAAAACATTTTTGTCCACATTTGGTCTTGTTTTTCTCAAATAACGTATAAACAGCAAGTCGAATTATTAAAACTAAAACGTACCATTGTAAACAAATCAAAGTGTCTGCATGCCTAATTACTGATCACCAAATATCAGTAACAAATATATTTATGCATGAGTCACGCTCCTGCAATTCTTCTTGTGCAAATTAAATTCAAGGCAGCAACGTATTGCTATGCAAGTTCGTCAATGTGGGTATCTCTATCGCGTTGATGAATCGCAAACTGACAGATTTATCAGCTCTAAATTTGAATGCTATTGTTTAAACACCTCTTTGCCAAATCAGTTAAATGACGAGGTAAATAAACGCAATCCTGAAAAGAGTGTGCCACTATGGGGATCAAAGCCTTATGCCCTGAACTAGCAATCAATATTCTGCATAGCCATATGTGAACAATGGTAATATTTGTTGTGTTGAAAACCGCTAGCTAATTACAATGAAATCCCCAAACAATTACTGTTCATGCCACCACGCGCGGAAGGTGTTGTTCAGCGTCTTCATTTTCAGTTTTTTATATACGTCATACCCTCATTCTTCCAACACGCTCATGCTAATAGCTACTGTAAGATCTGTTCTTATCTAGCATAGATGGGTGCATGGGTGCAATTAGGAGCGATACACGTCCTACGTGCTTTTCCACTCTTTCAGACCGGGGATATAATATGACATGTCACCCACATTTTTCTGCTTAGGTTTTGTATTTGGAGAGGTTTCCGTAATAAAAGTGACGTTTGTCACGTTTTGTGTGAAGATCTTTTCATGTTAGATGTTGCACGTAGCCAAGTTAATGTTGAAAGAGAGTTTGGCGTAGTTCACTGATTCTGATATTTTTTATAAATTGTAGCTTCATTAAATGAATTTCAACATTTTGCAAGTGTCTAGATACCGCGAAAGATGCTTACTGCTTCTGTCCGACATTTTGCTCTGTGTGGTATAGGCTACTGTAAGAAAGGTCATTGCCTTCAAACAACCAGAGTTTAACAGCTGCACTTGTGAGAGACCGCAGTACAGCCAAAATTTGTTTCGTGAAGAAATGTAACTGGATTTACTGTAACGTGGGTTGTCACGTATTCAGAAACAGACAGCATAAAATTTAAAGATGCAAGTTGCTAATATCAAAAAGTTACATTTTCGGGCAAGTCTCTGCAAAGTTTTTCCGAAGACAAACAGCAGTCTATTGTGGAGACTTGTTTCAGGATGGGCAATTTTGCAGAGCTTTTGGCGTTGCTGGCAAAATAGACACTCACTTAAATCTGAATATAACTATAATTTGCCCCAATGTTGAAAATTTTTGCCCAAATAATGGCCAATTTTCCAGCGTTAGAGATACGACCCCATCCCCTGCATACCCATGCCGTACGCTTGTGTTTTCACTTAGATCAAGGTTTGCAGGAAAACGATCTACGGTAAGTGGCTGAAGAGTTGATGAAGTTAGATACTCATCTTTATACCTAAATCTTTGAACTTGGTAAGTATATATTCCACTAACTCTTGTTAATTCTAAGATTTTCGGTATCCAATGAAGTTCTAAGTGACTAAAACAAACGATTGCCAAGCAGCAGTCTCTGTGCCCATCACAGATTGCACAAAATATGGATTCTAGGAGTTTGCAGATTTGAGGCCCATCACAAAATGCCTGCTTTCAGCTTTTCAGTGGTCCGATCAAGAAATGCTTGGCAAATACTCTACGCTTGAAACGATCCCCATTTGCAGGCAAAGATCTCACAAACTATTTCATCCAACCAAGTTTGTTGTTAAGTGGTGGAATGATAATTTTCTCTCTGGCAACTAAAGGTTCACTGATTATGTTTAGTGTCATCAACGCTCATGGAATCTCTAGCTGCCCCCATTTTTCATTATTTGCTCATTGGCGCCCGGCTGTTCCACAGATAGATATAACATGGATAACTTCTGTAGTCGCTTTGCTGGCCAAGCAAAAATTTACCCCATAGTTCCGCGTGCGCCAGTGTTTTTGCATAGCTTTGCAACGCTATCACTCGCCAGCCGAGTGAGCTAGAGAGATGTTTAAACCCTCTACGGATTCAGCAAGTCTTCCAGTTGAGATTAAAAAATTTTTTTCGTTTCGGCTTTGGAGTTCTTTGTGGGGGACGTCAAAATGGCGGGACGTTTTTGCGTTTTTGTCCAACTTTACTTGGCCCAGGGCGCCAACCCAGTGAGCCATTTTTTGGCTCAATTGTTTGTAAACTAGTCTGTGATCCGCGTCTTTACAGCCCTTGATTGACTTGCTAGCATATCTAGAGTCGAAATTATTTGCCTAAAAAATCCAGTTTTCGACAAAAAATCAAAAAGTTTCACAAAAGGTAACATTAGCCATTTCTGGCCAAACTTTGGCCAGCCATAACTCGGCAGCAGATTGAGCTAGAGAGCTGTTTCAAACCCTCTAAAACTTGTAAAGTCTTGTAGTTTAGAATAAAAAAAAATTCAAGTTTTAGATTTGGGACCATGACGTCATGATTGGGATATGTTTTGCGGTTATTTTGATGACGTCATCGGCTGATCCAAAGAGCTGATTTTGTGGCTCAAAGTTTTATTGGTTTCTAGGCTATAATACGAGTCTTTAACTTACCTCCAACCCCGCGGAGGCCATTTGGATCTAATTTTGGAAAGAACATCAACTGATATCTGTTCAGTGCAATTAAAATTTCTTTCAATGGTATTTACCCGAGTTTTCATATTGCATTAAGTCTGTTATATTTCACTGCATCATTTACACAAGAGCAAACACCAACTTTAGACCTCCCTCTCAACACCAACGCTGCGTTTTAAAACATCTTAAGCATGGATTTGTTATCTTTTCATTTCATCCACAGAGTGCACTGCCTGTCAACAATAAACAATGTATTTCTTCACAGAGTATCGCTGCCAGCCAAATGTTTGCCGAAATGGAGGAACCTGCAGAACCAGGATCAACAGCGTCACATGCCTGTGTGAAAGAGGCTACCGAGGGACTCGATGCGAAATAAGTATGTCAATGGTAAAAGACTCCTGATACAAAGTCCTTAAATTGAACTTATTTTGTAGAACGTCGACATTTTATTCAGAGATAGCCAGAGTCACATTTTAAGACTCGGACTCCGATCCTGTTCCACAATTTTTGAATCCGGATCCGGGTCCGAATTTTTTCAAATTGGAGAATAAAACTCCTGTTCAAACTCCGGCTACATTGATTCAACCGAATTTTGGCAATGTTTTTACTCAAGAAATGTCATTCTCCTGCTACTGCCGAAAATATAAAGTGGACTCCGGGTGCGAAACAAAACGCGGAATCCTACCGGAGTGGATTCCGGCGCTCTGGATCCGTGGCCATCTGGTTTTGATATGCACTAGAGTCCTGCGTGGGGCAGGTTACGGGTACCCACATTTGTGGGACGGGTGCGGGAACTCGCAGAGATATGCGTGCGGGGCGGGCGCGAGCTGAACTTGCTGCGGCGGGCGCGGGCAGGGGCGTAACGAGGGGGGCAAGGGGGAACAATGCCCCGGGCGCCGAATCTCTAGGGGGCGCCGAAAAGTCCAAACAACGTTGCATTACTTTTTTCGATACAGTACACTTGCTCCCAAATAAATTGTTCGCTCTTCATTTAGCGAGTTGCACAAAAGTGATGTTTGACATGTGCAGCATCACCACTATTGACATGTTTCATGCCAATATGATAGTTACTGGCGCCCTTTTGAACGCGTGCATTGTCAAAACTTTGGTTATTTTCCCCCGTAAGCAGCGTTTACTCAGTTATGGGTAACGTCACAGTGAGCCGTTCGTTTACAGCAGTGGTTCTTAACGTGGGGTCAAGCCTCCCCAGGGGGCGTCAGAAAGCTTTCAAGGGGCGCAGCAAGCCCCTACGCGCTCTACAAAATTGAAAGTCTTAGACCACGAAAATATTCCGGCTACTTTACGTATTTAAAGTCAAGGTTTAAACAAATGACAATTACTAAATGGAGCCGTGATAGAGAAAAAGTTACGACCCACTGGTTTACAACTATATGCGCTTCTCTCTCAAAGGGAGTTGGAATGTTGGCCTTACTGCGAATTCGCCACAATATTTTCTTTTACGAAGAACCAGTTTTATCAGCAGCACACGAAGACGTTACTCCAGTTCTGTTACCACTTACCAGCTTAGCTGTTGCGTTGTTTCATAGAGAAACCAACGCGTCAAGCATGTCGAATCGAAAACTTAGTGGGGCTCTGTACAGAAAAAGGAAAGCAAAGCAAGAACAAGAAGCGCAGAAGTCCGAACAGTTATTGCAGAGTTTTCTTACGAAACGCCAGGTTGAACAGAGTAAGACTTCAAGTAAAATCCAGACTCTTGTGTATCTTGAATTGGTTGATCCGGAAGAGAGATCTGTTCATCTAACCAATCTGAATAGGGCTAGTGGTGAGGCAACACAGCGCAATGTGGAATTAGTCCCTTCAAGTTCTGAGTGCAGTTTGTCGCTATCTAAGGATGTTGAAATTGGTCAAATTGTGCCACGTAATGTGGACGCGAATACTTCCATATAAAAGCACACCGCTTCAGAAGACACAGCTGCGTCCTTAAATGTACCTTTAAGTGATTGTTTAGTAGGGAAGTTTGGTATGCCACTTACTAATAATGAATGTTTGTCTGAAGCACAATACTTATCTGCAAAAGAATCGGGCATATCAGCAGTCCCTCAGTTTCACGATATTGGAATGCTTGAATTTAACCTTAGATTACAAACGCCCATAATTTCGCATGCGCTTCAGACGGAAATGATCATTCGTGGCTCCGAATATTTTCAAAATCAAGAGGGGCCATTTCACGAACCTGACAAACGTTCAATGCCAAAGCATGGTTTAAAAGCGCCCTGCTGGAAGAGAAGGTGGGGTGTTAATCGGTCGTGGCTTGTCTACTCTCCAACAAAGCAAGCAGCGTACTGTTTCTGCTGCTTGCTTTTTTCGGGTTCGTCGCAATCATCGTTTGTGAAACCGAAAGGTTTCACAAAATGGAGAAAGACGGACAAAGCAATCAGTCACGAGGGAAGCCGATGTCATCGAAATTCTTTCCGTACCTGGAAAGAAGCTGCGAGAAGAATACACCAGCATAAAAGAACAAACGCCGCACTTGAAAACATAAGCGAAGAAAAAGATCGTTGGCGAAATGTGCTCAAAAGAGTGATCGATTGAATAAATTATTTAGCTTCACAGAAGTTGGCACTTCGGGGTCACGTAGAAGTTCTCACAGTTTCCAGCGATGAAAGAATCGGAAATTTTTTGTTACTCATCAAGCTTATCGCGGAGTATGATCCGATTCTACGAAATCACCTCGCCCACGCACAAGCTCATGACGGTGCCGTGTCTTTTTCATCCCCCGAAATCCAAATCGAATTTATTGTAAATATCCCGGAAAATGTTAGAAGCGAGTTGTTACGCTCCATTGAAAGAAACAAGTAATATAGTGTCATGTTCGACACAACACCCGACGCTAGTCATCGTGAACAGATGTCTCAAATCATCCGGTATGTCGATGTTGACTTTGTTACCAAGAATGTAGAAGTTCGGGAATCTTTTTTGGGATTCATACAAGTTCACTCCAAAGACGCTAAATCCATTGTGGATTTGATTACTCATACGTTGGAACGCGACATGCTGCCGTTGGCAGATTGCCGATCCCAGTGTTACGATAGCGCTGCTCTCATGTCTGGCCATCTAACTGGTGTCCAAAAAAGAATTGTGGGTAGATATCCACGGGCCATATTTGTCAAATGTGATAATTCCAGTTTAAATCTGGTTGGTGTGCACTCTGCTTCGCAAGAGTTAGAAGCGATGATGTTTTTTCATGCTGTTGAAAGCCTGTATAGCTTTTTTTGCAAAATCAACCCAGCGTTACAAAAAAATGAAAGATGTTTTAACTTTTACGGTTAAGGAAGAATGTGACCCTCTCTGGAGTGCAAAATTTGACGTCGTAAAAGCTGTTCATTTTGAGCTTGATGAATTAGTTGACCTGCTGGAAACCATGTCAGCTGATACTAACGAAACATGGGAAACAAGAGGAGACCCTCAGAGTTTGCTGCAAAATATTGTTAAGTTCAACTTCATTACGCTTTTGGCATTATGGTAGCCAGTTGCGAACGCTCATTTAGCAAGCTGAAGCATATACTGACATACTCAGGGCCGGCCCTAGCAGGTGCGGGGCCCAAAGCAAGACCTGGGCGCGGGGCCTCTCTCGGCAGTGATTTTATGACGTCATCGTGTTCAGTCAACTGTGTTACGATCGTGGTAGAGCGCAGATGTAAGGCACTAACACGAGGATTGAGCACGTTTGTTCGACAACAGAGGAAACTCGCTGCTTCTGACGAGAGCGTTCTTTGTTAATAATGAAATTAATTTGGCATTTCTACTGAATTCGCAAGCGCTAGGTGTATCTGGCAAAATTGTTAACGGTTGTATTTTTTAAATCTATGAGTGTTTAAATAACAAAATCCAATTGACTGGGAAAAAAGTCAATTTTTTCATTTTAGTTACATGCGCTTTATCGATGAAACAGCTTCCAAGCTAACTGTAAGTAATGGCAGTGTCAATGTCCTCAGCACTTCCAAAATGAAAACCATCTTGCTACTTACGTTAGATTTTGCTCCTGAGACTACTCGTTGCAGGGAATGGTTTCACGTTGATAGTAGGATAGGGTGGCAATTAACATTAGATGAAAGTTGTAACACTTTTAGACTATGCACAGGTCGGATTGTGATTACTTGACCCAAGCTTTTTTTCTCGCCGGAAAGTTAATATGAAATCATTGACGAAAACGGTAACGCTCAACATGATTTTGATTGAACCGTTACAAGGCAGTTTTAATCGTAACAAATAAATATCTAGAAAGAATGTTGTTGCTAAAGAGTGTCTATGGCAGGGGTCTCAAACACGCAGCCCGCGAGGACATTTTGTGCGGCCCGCGATGTTTTTTTGGAATTTTGACATAGTTAACATTTAGGTTATTTAGTTTGTTCATCGGTGTTTAAAAGTGCTAGGCCAGCGAGTCAACAAGTTCATTTAAAACGAACGTAGAAAGGGCAATAGAGATAAATTCCCTATAACTCACAATACTATTCGCCGTAAAAAAGATATAAAAACTGTTTCTATTAAGGCGGAGGTACCGCCTTTGTTGCGTCAGCGTCATAATGCGGCCCTGGTTTGTTTTGAAGTCCTCGTTTCGCCCTCGAAGCAATTTGAGTTCGAGACCCATGGTGTATGGCTTATTTGCGCAGTAAAAAGACTTTGAAACTAGGTTTCTTCTCACCCAAAGTTTGAGCTTCAAGGCATATAAAACGTACATCACCGGTATTTAGTTTTGAAACAGTACAAAAGATATACAATTTAAACTTAAGGCTATGGCTCATGCTGGAGACAAGGGTAAGATGCACAGCATTTGTAGCACGACGGAGTTATCAGAGAGGAGAGAAATTTTTGCGATGGGCTTGAAATGATACGTTCACATCACTTTTAGGTGAGATTCAACAAGCTGGTGCATCAGAAACAGCTGGGAAAAGTGTTACTCCTTGTTTTACTTTGTACAAGCGGTTAGATACAATGTCGTACTTCATCATCACTAACTTCCACACGAAGCTTAAACTTCAGGAAAATATCAGCCATGACATGAATTTGCCAACATTTGCATT
>Ga0210059_1014295_pt1 | contig 11757 bp, 6 predicted proteins | sample Ectturendosymbi2_FD_188042 | JGI IMG/M metagenome (GOLD analysis project Ga0210059, IMG submission 188042) | Ecteinascidia turbinata endosymbiont from Florida, USA - Sample 2 (SPAdes) (version 2) | ecosystem: Host-associated > Tunicates > Ascidians > Unclassified | place: Key West, Florida... | reverse complement strand
TGCCGTCAAGTACTTCGTGCGCTTGAACAAAAAGAGGAGTTTTGCTTTCGCAGTAAAATCGGGAATCGGTAGAACAGTTTTTCTCGTCTGATTGGTCGACGCAGTCTGTTGGATAACCTCCATCGCAGTGTTTTTCCAGTGGAATACTCACAACGTCTCTGGGGCCTTTAAGAAGTTAAACGCAATTTAAGTATTTGGCGGTTGTCTTCGTTTTCGTATGCAATTGGTTAAGCAAATGTTTTTTTTTGTTCTTTTGTTGTTTACTTCCTGCACCATTGTTGTTTACCCAACAGTGGAGGGAACAAATTTCAAAACATTTCCGACTGAGAGTTGCTGATTCTGGGCTTGGTATTTTGCATCAGGCAAGCTCACTTGATGCAAATGGCCTCAACAGATCCACATTATAACACATTATAACTGGGAATATGCTGAGAAAGAAACGCGAGATGGTCGCAAACTTCACAATGTGCTTTGTGGTAATTGGTGAAAAACAAAAATATGAGAAGCTTTTGCATGGAAAGGGCACTGCAGAAGCATCACGTTTAGAATAAAATTTTAGGGCGCCTTGATCGCTTTGGGGGGAAATGTCATGAATCACCATAGATATGTTCAGTGTTTTTCAAGGTGTTTCAAAATTTTTTCAACGGTCTCTCAAAAAACAACAGAAATTTACTTTACGATTGCCACTAAAATAAACTAAAACCTTGCTGTACAACCATCTCGGTAGCTAGATAAAATAGTTACGTTTCTCTCAAAATGCTTTAGTGTTCAGCAGGCCTGTAGCCACGGGTGGGCATTCGAGGGCAGTGTCCTCCTTCATTTTTGGTGTCCCCCAAATTTTGCTGTGCCCAGAAAATTTTTATTCCATTTATTTAATACGAGCAAAACCAAAAAGACATAACAAAAACGAATCTTGCTCCCTTTTAAACGTATTTTGCACCTCCAAACCTAAAAACCTGGCGACAGGCCTGACGTTCATCAATATCATACCTTAAAAAAACTGGATATGACATCTCGAAGTACGACAAAAATTCTGCTTTGATTGCAAAATTGCTAATATATCTTACTCTCCATCAAGCCAAGGCGGTTCAATAACCGTTCTGCACATTAGTTTACTTCCAGAACTTTTAGACGAACTTCAACGACGTTTCGCTAAACGGTTAATTTATGCTGATGTAATTTCTTAACCATTAATAACAAGGAACAGAAAACTGCCAGCAGTTGAAAGAATTTTTCAGAAGTTGTGTAAGCGGCAATATGATTATAAGTTTTCATATCCCAAGCAATGTGCCTTCAGTAAATGCAAGAGTTGTGTCACTAGGAAACCAACTATGTACGAAAAATGCCTAGAAAGTTTATTTAAAAATAGCAAATGAGTCTGCCTTTTCTTGTTTGAAAATGTCGCAGGGGTATTGCTGGCAAATAAACACCTTAACTTCGGATGTTTTTTTCATATATATTATAAGCAACATAGAAATTCACCTGCAAGCCAATCCACGGATCCTGCGGGACACCGAAATCGTTGATCGTCACAGTCTTTTTCATCTAATCCAGAATTGCATTCCAACACTCCATTGCAGATTGTCGCTCCGAATGCAAATTGAAGGTAACCGCATTGACGAACCTTGACCGATACACGTTTCGGATTTCCAAACAAAAAAGGCGGTATGGTGGCCTATAAGCACAAAATATGTTATCACTCATCAGACTATCCAATGGCTGAAAATCAAACAACCGTCTTTGTGAAGCACAGTAGAGAAGCTAGTGTATGTACACTTTCCTATCCTTGCAACTACTTTCATATGATGTTGCAGCAAAGTGCTGAATATATCAAAAACGCGATTCAGGTAATAAAACAGGAATTAAGAATTAAAATTTAGATTATTTTGCGACGTGATTGTGTACGAAAAGCATTTCTTTATGTTTTCCATCATATTTGCCCAAAACGCACCTGCAGAACTAGTTAAGCAGCTATCAGTTGGGCAAAGAATTGATCATGAGCCCAGCAAAGAAAAGTATGAGACTATGGTTGCTCCTTTCAAAGCAGTTCAACAAAAATTGCACCCAGAAGCAAAAAATATACACTTGGTTTGTTAGCATACATTATTAATTTGCATTTTACTGGGGGGGGTGAAAATTTGCCCTGAAAATAGCAATTTTCTCTAAAAATAAACAATTTGCTTTAACACTAACTTTTTGTTTAATCCGAATGAGGCCTGAAACCTTATGTAAATCTGTTCTATACAGTTGAGTTCGTTTATAACTGCCTCCTGTGTAACGTCAATTCGCCCATAACGTTACATTTTGTTTGGTCTCGATGGCATCTTTTATATGCATTTCATTTCGCTTATAATGTCAATTTACCAATAACGTTCTTTATGCAATCACCTAGAGGTGCCGTTATAGGAAAATTCTGTAGTTACCTTGCTTGTTAACTCAAAGGGGTGAAGTTCTTTGCGTGTTGTGTTCTTCCAGACAATAAATTTTACGGTAATTGCCTTTACTGATGCAAAAATGTACGCGACTTCGATGAAAATGTTTTAAAAGCGACTGTTCCGGATCGTATGGTCTGACTCCATAAACCTGCATATGTTATCGCTGCTGTGCGCTGGAGCGCACTCAAAAGGTCCAAGCAATCTGCACGTCCGTGCTGTCCGCTTCTAAAACTCAATCCAAAAAATCTATCATCTTAACGTCCTGCACCTCTACTCAGCGAAAACGAACAAAGAAAGAGTTACCGAATTCTTATAACAAGCTGTTGAACTATCGACATCCGATTGTTCGATTTTTACAGAAAAAGAGGGCTTGGTCCAGATCAAAATCACTATAATCTATCACGACGTTGGTCCTGATTACAAACTACATTAGCCCAAATTACACAGATCGTCCCCAAGTGAATATACACCGTATTGAAAAATTTTTCACAGTTCACGATTTTTGAGCAACTTCCGCTTGCCCTGAAAATTTTCACTGTAGTGAATATACTTTTCATATTCAGGATTTTTAACAACTTGCGCTTACCCTGAAAACGGAGTTTCCCTTTCCCCTGAAAATTTTCACTGGATAGAATATACTTTTTACATTCAGGAGTTTTGAACAACTTGCGCTTGCACTGAAAATGTTCACTGTATGGAATATACTTTTTAGATTCAGGATTTTTGAGCAGCTCGCGCTTGCCCTGAAAAACAGAGATGCCCTGGAATTTTTCACTGTATTGATATTCAGTATACTTTTTGCCCTCAGGATTTTTGAGCAACTAGCGCTTGCTCTGAAAAACACAGCTTCCCTCGAATTTTTCACTGTATTAAATATGTATTTTTTATCATTCAGGATTTTTTAGCAGCTTGCGCTTGCCCTGAAAAACAGAGTTGCCCTGGAATATTTCACTGTATTGAAATATTTTTTTATCATCCAGGATTTTTGAGCAACTAGCGCTTGCTCTGAAAACAGAGTTTGCCCTGAAATTTTTCAAGCCCGGGGGGTCGGCCGCCCCACCCGACCCCCCGTCTCGTACGCCTATGCAGATCCCTCAGAAAACGACCATGGAAACGGTTGTTAATGATTTTTCACAAGATGTAATAATCGGAATGCCCGCAAACGTCTTTTGTGCCAGTGTTTGCCTCATTTTTATTTTTTTTATTTACATGTTTGTCTCGGACACAATTTTTGAAGAAAAAACGCTTAACGGTAGAAGACTCTTTAAAATTCAATTTTCTGGAATTTCGAAAATGACTTGAGAGCGTTTTTTGGTTGTCTGAACTGTTGTTCATTCATAGCAAGGTTTGTATTCCTGTGTGTGGCAGTTCAGAGCAAGACGCTTGCCGCAAGAATGTTAAAAGAGTCAGTTCGTACCTTCCAAAACCTCAAATAAAATTATTGCAAGTTATTGCAGAAGACTACACTCATTGAAACCCAGTCAAAGCCAGCGATACTCAAGCTGCCATGCACAAGCGAACATTACTCATGTCAACGTCTTCACCGTTAGAGTTGAACAAGGAGAAAATCCGAAGCGTCTAGATGTATTTAGGAATTTTCTAAATAATAATGCACAAAATGACCGTGCAAAGTCTAACAGAGTTGCGTCAACGCAGATAAGTTTTTCAGCCTAATCACATAACTTTTACCAGTTTTAATGGAATCCTTTTGCAAACTGATGGTTTTTCAATACAGCCAGCTCGAGTACTGCATTCATCTTCAGCGTTCATGCATTCCGTAATTTTGTTGCACCTAAATCACCACAGTTGTTGTAAAAAAGTTGATATTAAATATCGCACTATAGTGGATAGAACTTCCTGAAAACGTCGCTAATTTTTATTTTTATGACAAACGCGTTGTGATTGCGTTTTCTGAAAACTGGTTTGAAGCGCATTGGACACAGCATACAAGTCACCTAAAAAAGCATGTTTTTCTTATCATGAAATACGCAGGGTTATCCATGGAACATGTTTATCTGTCCCATTCCCATCCCACAGCAATTTATGCCTGTCCCATCACATTCCCATGGACAAGCCTGGAAATACGGCTAGGGACGCCGCGGCGTATTACTATCAACATTCATAGAGAACTATTCGGCTTGCTTTCTGATTGCCTTTTAGCAGGGCTAGTTATTGAAAATATGTTGGGAACCTAAAAGTAAACAATTGCAGTCCAACAACTGTGCCAAGTTAGAAAAGCAGTAAAATGTGCATACATTATTACCTTTTTGCTCTCAACGGTGCAACGCTCCTAGAGTATCTTTCCAGATTTAGAAATTTTACAATATCAAGAACGGCTTGAGGTACAGGATCACAATCAAAATCAAAATTTGTAGCTCTTGTTTTGTTTTCCTTAGGTGCAGAGCACAGTGCTTCATCCAGGTGAGACATCGCACAGTCTACGTGACGATCGCATACTTTGTCCGCACTGACGCATAAGTCATCAACCGGGCACCAAAGTTCGCCAAGCTCACATCGGTCGCAGGCGCTGCCTCCTTCATGGTAACACACGTTGTTGCAAAATTCCAAATATCGACTAGCGGTAGACGTCTCTGTAGAACACAAACATTCGTCCGAGAAATCCGGACAATCCAAAACTCCGTCACAGATCTGTCGCTGAGCTATCATAGTTTTGTCGTCCAAACAACGCGTGCACGCATACGGTCCATTGGAAAGGCATAAATCCGATTTGTCGTCACACTGTGCGTAACTGTCATTAAGTGCCCATTGTGGAACAGAGCAATATCTTTCAGTTATTTCGATCCCAGCAACAAACTTCTTATTGCACTTGAAACCAAAAGCTGAAGTAATGTCGTCAGTACCCTCAGGGCAGTCTACGTAAACGTCGCAAGAGTGCTCCCAGTGAATACATTTGGAGGCATTAGTTGGACATCGGAACATTCTCGGTTCTTCACAACTTTCTATTTCATCACTGCAATCACCGCAGTGATCCATTCCATCACAAACTAATGACATTGGAATGCATCGCTTCTTGTTATGGCATCTGAATTCACCATCAACGCAAGTTTCGTTGCTTGGCATGGGAACTTCGTCACTGCCATCCAAGCAGTTGACGAGCGTGTTTCCTCTCCATGATCGTGGAATGCAGCGGCCATTGTCATGACATTGGAATTCACTGTGTGCGAAACAAATCAATGGCGAGAGTTCATCTGTTGCATTTGGACAATCTGGGAATCCGTCCATGACTCTGTATCTCGGAATGCACCTTCCGTTTATTTGACAATGAAACTCAGTGAGATTATGGCAAAACGTAAGAATGGCTTTCTCGTCGATACCAGAGTCACAGTCGTTTACACCATCGCCGACCCATTCGCGAGGAATGCAACGTAATGGTTCATTGTCATTGCACGAAAACTCAGAGGGCAGACATTGGGGTAAAACCTGAGTCTCGTCACTGTCATCTTCTATCAGCATGGTTGAGCAATCAATGTCGCCGTTATTGACAAAACGTCTTGGAATGCACTGCTTGCTTTTGATACATTCAAACTCTGACCAACAAAAAAAGCGAATTATGTTATTTCGTATCATAATCAGGAACATTTCAAAAGATTTGCTACAGGGTCCTTTTCACTTACCAGTAGGGCAACCATAAAAGTCAATAACGTCAAAATTTTTCTGCCTTTACTAAAGTTTGTGAAACGTCCACAAACCGAATTTCACGCTCATACCGTGAGTGACTCCAAAGCTACCAGGTCAAAAAAAGTCAGAATTTATCGTTAGGTCAAAATTTATCGGTAGGTCAAACTTATCTTGCGGAACAGTTTTTTTTCCTCATCAATATTTTATTGAAACTACAACAACAGATATTGTCATACTTTTGCAAGTTCATTGCAATTCTGTAATAATAGTGGTCTTATTGCGGCTTCTGACGTAATAATCTTATTTTGACCACTACTGGAAGATTGAATATTATGCAGGCTATGCGTGATATGGCAAATAACGTGATCTCTTGGTTTGATAAAAGCTCAATCCATATTGCATATGGTATTTCAACTTCATGATGGTCTCAGGTTTGACTCTACTGTAGTTATTAATGTACTAATCAATTATCGTCCTCAAGTTTAAACGACCTAATTTTGTTTTGTTTCGAAGTACACTGTATGAATAAGCTTCTGAGTTAACCACAACACCTAAGGCTGAATTATTTTGCGGTTGCAATCACAGGAAATTTATAGGTCAAAATAAAGTCAAAATTTGTAATATATAAAGCCAAAATTTTAAGTTTTTAGGTCAAAAATTGGTTGCCCTATTTATCAGCAACTGTAGTACTGGCAAGCTAATTTGTCAAAAAACAGATAAATATGAAAGATGGACGCGAATGGCAAAATTACTACTTCACTCCAACGCTGATACAAAGGGTTAATATTACTACCAAAACTTCATTTCTTTGCAGTAATGATATAATGAAAAAATAAACTTCTACCTAGGCAGATTTTTCTACATATACACCCCTGTTCAGATTACAAAACACTATCAAAGTTGTGGTGGTGAACTATGCTTCATAATATGAGCTTTGCTTAAAAAATTGAAGTCAGCTTGCTGACCTTCATTACTTCTGCATGGAAATGTCTTCTTTGTGCGTAATTCGCAGCTTAAGTGAGTGTTGATCAGGTAACGAGGCACACAGCGTTTCGTCGCACGACACAGTTCTTCGTCGTCGGAACACAACAATGGTTCTGTTACACAACAATGGTTCTGTTACACAACATACCAGTGGTCAAGCAGAGAATCTTAAAAACGCAATTGATTGAAACCCCATTGCTGATCTCAAGCACGATGAAAAGCATAAAAACTACTCATTACCTGGTCTGCAAGCAACCTGATAAGTCTTCAAACAAACTGAAATCCAACCCACAGCTGCCTGGTTTTTACTCAAACCAAACGGATTTCCAAAATCAAGAACAGTTAGACTACGCAGTGCACCAAGTTTTACTCTGCAGCAAAGACAAGGTTTGCAAACACAAAGGCCTATTACAATAGGCTCCATTCTCACGCTTCATTAAACAATGGAGATTTGATAACAAACTCAAGAATTAAAGCCAGAATCTCATAACCAATAATTAGCAATAAACCAACAAAGCTGTTTCTAATTTCAAATTCTTCCAGTAAGAATTAGGGGTCTATAGAGAAACTGCAATCACCTTTGGCCATCACCAGCTGTGCACAAATTGTTTCACGATGAATATTACAAGTTTCATTCCACAGACAAAATACAGCATTGGCAAAAATTTTTTTCACTAAAGGAGAGTAACCATTAATTCATCTTTAACCATCATTTATTATTTTTCTTTTGATGCTTGTCATAATTACCCGAAACCATGTGGGGATGATTTTTTTAATTTTCAAAGATTTTCAAGTTAAATGATATTTGCTTTGAATTTTCTAATTGCCTTCTTATTTTTGCTTGTATCTTCTTGGAAAACGTGGTTTAAGCAGCAAACTTACCTGGTTGTCATTGTGAGGAGTCAGTAATATTCTGTTTTTGTTTAACAATCTGGCAAAAGATTTTCAAAAGTTATTTTTTAAATTCACGTTTATGGATTTATTTTTATCTGTTGTAGCTCTCAATGATTTTGAGGGAGAATTTAACGTCACGAGAGCAAATGCTTAGTGAACGGCCACTTTTAACATCAGTTATTCGATACCAGGTCAGCTACCCGAAACCTGTATGCTTAAGGTGCCATGAAATCGTCCTCATCCTTACCTATTCCTTCGTCGCTTCCATCGGGGCATTGATCACTGCTTTCGCGAACTCTGTATCTGTGAATACAACTGTTGCCCGATCGACATTTGAAACGCCCGTCCTCCGGTCGACACCCAAGAGCTTTCGCGTTTGTCCATGGAAACTTAGAGACTGCATCGCAAGAGAAAAACAACTCATTATTCCGTGCGGATAAACACTGAAAACCGCAAACATTAGAGCAAGTGAATTTTTAACAGTTATTCCGCCACCAGAACCAAAGACAGGAGGAAGGTTGTCTTTGCTTCACGGAGTTCAGCCTGGTATGTAATGTACCTTCCGCGTACCGTTTCAATAACGGCTAGTTAGCCAGAACACTAATGATTTAGAAAAACTGTGTCCTAGGCTTCTCCACACATTTCCGTGCAGCAACGCCTTCCAATGGTATTCCTGATATTACAAAAGTTGTTCTGCGAATAGCGCGACCGGTTTATCCAACGCTATCATTAGGGCACTAGTTGCCATGAAATGCACAAGATTAATCACTGCCATCGCGCATCGGTCGTCGTTTACGTGACCAAGGACCACGTTCGGGTTTTATGCAGAGAGGTCTGTTCGAAAAATTCCTGAAAGTCATCAGCTATCCAAAAGTTGAGTCCCAATTTTTCTCCCGCTACGCATAGCACCACCGCACGAATTTTCATTCTCCAGCAAATCATTGATAAATCTTGAGAGTGTGTCAAAAATGTCTATGCATGTTTTGTCGAACTCGAGAAAGAGTACCACCGGGTCCCTGCAGTAAAGTTTTGCGGAGTTCTGCGAAAACACGTTGTTGACAGCCGCCTTTTATTGAACAAGTCATTATACTGTATATTCCTCCTCACACGTTTGTTACCGTGTCGGTGAGTTAAGTCACAACCGTTCACTTTGGGTGTTGGACTTCGACAAGGGTGTGTGCTTTCACCATTCATCTTCATATTCTGTATGTGAAACGATTTGTTGCTGCTGGCATCCTCTGATCAGGGCCTTCAGCATGCACTCGATCGGTTTGCGGCAGCGTGCCACCAAGGGTAAACGAAAATTAGCAATAAAAATTGAGGTGTTTATGTCTCTCCAGAAACCTAAGCCAGTGCACGCTGCAACTAAGCGGCGATACACTGCAGCAAGTCGAGACAAGAGACGTTCACGTACCTTGCAGCTGGAGTAAATTTACGAAAGTTGGAATGCAGAACAGAGAGATCATTTACATGGATTGGTAAGGCAAACGCAGTTGTGCGTGTGCTTTATCGTTCTGTGATGACAAAACGGTAGCTTTCAAATATTGCAAAGCTATTAGTTTTTAAATCGGTCTTTGTTCCGATCTTCACCTGTCGTCATTAATCTTGGGTATTGAGTAAAAAGTGATATATCAAGTGCAAGCGGCAGAGATACAATTTATGCGAAGGGTTTTCACTTCGCGACAAAGTGCCCAGCTGTGAAGTTCGTGAAACCCAGAAAATTAAGTCATTTCTTCTCCGAATGGAGAGATACAAGTTACCTTGGTTCGGCCACGTGACCAGAATGTCCCAGGAAAGATGAGTGGAGCGAGTCTTGTGGCTGCACCCACGGAATAGCGGTCTGAGGTCGACCAAAGACGCGGTGAAGTGATTGCGTCTCTGGCTTTCCTTTGTTATGCCTTTGTGTGGAGCCAGCAGAACTATCAGAAGTTGTCGAAAAACTTGAGCAATGTCGAGTTGTCTTGTGACTACTGCCGCCGCGACCCATCCCAGACGACCCACCCCAGACCGCCGCGACCCACCCCAGACAGCCCAGACGAAAGTGAAAAAGTAAGGAATGAATGAAGATTGACGACCAAACTAACTAATTGCTGCAGAGACGAACACATATCGAGAATGGTCCTCCTCTTTACATGTTCCACTCTACTTTTAACCACATAAACAATAGGAGACCATGCTGGGTTTTAAAAATTTTCGACACACTGCAATGCATTTGTTTAAATCTTGTAATAAAAGATTTGTTTTTTTCTACAATAAAACCTTTTCAGGCTTCGTTATCTTGTCTTGAAAAGGTAGAAGTCACTTATTCCCTGTACATCCGTTCTCCGGTTCTTATGCTTGCACAGTATTTAGCAGTAACTGCAAACCACTCAGGCATTACGGATAACAAGCAATATCAACTGCAGGCAATGACAAGCGCAAACTTACTAAGAAAGCAGCAAATGCACAGAAGGAATGATGTTTTAACCATTTTTTCTTTGGATATGAAAACCACAATGTTCCGTTGAAACGGCCTGTTTTTCTTCGCAGATTAGGATGCTATCTGCTCGAACCACACATTGATTTGCGTCAACAAAAGATTTAAAGCTAACCTTGCCTGAAACGCACAGTAAGTATACATAATTTTTTTGATTTAAAGTAAAATTTTATTACTTCTAAAATTGCTCGTCACACTGCCTTGCTCAAATAACAAACAGATCTACTGTATTGTAAGTGCCACATAAAAAAACACCACAATCTGGAATGAACCCAATTTGCGAAAAGCAGCTGGCTCTACATATGAAAGATCAAATCACACACTAATTACGAAGCTGCGCTTTTGTTGATTTTAATTGACACATTTTTTCTATGCAGCTCTTGCTTAAAATAAGTCAAACGCCAATATGTACTAGGGACGCTCTCTGACAACTTTCGCTTTTAATAGCAGAGTAAGAAGAACAGCTTTCGACATATTTCAAAGATTGCATCGGTCCTTCAGTAATCACAACACGTAAGACAGTTGTTCCCGAACTGTAGTACCCGAAGGCCTTCAAAGTGATACGCGAATAGGCCTACTGTCTGTTTTTCTTCACACAAAAATATATGTATTCACAGCTATAGCTTTTACATACAGGGTTCTGATAATAAATTTCTGAACTCTTGTGTGCTTCCCTTGTTGGTTTTCAAAAATGGCCATTATAATTTCTCACAGGAATTTTGTTCATGTCGCGTTTGTGTTAATTCTGGTTTACCATACTTTTGATCGAATGATATTTTATTTTGGTAGATTGGGTTTTCCTCGATCAAGGTGCTACGTGGTGAAACCACGCGACCCACAAATAGTAAGCGGTCAGAAAATGTTTGGGAACCACTGTTGAAAGAAAACAACGTATGCTGACATAATCCCATCTGCGCAGTCGGTTAACTGGTCCTCAGATCACTACACTGGAATATCTGGAAAAGACACGTAGGACCTTGAAAATGAGGAATGTTGTGGTATGTAGTGCCTTGCAGTGATCCGTGGAGTGGCTGTTGTGTTCTGACATTTTACTTCATAATATTTCAGATTTTTGCGAAAACCCAGTTCCCTTACGTATATAGTTATGACTAGGGCAAGTTTTTGTTGCAGTAAAAAAGTGAGAAAGTTGCATTTATTTTCAACGAAAGTTGCATTTATGCGCAGGAAGTTGCGCTTATGCCCACATTTGACTGCGAAAGACTTGACACAACCTATTTTCGTTTGCATGGACTTGGCCAAAAGCCAAGATTTTCCGCTCTTCCACCTCTAATTGAGTTCGGGCACTGTCGTACTTGGCTGGGGTTGTAA
>Ga0210059_1014294_pt1 | contig 11758 bp, 11 predicted proteins | sample Ectturendosymbi2_FD_188042 | JGI IMG/M metagenome (GOLD analysis project Ga0210059, IMG submission 188042) | Ecteinascidia turbinata endosymbiont from Florida, USA - Sample 2 (SPAdes) (version 2) | ecosystem: Host-associated > Tunicates > Ascidians > Unclassified | place: Key West, Florida... | reverse complement strand
GGTACCTCAAGGAAATACTATTCAAGGTCAAGGAAATACTATTATCAATTAGAGCTGTAATATGTAATCATGAGTAAATCATGACTATGGAGGGCCCTCAGTTTGTTGAGGCTCCTGGGCAGGTCTCCACTTTGCCCTCCGTTAAATCTGGCCCTGGTCACTGAATCAAAATAGGTTTGTAATTATCAATACCAATGAATTGTTGTTTTTTTTCTTTTCCTGTTACAGGAGAGAATTTCCGTTAATGTAATGCCAAGTGCTTGTGTGTATGTCAGGCGTTGACAGATTTTAAGATGCTTAGTATCATAACATTGCCTATAGGTGCTCTGTCAGATGCAAGCCAGCAGTCGTTATTTAGTTGAAGCTGATTATCTGGTCAAAACGCCCGATTTACGATTGTCTTCATGACCCTTCATCTTTAGGACACGCGCAAAGGCCAGTACCACTGCCTTGACCTTGGATTAATCGCAATTGTCACATTTCTCTGCTAGTTCAAATCGCTGCGCTTTTTTTGCTTACCACCACCTCTTTTGCTAAAAAGTATTTTGTCATCTTCGCCTCGCTGACTGCATCTAATTGGTTGTCTTACTCTGTTCCTGTTTTTTTTTTTTTATCTGTTTCTAGCTGTTTATTCCGTCTTCACCGTATCTTCCATTTTTCTCTATCTGTATCTTTTTCGTTCCCCGTGTACTACTTTTGCTCCCTGCCTTAATTGTCGTTATCGTTGCGCATTTCGCTCCTTTTCTGTCACCTTCGCACACACTTGCTTAGAACGGCAAATATAATATTGGTCTGTTTGATTTCGTTTCCCTTTTCTTCTGCTCACATCTCTGGCCTTTGCATTTATGCTCATTTGCCTGCATTGTTGCGTGTTGCTTCACTCTCTTTTAAACTTTTTCTGCCTTAACGCTAAAACTCATCCCTCCAGATGGTTCTGTCATTTTTGCTTTTAACAGTTCTTGAAGCTACTTTGTGCAAAGGCATAAAAAGCAAACCGTGGATTCACCCACTTTGTCATGACAGAAAATTATGAGAATGTCGAGAGAGTGCCCGGGGAGACAATCTGTTTAACAGTTTTTTTCGGTGTCCCAGCGCTTCAAGTTCAGTTTGCATGTGATTGTCTGATGTTTGCGCCAATGTTTAACTCAATTCACCGAAATAACGTGGACTACAGCTTTTTGCAAATATTAGGCTCAGGATTAGGCTAATGGCGTGCTTCCCTCTTGTACCGCTGTTGCATAAATCGTTAGAACGGTATTCTCGAGTGCAAAATTCCATGCAACAAAGTTTCTGCGGAAATTGAAATCAGTCGCCGTTATGTTTTTAGTTTTTTTGCTCAACAGTTTCCAGATTGCATATTAGCATCAATTCGACACGTTATGTTATGAGTAGAGATCGTCAGTTGTTTGCACGCGGTAACACCGGACGCGAAGTTACTTGATCAGGACAGAAACGAAACTCACACGCTCTAACATTTCCATTTGCTTCAGGTTCGGCAACGTCATACGCCGAGTGTTGGAATACCCTGATTGCCGATCGTGAAAGTTTTTGACTGTATGCGTGTAGTATTTTCTTAGGCGTTTTGAGCGACCGAAACGGTCTCTCAAAATACGGTAGAATCTCTGTGCATAATCACCACCAAAATACACTAAAACCTCGCTTTGTGACTATCTCGGTATTTAGATGCAATAGTTGCGGTGTCTGAAAATGTCTTAACGGTCACCATAGATCAAACCTTAAAAAAAAACTGTATGCGCGTGTGCCACACCGAAATGAAGGTGTGGAATTTTCGTCTTTTGAAAGGTGAGCTTTGGATAGTAAGAGCAAGTTCCCTGCTTTGTGTGTGTTTAACTGGCGCTGTTGTCAAAGAACTTGCTGTTGGTTATAAAGATGGCTGAATGCAAACGTTCGCACGTTTCATTTTCGGCGCGTTAGCAACAGAGATCCCGATTTTGTTACTGTGCTGCTTAAAACCTTTGCAAGGCCGCTTGAGCAGCTCGTTGACTTTGAAAACGGCCATCTACTGAAGTATTTCATTAGCAAAAACCTTGGCTCCATTTACGAACGCACCTTCGCCATCACGCGGGCGTCTCGCTTGCTCCAGTCTTCTTGTTTTCGCTGCAGCGAAGTGACGAATGACTCTTCACGCTGCTTCGCTCGTCTCTCTACCGCCCGATGCGCATGACGGATTTCGTCCAATCGCAATGCTAGAAGACGATCGTGACTGACGTTGTCGTAGAGAATAACCTGTAATGCGTTTGTAGAAGCAGTCAATGAACACCTGGCACTGAGCGCCGCCCATTTTTCTGAGTAAAGCGCAAGTTCGTTTTTTTGCGAAGCAGTTCGGTCGATACGCTTTAGCTGAGGTCCGGGAAGTCGAAACTTCTTTCAACGAGGGCCAAATTTGATCATGTGAAAGTTCCCGCGGGCACCAGTTTTTTCCGCCTTTTTTTACCGTAAGGTGCAGGTTAGCATAGGCCAGGCATTGGAAGGTTTGAAGCACGGGCGGATCCAACCAGTAAGGTTAGGGGGGAGGGCGATTTCAGTAATATTATGTGGTCAAGTCTCATTACGTGTTCACTATTGCAAGAGAGATGAAGTATACTGCACAACACTGCTGTGACAAAGCAATGGGCTGCAAAATGGCCTTATATCGCTGTTTTCCGAATTGTACAAAATTATGGTGAATAAAGTTACTTTCGTAAGTTTTAAGGGGACGATCGCCCCCTCCTGGATCCGCCCCTGGTTTGAAGCCGAATTACTCTCTTTTGTGACGACTTTCATGTTCTTATTTGCTCTCAGCACATCAAAACCCAATGGAAAACGTTTAAAGTAGTGATAAACCACCGTCGCTCTGAATACAAAAGTGTAATGCAGGCTTTCGGCAGGCTGTATACAACACAATCCGCGACGAAAGCCACGGGCTACGTGAAATGTGGTCGCAGGCCCACTTTGGACACCCCCAGACGTAGTTCGTTGCAGCCTCAAAAATCACTCGCCCATTAATAACAGCATGTGTTGTTAGTGCTCGTGTCGGCAATACGTACCCGACGTTTTTTCAAAAGTGATAATGGAAATGAAAAAAAAAAGGAAATCTCGGTTAAACATCTTCCACGATCGAGCCACTTTCCCTGACGTCGCAGCCACGGCAACGACGGGACACAAACGTAAGATTTTAAAGTTTTCGCTCAGTTCGTAATGAGAGCTCTGCCGAAATTTTCAGTGAAAGGACTTGAAGTTACTTGTGGCAAGTAAGACTTGGGCTTGAGTTTCTTTGATCGCAAAACGCTGGTCATGCGAGCTATCTCCCGGTCCTGTTGCAGGTCCTCTTCAAGAGTTTCTGGATGGAGAGGAATGAAATTGCCACTGTAATCTGTGAAAGATAAGCTTTCTTTAATTAACCAAACCACGGAGTTTGCGTAAATGCTGTTCTTTTGTTGCAGCAATATTTTTAATCAGCGCTCAAAATGTTTCAGGATATATTTTTGTGTTTGCTGGACTTGCTTTGTTGATACAACAGCAGTGGGCGGTTGCTTCTTGGGGTGCCATAGTGTTGGTTTTGGCTGCTGTTTGTTGCGAACGCATTTCAGCCACCCGCTAAAACTAAGTTGCTGCTTAGTGATTGGCCAATACTGGTTTGCGTCATGCATGTGGCCGAGTAAGTGAAATCGACGAAACATGTGTGGCTGCCTAACTGCGAAAGTCAACTATCGTTGACGTCTTTCAGGCAGAAATTTGCATTAGGAAATGGCTAACCTCAAGCTCTTTCGACAGAACCACATTGAAAAGGCACGTTAACCAGAAACCAACTGACGCGTTTTGACAAGCTAAGCGTTTTTTAGAGCTCTAAGCGTTTTAGTCTATGACGGTGAATTTAGTTATGGATGATTGCACAAGCTTTTTTTACACCGGCCCAAAACGCTTTAGATCAGGGAAGCACAACATGTGGTCGTACGGCCGCCTTCGATAAATGTTTATGCGGCCGTGCACAAGTGATTAAAAATATGGGTTGTGGCGGCCGTGCATTAATAAAAAGTCTTCGTCTTAATACTTTGTAGAAAGACGCCAAACAGACGTGTGGAAGCAGGCCAGGCTCAGTGTGGGAAAGCAGAACAGAAGCAATGCAAAAAATATCTCAACTCACTGGCGGCCGTAATTCAGCAACATGAACGTAATGCGGCCGGCCGTAATTCAGCAACAAGCGATAAGGTTGTGCACCCCTGCTTTAGATAGTAGAAAAGGTGCGAGACAGTAGCGCTAGGAAAACATGAGCTATTTTTGTAAAATTTTGTGAATTCTTACGTAATTTTATACCACTTTTGTGCTGTTTTGGACTATTTCGACTGTAGTTCACAGTATTTGAAAATCGCTTCAAGCCACTGTTTCCGGTAGATTGCCAGTGTAATAACGCACAGTTTTCCTAACTTCCTAGGTAATTATATCTTCCGTGCGTCAGAAAAAACTGTTGCCATATTTTCATGCGCAGTTACAGTTTCAAGCATATTAGTCATTGTTGCAAGTTGCACTTACTGTTCCCATTCAGCTTTGAGAAAATAGTCGGTTACAATTATCTGATTGATCCCGCGTTTTATTCATGGGATTAGTGAGCGTACCTGAAAAGCACAGAACACAGCCAATTCCTGTAAGTCAGGGGTGTGCAACACCAAACACCAGCTCTCAGGCCGCTTTTAGCTCGTGGGCCAAAGCTGTAGTTTTGTGGCCCGTGGAAAGCTGTGGTTAGTAGAGAGCTGTAGTTTTGTGGCACGTGTAAAGGTCCAGATTTCAACGTGAGCATTACGGTTTCAAAGGTTATTGTCAATCTTCCGTGGATGGCCAACGAGTTGTCTAACCCGCAGAGCTTGACGCATGCAGCAATCTGGTTACGTGCATCTGGCCCGGCTGTGCTGCATGGTTGCACGCTCCTGCTGTAAGTCTTTGATTTGCCGCTGCATGCCCAACCTTACCGACAATTGCGGTCGACTAAGTAATATAAAAAAAGGATTGCGAACAACTCTTGCTGTTACCTCATCGTTGCTAAGAACTGGTTTTCGACCAAGACACCACTGGTTGGCATCTCGACCGGGCTGGCTGTACGTACAGCATTTCTTCACAGAAATACTGTTGTTTCTAAGTCTAGTGCTAACACTGTGTGCGCAGTCCGCTTACCAGTAGCTGGTGTGGTTTCAACCGACTTCCCTTCTGCGTCCTTCACCTTCGTCGTTTCCTTGCCGGCCATCATGCTCATCCAAATGTTCTCGATGTCTTCCTCGGACAGCTGCTCGGGGTTGAAGCGTGACACCGCGCTGCTGCTGCCTTGCTGCGCCATGTGGTTCCGGTTACAAATTAACGTTTTGTTTTTTGATTAAACGTTGCTGGCGGATTGCTCTCCGTATCCTTGCGCTTTTGATTTGTCTTCGACTGCGTGACGTACAAACAGTCTCGATGACAGTTCGTCAACAGCAGCACTTGCCTCTGAAAAACGAAAACGTATCGAACCTTTTCCTGCCCTCTGTGCACTGCAGCGTTCACTACCTGCGGACTAAACGACGAACAGTCGGCTGGTCGGTTACTACTCCCAATGCGCAGGTAAATGTGGTTTTGCTGCAATCAACGTTTAAACGCCGCTTTTCCTTTTGAAGGTGCGCTGTAATCTTCAGTCATACGCTGTTGCTGCGTCGGCACTAAGAAAGCGGTCGCGATCCGGCCATCTCGAATTACAGCACATGATATAGCGCAGGTTTTGACGCTGCCACGGGATGATGGGTTTAAATACCCTCCAGGATACACGAGCAGCGCTTAGTATAAACGCGTTGTATTCGCAATAAACATTCACTGGTCATTTAATCGGGCCGTGACCTCGAAATGCCCGTTCTCTATTCGCGTGTTGTTTGTCAAATGGCATGTGGACTTGGACAATGGTTTACAAGTAGTTACTGTGATTGTTGGTACCTTGCACTACGTTTTCAGCTGAATTAATTTACTAAATATCTGAAAGCTTGACCCGGAACTTACCCACTCTCTGTGTTGCTGGACTGCATTACTTGAATGTTGACCCTCAATGTTTAGAAGACTATGGTGAAACATCCACGTTTGCTTTGTGTAGGAGTCCAGAATCTTCTGTTTCAAAATGTCTGCGGAAATGTTGTTTTTCTGTAACGATTTACAAAACAATCGAGTTAAACGAGTATTTTTATTATTATTCAAGTTTTATATTCATCGTTTGTGTCTACAACCTTATCCGGTTACATGAAAGTATTGACGTAGCTTTACAGTGGCAGCGAAGAATAACCCAGGAACTGAGTGTAAACCACATTTTTAAAAGTTTTTTTTTCCTTTTTTTTATTAGAAACACCCGCAAATTCTGAAATTTCGAAGTTCCAAGGCTCCAATCAGTGAGAACAACATCACTACTGTCATCTCTAATGAGCAATTTACAAATTTGCACTGATCCCATTTTTGACAAGAGTGGGTTGTTAACGAGTTCAACTTTGGTTTCATTCAGAATGGTCATACTTATGCAGAGATTGTGGTGCCTTAAATTACGTCCTGCAGATCCGTTTCACTGCATTGAGATCTTCTGCGGTGGTTGCCGTGCAAGTGACGATTATGATGCCGTCTCTCAACTTTTTTCTCCCGTTTTCATGAACATGCGTGAAATTGCCAGCAAAAGCATTAAATTACATATGGATCATTTGATTGAAACCGATCTCTACTCTACAGTAATCTCCCGGTTAAGTTCGCAACTTGAATCTGAGTTGTTTGTGCGAACTTATGTGGTAGGTGCGAACTTAACAGTTGTGTTTTTAACTGCATTAGCAAACAGATGCTGATCATTAGGGCTAATGTCTGGAGACTGATTGATGCTTTGACTGAAGCTAACTATTCTTTTTAGCAAAGCATATAGCATTCACTTACATTATGCTATTCACTTCACAAACAATGTTGGGCAAAGCCAAGCGTTTAATTGAGTCACAGAGATTTGAATTAGACTCTAAGTTGAGACAGTCGAATCATCCAACTGATCCAAGTTAAAGAAACATCGCACGACAGTACGGAGTGAGACTGCTGTGATAAAAGTCTGTGCGAACGGGGAGTTTTATGTGTAAACGTTCTGCTCTAATGTCTGAAAAAAAAAACACAAAAAAAGGTAGTGCGTCTGTCCGCAGATTTACTGAGCTGCATGGTAAGGTATTTCTTGGGTGGATATGCATCGAGCAAACTGCCCCTTCCATCTTCACTCACCATTGAAAGCAAAAGAAAGTGCTGAACAACTATATTAAATCGTGAACTTTAGCAACATAATGTTTCGTGTTTATCATTTTTTATGACAAGTTTTCATGTTTGATTTGCTGTAAATTCCAGCAAGTTGCTGAAAAAGTTGAATCCAGATTTTTTCATAATTTTGTGCGAACTTAAATATTACTATAATCGCCTGTATGACTGTGAGAATCTTGTGCCGCGGTGCGAAAGGTGCTACAGCTATGTGAACAGGAACTGTCATTTCTGTGTCAACTTAAAATTGCAGTTAAAACTACAATCAAGTGAAAGGATCGTTTTTTTTTATTTCACAAACAGCTATAGTCTTTATTTTGATGGAGTCATGCATAAAGTGTGCTGGAAGATGATTTTTAGACGTTTAGAGATGCCAGTCCATGTGTGGAAGATGTCAGTTCACGTATAAACGAGAGCGTTCTTTAAGAATTAGGATGCTACTGTTGCGATCGGAAAGCCCGAGCGGCATGTGCGATAAGCTTCACACTGTGGCAGCAAGCAACAGCAGAGTTCACCCGACGAGATCACCCTATTATTGCTTGTTCGCGCCACATACATATGGTGTTGTTCTTCGCGCACATTCCGTTCGTGGTGAACCGCGCATTTAACGCAACGCCAACCGAGAGGTTGCGACACTACCTAAGACCTAAGACTAAAGTTTTCAACTTTATGAAGGGCGTGTTCGGTGTAAAATTTGGTATAAAGGTTTGTTGGATGACATCAAGATTAGAGCTCGACAGGGAAAACCGTTTTGGGCCACTGCCAATAGTTGTCATTTTTCATTGCTGATAACCAATGCCGATACTTCTACATTACTCAAACTACACTTTCAAGTCAGTGCATTGCATATTAAACCAACTCGCAAGAAACTGTCTGCGCGCCGTCAGGAACACGACAGAGAATTAATCAAAGTTAATAAACCAGAGATGGAGCAGCAACTGGACTTCCGAACACTCTGTGCAAGACTATTGCGAAGTGGCTTTCATGAGCAAATACTGCCGATATATATTGGCATCATCGTTATATCATACCGCCATGCCGATGTTTTCAAATTTACGATGATTTACAGTACACGTCACGTATATCGAATAGAAATGAAATAGCGTGCGTCTTTGCTGACTGTGCCCTTAGTTTAAAGCAATTTGCACGGCACGATTTGAAAGATATACACCAGAGCTGCAGTGAGCTGACGTGTGTGAACAAGCACATAGTTGGAAACGCAGTGTGAGCGTGCAACGATTTCGCGCAGCTATGGGGAACAAAAGGCAAAAATGGAAGGAGGCAACGTCGATGAACCGATGTCATGCCCCTATTTTTAGCTTCGTTGTTTAGATGATGAAGTTGACTTATCGTTTGCATTTGCAGGCCGCTGCACATTTTAATTCTGAACGCTGCTGTGTTCGCTCAAGCGTGGAGTCTTACTGAAGATGGCATTGAACGGACTTTTGCCACCAACCACGTCGGTCATTTCTACCTTACCAAGTTACTGGCGGATGTTCTGCTCAGCAGCGCCCCGTCGCGGGTTATTGTTGTGTCATCTGAAAGCCACAGGTGGGTGCTAGTTGTCTTCTGCACGTTCTTTCCGAGTTCGGTGGAAGGCGAGTATTGCTTTGATCTTCCAACGTCACTGTTGATGCCACGATCAAAAGACATCACTAACCAAAGTTCATACGCCTAATAAGTTTTTCGCATTTGAATTAGCATAAATAATATTTGCCATTTGGAACCTTATTTGATCAACTTCCGAATGCAGCTTCGATTTAGCTGAGGTGGTTTTACAATTGGTTCCAAATTTTTAACCATCTTAACAGTTGTTGCCAAGTCGTCCATGAAGCAATTCTTTTGGTAGTTTGTCGCGTGATTAGTACAGCTTAAGAAAAGCTAAAGAGTTATTTATCAAACTCCATAAAGGAAGAACTTTTGGTAAAATTAAGGTATGACTGCAGCCTATGCAAGAGTTTTCAGTGGAAGTAGGGTACGACAGTGGCTCTGAGGATAACTGGGACCGAGCGCACTGAGGTCAGTCATCTCTTGATGTCATTCAATGACATTCGCTGTTTTTTTTCCTCTGTATAATGGATCCATTTGAGAGCCTTTCTGAAATTAACTGCGCGCTCAGGCTCTGCGTCGCTTCACTGTTAGAAGGAAGAATAGGGACCGCATTAGTTTATGGCCAAGTGCGGCGTTATTGTTCAAGCACCAGTTTCAACGGCGCCAAGAATGGCGAAGCGCCCCAGACAACGTTGGCCTGGGTTGCGTTACGTCCACGATCTGTTAGGTTTTTATTATTTTAGAAGTGTGTTTTCTCCATACCTGCCTCGGTGCCATCAGCTCTCTCTACCTGCTTTTTTATCGCTGAGACATTTCGGTCATTTGTCTCGTAACAGTATTGAAACTCGCCGAAACAGTATTCACTAGCTTTTTCGGACATGTGACCGAATTGACTTAATTTTTTAAGTCAATTCGGTCGCAATGTCTTTTCGGTTTTCGGACATTGTGATCGAATGGACCTAATTTTTTAGGGTCATTAAAAATGACCGGTCCGTGACCGGAAAATGACCAAATAAAACAGCTCTCCACTATTTTCATTGCAAATTGCAGTTCGTGAGATGAAAACCGTCGTTGCAGGTACTCGGAGATGACAGACATCCTTCTTGACCAGCTGTCGCCGCCTGAGACTCAGTTTTGGTACATGATACAGTACAACCGCACGAAAATTTGCAACATTTTGTTCAGGTACGTGCTTTACTGCTGGATATTTGTACATAAAGCAGGGTTCCCACGCGGTATTGAAAGTATTGAACAAGTATTGAATTTCAAAATTGGATTTCAAGACTTCTTCTTTTGAGCTAGTTGTTCAAACCACTGCTTGGCCGCACTAGATTTTGGGGCAGGTGTTGAGCAGCCATTCGGTTGTCTCATCGTCCAGAACTGTCAGGCCATGCAGTCCATGTGGTGGTCGATAGATTGGACATTGGAGGGCAACATGGTCAACGGTTAGTTCTTCTGCGCCACACTCACAGGCCGCAGAGGAGGCCATACTCCATTTGTACAAGCAGGAGCGGAAACGTCCGACACCGGTGCGGAGGCGGTTAAGCCGGACCCAGGCTCTTCTTGGCAGGGTCATTCCGGGGTGGTGGGTGCCGGTGTCGGGGATGAAAATGCGGAGGCGTGTGGGATTTCTCGCCCACTCCGTATTCCATTGAAGATCTGCCCACTGCGCCGCATGTACTGTATGTTGTTGTTAGATGAACTGATGAGATGTTGTGCGGCGGGTACGAATGGGTGTCTCGATTTGAGGTGCCGTGCGTTTGCACTCGATGGACGGGTGAGTGATGAGTGGAGCAGATGTCCAGGCTCCATGGCACGGCGCGCTAGAGACAGTGTGGCTCCATTGCGACAAAGCTCAGCAGGTTGGATGCCTGCGAGGATTGGAAGATTGTTCGCTGGTGTAGGACGCAGGCATCCTGCCACAATTCGCATGGCATCGTTGATGGCTGGTTCGATGAGGCGGGTATGAGCACTGCGGCACCAGACAGGCGCGCAGTATTCTGCGGTTGAATGGACCAGGGCTAGGGCTGCTATTCGCAGAGTTGTTGCTCCAGCACCCCAGCCGGAGCCAGCAAGCCGCCTCAGGAGCGCGACGCGTGATGTCAGTTTTGCGAAGTGACTCAAGGTGTCGGCGATACATGAGTGACCTGTCCAACGTTACTCCGAGGTATTTGGGCTCGGAGAAGAAGGGCAGGGTTTCGTTGTGGAAGTTGACTTTAAGCTCACGTTTAGCTTCCTTGTTTTTGAGGTGGAAGGCTGCCGACACCGTTTTTGTAGTGCTGAGCTTTAGCGTCCATGTCTGGAGGTATTCACCTACAGTTTCCATGTCCTTGGTCAGCACCCCTTCCACTGCCTGCCAGTCTCCATCAGCATGTATGATTGCTAGGTCGTCAGCACATGCGTTCTTTCTGGAGACGGTGGCTGGCAGGTCAGAGATGTAGATGCTGAAGAGAAGGGGCACCAGGACGGACCCTGTGGATTTCAAGACCTTAAAAAAGTATTGAATTTGCCCAAAATGTGCATTAGGTATTGAAAAAGTGTGGAAACTGATGGCAAAGTACTTAATTTTTTGTGCAGTGTTATGCAATGTGTAAAATTGATTTACAGAAATTCGAAAAATAAAGAGAAATAATGGTATTGTACTGTACTTTTTAAATTTAGAATTTAAAAAGTATGGAAAATGATTTTTAAATATGTGTGGGAACCCTGATAAAGAAACATGGTAAAAATTTCAACCGTAAAACATCTTTCACCAAAAAATCAAGTTACTTCCTTGGATCAACGATAATAGTTTAATTTACCTTTTGCTATTTTGTGTGTGTTACTGTTTAGGTCGGAGAATTACGTGTAACCTTTTCTGGCAATTGTACATAAAAACTTTCTAGCAGATTGTGTACAATAAAAACCAAATTTCCGACTTTAGTAAGTTGACTTA
>Ga0210059_1014293_pt1 | contig 11758 bp, 9 predicted proteins | sample Ectturendosymbi2_FD_188042 | JGI IMG/M metagenome (GOLD analysis project Ga0210059, IMG submission 188042) | Ecteinascidia turbinata endosymbiont from Florida, USA - Sample 2 (SPAdes) (version 2) | ecosystem: Host-associated > Tunicates > Ascidians > Unclassified | place: Key West, Florida... | reverse complement strand
ACTGCTAGATATCAGACTTAATTTGTGACATTCCCTAGTACTCCAATCGTAAATCAGTAATTTTCCCTGCATCATAAGAATTCTGTCTTCTGTGTGAAACTATTTACGTTGAAGAATTTTACACTTTCACTAAAGAAGGCGCCGAAGGCGCATTATTTTTTCTGGTACTCATTCAACGTTCTGCTGTTCAGGAAAAATCAAATAAGGCTACTTCGCCGAACACAAAGCTTTTTCTATTGTGAAACTCGCATTGTACGTGCAATCGCTATGTATTATTGCTTTGCAATAATTTTATAGTTTTCAACATCAGTGATAACTGCTGAAAAAGTTCGCATAATCTGTGGACGTTGCTAAATCACAATTCCCGGTCACTTGAGGGTTTAGGTTTCCGAGCATGCTACAGCGCATCCGCTCAATCTCCTACCCCCCGTTTTGAAAACCAAACGTTCTGGGAGAACTACAGGTAAGTGTTCTCTTTGAGATGACGGATAAATCACTTCGCGTTGAACTTGTTATCGTGAGTTTGCTTGAACATAATTTAAATCAACAAATCTCACATTTTCGTTCCTTTAATTCCACACGCAAAGCTAACATTGATGAAAGTTTTGGTTCCTATACGTTTAAACCTGTCACAGCCCTACCAAATGTCAGGTAGTTGGGCTTTTTTTATTGCAATTTCGCTGAAATTGTATTTTCCTCCATGCGTTCAGGCAAAACTTACATGATGCCATTTTTTTGCAAGTGGCCATCGCCTAGGCTTAACAAGCAGAGTTGGTGTTGAAAAACATTTTCTTTAATAAAATTCCTGCCGGACACAGCCACACAACGTCAAATGATTGATTTCTTTTATCACCACGACCTTGCCGAAATTTTATTCACCTCCATGTGCTAAGTTGCAAATCACATGATGTTGATTTTTGCATGTGATTGTTGCCCGAATGTAACACCAAACTTTGGATGCCACAACATAAGAAAAAGAACTGTTTTCTGACCGCTTGGCTTTGATTTGTCCTCAGTTGTTGAATAAACTCAGCGTTGTTCTTAATGTTTTTTGCATATTTTCATGCAAACGTTTTTCAGATGTTGCGAAAAAGTACGTATGGGCCTTGATTGCACTGATAGGGAAAGTTAATTTCAGAAAGGATTAAACGAAATTTATGATAGATTTTATATGAATGAGGTTCCAATACTGTGGATGCGTAGTGGTACGTGAAATCGATTTCCTATCAAAGTAATTAGCTTGACTGATTTGCTTGCTTGTCACATTTGTGGGGACCCGCAACTTGAATAGGCCTACAGACAAGTCTACAGTAAATCGAGAGGTTTCAATTTATGATGTTCGGAGGGTTATTTTTGTGGAGCTGATGCCGGCTGTTTAAATGCGCATTGCACACCTTTCAAAATAAAACATTCAACACTTATGCTGCACACAAAAGCTGGAATGTTAAGGAAACGGTGGTTGGTCAATTCCCTCTCGAATATCTAAATAACCATTCTTTGCACGCAGATATATCAACTACGTTCTACACAAAACTACTATCGCGAATAAATTGAACCATGCAGAAACAAGGACATCCGTTTAGAATACAAGTAGTCGGTAATTTGTTCAGGCTTTTCACATGAGACATAGATCAACATAAAATTCTTTAAAAATCTAAAATAATGCATGAAATTTCGCGGGAGGCTTTGATTGCCCGGTTTGAACCCCACCCTGGTTGCCGGATTGATTCAATTTTTTACGCGCATTAAACTCTGTGAAAAACAGTTTTGATCTTTTATTGCTTGACCATTCTCTTGAAGTCTTGAATACTGTACACACAGCAAAAACCTGCATTGATACAGGCGAATTATTATCCTAAATCAGTGATTCTTAACCTGAGGAAAAGTTTCCCCCAGGGGTAAATTTTATCTTTCGAGGTGGTAAATTTGCTGAATCACAAATCATAGCAAACGTGCACTCTTATAAATTTTTACAAAATGTATTATCCTGGATGCTTGGCCTAGTCAGTTACAAGAAAAAACACAGAAGTACATCCGACAGGGTTCATTTCGTAGATTGAGAGGCTTAATGTATTGTAATATGTTTTCCTATAATTGCGTGGCAATCATGATTTAGGCGTAACATACACTTTAGTATTCTGTTTGCGCATCACTTGCTGAGGTGATGGTACACTGTATTTGCACATGTGGTACTCAACTTTGTCATTTGGTATTTATGACGTTATTACCGACCGGTCGATCGCGATGTCAAGAAATTTTCCAGTCGAGGACAAAGAAGTTGGGCTCCCATGAAATAGACTAATTAGGCTGCACAACACACACATATACAACTCAGCACAGCAAAAGAGCAGCATACCAGCACAGCAGCATTATAAAAGTAGCTTACTACTTCCACTTCGCGGAAAAAAAAACTTATAATAAAATAACACGAAACATCGTTGATTGTGATGAGTGCAGCACATACTGACAAAAGGCTTTTGATATTTTTGTGAATATAACCCATAGCAAAGAAAACACAACCACCATCATTTGTGACATCTTGAATCAATCTCATGGAAATGTCGTTATAGAAATCCAACAAGTATCCTGTCTCTGCCCTGATCCAATTTTTTTCACAAATAAATATCCAAATCCAATCCTGATCCGAAAAAATCGTAAGTATCCTGCAGGATATCCAATCCTAATCTTTTCCATGTTCACCTCTGTTGTGCATGTGTTATGCGTTTCTTTTTTAATGGCATTTTTCATATCACACTATTTCTACATTAATTGTGACGTTTGGATTTTGTGCTCTTTTGTTTTTTTATTGTCTTATGTGCATTTTTACGTTTTTTCATTGCATTGTGTCTTTTTCTCTGTGCTATCTCTTTTACACAAGAAAAAAACAAGCGCAGTACATGATAAAAGATCTTAAGAGAACAACATAATTTCCATGTGTAGCCATAGAACTGAGGTAAATTTACTATCCTCGATTGCTCAAGGGATCAACAACAATCTGAACAAAACCAACAAACAGTGAACACGTTCACCACCTAAATAACACTAAGTTAAATAATTTAACTGTTCTCACTGCTACCTCTGCAACTGCAGCAAGCAACAGGTATTCCGATGAACGCACTTTCACATTAACTCGGAAAATCTAAGGATCCTAACAAAATTTTGTAATTGGAAACCTTCAAAATATAGAAAAAATCTGCAATCAGTTAGACAAAAAAATGAAAAAAATATGGTTTCTCAGACAGGAACCCGGGTGGTCAGACCTAATTCCTGCAAGGGGCCAAATCCATCCAGGAAAAAAGCCAAAGGGCCAAACGAACATGTTGTGGCCAGCAAGTGTTGTTTGGGACGAAATTTCTGAAATTTGACACCAAAAGGGCCAACCTGACAACCCTGCATACTTCCCTCCGTTCAGGGCTACCGTACATTGTCGCAGAAATGAGCAACGTTTCCAGGGTTTTCATCGCGAAAGGTTTCCTTAGGTCAAATGTGCAAAATGTCATCCTTTTTTCATCTACCAGTCCTCACCCACTCTCACTGGCAGACCAATTGCGACCAGTCAAGCTGAACGCGCGTTTCCTTCCTGTGTAGAAAACAGCACGTTGTTGGCGGATTAGTTACAGCTTGTGGCGAGATGTTAGTGAGTGATGTTCCTCAGCAAAAACGCAATGTTGACTGTACGTTTGAAAGATGTGTTCGGCAAGCAACAGAAAGAAAAACAACAGTGGTTGTTATCTGATAAAAATAGGCAAGTACAACACAGAACTAGCCAGACGAAAACTGTCAAGGTTGCAAAAAATGAACTGAGAAATATAATTAACTTTGTGAGCTTCATCTTTGCGAAAGCGATGTTACAACCTCTCAAAAGTCAACATTTCATTTTCAACAATTTCAAAATATTTCAAGATATTTGTGAAAAGTGAGATTTAAAGCAAAAAAACTATTTGGTTAATCGTTGAGTCTCGCTGCCAGATAGATCTGAAGTCTTCAATGCTGGGCTTTGCTCGTCACTCGCCTTCAAAAAACTCAGCTTCGAGGCCGAATATCAGTTCAAGACTTCATCAGCATTTTAATATAATTTTTGTTGCTCAATGAAAACACTTCAGATTGAGGAGTAAAAAAGTGAACAAGATACTAGCTTAATCAAGAGCGCATTCGCATTCTTCAAGTTAGAAGTACTGTCAAGTGTCATTGTTTATTAGACGAACCTCGGTTGGTAGCTTGATGATGAGGAATAAGAAGTTGCCACCGCAATGCAGCAATTATCGGTTGGCGAAACGCGTTGAAGGTTCTGGTGGCGAAAAATGCGATCATGCTGAACTGTGTGAAAGCATGCAAGGTTTTTACAAATATCACTGCAATAGCATGTTTGATGCGTCAAAAACTTACTGTACAGGTGTAAATTTGTTCCCCCCACAGAAAACGTTTCTCCGCAACTAGTATCCCAAGCTTCTTACGAGCATCCTTCCATTCCTTTATAATTATGCTTTGGACATACAACCTGCGAAGAGATTTATTTTGTTTTTAACGAAAAATTTTATTCTTTGCGATACAAATTTAAGTAAGTATCATTTTGTATGCGTCTCGTTTTAGGCATGTCATGGTGCATTATCGATAGCCTATGTGCGTACCCATGGATTACAGAAAACATCAATCCACTTTTAGTTTATGTCTTCAGCGATTGGAAGATCATGCGAAGGGTAAAGCACAAGTGTGGCATTCATTCTCCATGTATAAACTCGGCGTGTTCTTTAACTTGTGACACATCAGAAGCAAACAAGGATAAGAACAACTGTTGTCATATAGCATGACACAGTGACACACCGTGCAATTTGCATGGAAATTAGGTTTGGAGGTTCAATGTGGTGTTGTTCAGTGAATAAATAAAAGTTATATTTAATCTGGACACCTGCGAAAAACGCAAGTAATTAATTGTTATACTGAAGCACATCAGCCTGCTTTCGGATTTTTCATGTACTGGTTCCTGTAGTTTATTTCTCAAACATAAAACCAGCTACGGTGACGGAAACTCGGGCGAATGTTTTAGAGTCGCTTAGTTTAGGGCCAAAAGACTGCGAAATTTCTCAAACATTGAGGTGTTGGCAAAACGCGACATTTCATGCACACAATGTCTGTACGTATCCCAAACTGTTGTGATGTCTACACATGACTGATCCATAAGTGATGATTAGTGTTAACAGCAAATGTCGTCAAAATCATTTCACTATGCCTTTGTTGTAGGTAAATATGAATTGCATTTCTTTGAAAATATTTAGGTCCTACCGTGTTGATAAGTTTCTCGGTCTATTTCATCTCATATAATGGGTACATTTGAAATGGAAAAATATATAGGGAAAGGTGTTTGCGCAGCACTTTAAAGTTTTTGGAAAAATTGAAATTTTTTCCTGGGTCAGAAATGTTGTTTGTCAAAGCACATATTTCCCCCCATAATTTTTTTCAATCGTTACAGAAATTTTACAAAATCCCGTTTTTCTTTAAGCATAGTAATTCAAAATTGAAAATGTCTGTGACTTGGAAGTGTTTCGATGGAATCCAGCGAGAAGAAATATCAATATCAGATGTAAGAAACGAGTTTCTATTCCAAACATACAAAACATTTTTTCAGTGACAGTTTGATTGTCAAATATTTGTTCATTATCCTTGAAATAAAAAGAATATCATCAATGCAATCATAGATTTTCAATTGTTTTTCAGGAGATTAACAACATATTTTTGTAACTTGTCTATGTTTTCAAACATCACAAAACAATATGCACAAACGTAAGGTGTTTGTTTTCAACGTTTTGAAGGTGTTTTTTTTCACTGCAGCTCAGTTTTTCACAATAATTATATTATTGTTCTGGTGTGGTGTTTATTCAGGTTCTATTTGAGAGCGAAAGTACGTCAGCTACCGAGAATCAGTTTAGAAGCTATTTCGAACTGTGCAATGAAACTTCAAGGCAAGTTCACAAAACATCTGTAAATATTGAATATTGTCTGCACCTATATACAGAATCTGCAGGTGATGCAGTTCAGGTGTTTGCCATTGAGTGGTGTCATACAGGTTATGTGTGTTGACGCAACAATGCGAGTTATGTGAAAATGATTAGAGAGGTTGATTACGCGCTTCAATAATACTCATTTGCGTTTGTTTTTGAAAAATTATTTTTGGTAAATTTTTCAACATCAAGCACCAACGACAAAACATCAAAGAAAAACAAGTATGTTACAAGTTGCTTAAAAACGTTTTGCTGCAGCAAAACAAAAGGATTTATTGTGGATCATTAAACGCGCCTCAAAATTTGAAACTGTTGCCAAGTGACAAAAAAAGTGCAAGAAGATATGCACGTAATCTTGGAATACATAAATGACTGACTGGAAATAAATACGTTCAAATAATGAGAACAATATGCTTTACCGATTTATACTTCCAAACGTTTTCAGTTGTTGGTTTTCAAACACTGCAATTGCAGAAGTTGATGAAAAGAATCACAGGGATGGCGCAAGAGTTCCAGGTATGAGTTCAAAAAAACGATTTGTTTTTTTATTGTTTTTTCAAAAACCATGGAGTGTTTAAGAGGAACACTTGTTAATCCAATCTTATTTTTTCAGAAAAAAAATCGTTTTTTAAAATACTTGAAAATAGAAAAGTTGCAAGACGAACAATAAAGCATATCATCATTGGGAAGAAAGAGCCTCTACTCTAGTAAAAACATTACCACGGAACGGTGTCAGCAAACGGGGCAGTTCCCGCCCAATGTGATTATGGGGACGATTTCAGTAATATTTGATATGCGATTCTCATTAGTAGTTCACTACACTACTGTAAAGTGAGATGAAGTATGATTCGCGACACTGCTGTGACAAAACAATGGACAGCAAAAGGGCCTTATTTCGCGAATGTTTTTTCTGAATTGTAAAAAAACATTGGGAATAATGTTGCTTTCGCAGATTTCAGGAGGGGCGATCGCCCAAATCACCCCCTGGATATGCCCCTGGTCAGCAACGGATGCATTCACTGCTATAAAAAAGCTTATTTTTTACCAAATACTCAGCCAGAGCTGGAGGAAAGGCCGCCCGGTTGAGGCCTGTGGCCCATGGTTAAAAAGAGCCCCCCATATCTGCCTGAGGACCTTTGTTACAGCATATAGACACACCAGAACAGAATCCACCAAGAACTGGCTTCACACATTTCCCCTTTCAAAATTCATACTTATCCAATACATCAAAGAAATTCAATTTCCCATGATACATAGATTCTGTAAGGTGAGAAAACGTAGCTGAAGGAGGTTCACTTACCAACACTCAGAAAATTAGAAATGAAAGTGTATCCGAATGTGAATATCCATACGGTAACAAAACGAGCACAGGAAAACAGTCTAAAAAACGCAAAACACTACTGAAAACCACAAGAAGACTGAATACCGAAATATAACCTAAATTGGGCCAAATTTTTACATTTATTTCAGCATGGCGGGAGGTTCGCACCCACGCATCCACGTCAGTTACACAACTGTTGTAAACCTGTGTTTTGTCTTCTCACTGTAGAAAAATAGCCGGTTTCCAAGGTACACAGTAATGTAAAATCGTATTCGTAGCCTGCACCTATTACATCCGGTGTACTAGCATCAGCGTTGTCCAAAGAAAACTCAACAGTTTTGACCAAGGCGAAAACCAGTTGTTTAACCAATAACACTGTACGCCAGCAGTCAAACTGTGGGCTTCGGCCCAATTATGGGCCAATTAGCACTACACTAATTACTGGGCTGCGCAACATATAGTTGTGGGCAGTGTGGTATGTAGGCATTAAATTGCTGCGCCTGTTGCGTGGAATAAAACACAGGTTAATGCAACAGCTTTTAAACAATGATTGATCGACGTTAGCATGTCATACTTCATCTTTCGTATACACAAACAGGAATACATGTTGGTCAGAACTTTGATTAGGTGAGGTATTCCAAAATAGCAGGGTCATCCACCTCATTGATGTGGCACGGAGGTTTGAATTTGGTGCAATCCTGCAAGATGTGGCGTGCATTCTACACCTTGCCACATTCACACAAATCTGAGCCCTCATGTTGGCCCCAAATCGGCCAACACCGGTCCTCAGGCGGTTGAGCTGAACCCAGACATTTCTGGGGAGGTAGCAACCTGGTGGTTGTGGGCTGAATGCAGGAATGAAGGATTGGAGAGCTGCAGGGATTGGTGTGGTTGGTTCCCGTTAATTGACAGCAATTCCACAAAGGAGCGTAGAGATTTCCTGGAGCGGAGACGTTTAGGAGAAGGTTTAACATGTCATTGATGTTGTCATTATACGGTTTATTGCATCAAAACAACACTTTTATGTTACAGATACTGTACATCAGTGGTCTTCAACCTTTTTTGTACAATCGATTCCCAGCAGTAACTTTGCTTGATAATCGCCCCCTACCTATGATTTTTGTGTTGTCAGAAAATATTATTTTGATTACAAATACTCTCAGTGCTGCTAATGAAATATCAACGGGCTCTCTAGTTAGCACAAACCAAATGAAGAATAAATGCTATTCATTTCCAAAAACAGCTGGTTCCAACTAATGCGAACCTTGTGATGGTGTTTATCGGCAAAAGTTTTTAAAGCAGGTGGCAAATTGGTCAGTTTAAGTCGTATGGCGTTTCCCGGGGTCTTGTTCACGTCAAGACGTTTGCGATATTTGTTACGCACGTGCGGTGCTTGACTGAAACCTTGCTCAGGAAAATGCGTCGTGGAAAACGCCAGTAATTATAGCTTCACTTTTCCACAAGTTCTGGAAATCACTCACTGCACTTTTTAATCCAGAAGTTGACCATCCGTGTGAATGAAATATAGCACAGGCTCCATCGTCACTTTGCATGTCGATTAGACGTTTCTTGGTGGTGGAATCGCATTCGCTTATGGTAGCTAGCAGTGATGTATTCGAGACCGTAACCTCCGAGACCTGGCTAAAATTTCGAGACGAGACCGTAACCTCCGAGACCTGGCTAAAATTTCGAGACGAGACCGAAACCGAGACTTTGTCATAAAAGCCGAGACCGAGACCGAGACCTGGAAGTTCGAGACCGAGACTCGAGACCTCACATTTCTCTGATGATAATTAAAGCCAACTCCTTGAATAATGTTGCAACAAAATATTTGGCACATTGCCAAATATCAAGATAATAAAAATCATCCAAATGTTCATTTTCACTTTCCTCTTAGGAACTCACAAGCTCAAACCTGTGGCCTTATTTACAAATTCCATGAAGAAATGCATGGACATTGAAATTGTTGGCAGCGTTTAGATGGTCTACGCTTTTTACATTCGGAAAATGTCGGTGAACCAATTGAATATTTCTTGCCATGAGGTGTTTGCCGTTGCAGTGCGTCAATAAATTTTCTTTGACTCAGAAAAAGTTTAATAGTTTTGTTCTTCACAAAACAATACCAACCCTTCTGTGCAAACACAGGGTGTGGTGCCCTGATGAAGCTCCCATGTGCTGGTCTCCTTCCTAGTATTGAAGTAGGTCAATGTTATTTGAGAAAGTGGAGAAGAGGCTAATCATTACTTTGCATTTTAAAGCAAACACAGTCTATGTAGGCGAGTGTATACAGCCCCAGCAGCACTGGTCAAATCAGCACAGTAAAGTGGTGAATCCACAAGAAAGGTTGCTTTCCATCATTCAAATTTTTGCCAAGGTGTTTCGTCGTTTATATCATTTGCCAATGAAGTAACAAACCTTTAAAGTTTTTTACTATCTACCACTTACCTGTTTCACAACATTCGTTTTGTTTTAACACTGGGCATCTGCACTGACACTCAAATTTTTTCGCCACATTTTTCGTGTATTTTGGCTAACAAAGCCTTGCCATTTTTGTAACGTTACCTACACCTTTCCTAATTGCTTTTCTCCTCAGACAACAAGTAATTGATTAATAATTCTCCAAAGGTTTAGAATTGAGAGGTGATACATTTAGATGTAAAAAACGAAAGCACTACTTTGAATTTCAAAAAGTAAAATTGTACCTAATTTTTCATCATCCAAACTTGCTCTGTCCAAAACAAGTTTCAAAAATGTTGCACGTGATTCTGCTGTTGATGCAAAGGAAAAAATATTTAGGCCTGTTAGAGTAACAGACTTTTTTGGCACAAATTAGGTTTACACTTTGCAGCAACGCGGTAATAACCCCCCCGAATGTTTTACTGCAGTGGCGGAGCAATGTTTACTGTCGCCCGGGGCCGACCATAAAAATGTTTCCTCTTTCCACTCCTCACATTTGCTTACAACAATATAAAAGCAGAGAAAATCGTGTATCATGGTTATTACAACAATAAGGAATAATAAAGCATCTTCAACATAACAGTCAAATACTCACAAAGTGAAAGGGGTCTTATTTTTAATTCTCGATTATGGATCTTGCTTTCTCTGCTTGTTAGCCACCCTTCTCGTCATTACATTTCCTATTTTTTCTGCTATCGCTACATATGCCTGCATGTATGAATAAATAAGTAGCATAGCTGACACATGCTAAGCTGTGGTTCAGTGGTAAAGTTTTATTTTTTGTCATTGGTTGTGAATTAGTTGGCACCGTGGATTCGATGTGTTTTCCATGGCTAGAATAAAGTGCACAGCACAGGGCTGATGAAGCCCTGAAGCAACTTGGGTTTGCTTTTTTGCCTTACTTGGAACAAGGTGCTCGTAGTTTGTCAGTTTTTTTACATCTGCGGCAGATCTTTTGCAGGTAGCCATTGCCTTTGTATTGAAGATTTTTTCTTTCTCTGATGAAAAGAAACTATTAGATGTTTTCGACAGGCATTGTTGGGATGCAGCATGCTGCAGCAGAATGATGGCATTCGGGATTACCGGAGTAGTTGACTAGCAGTGAAATGATGTAGCGCCTTCCTGCTGATTTTATTAATCTCTATATAACTACAGGATTTGTTTTTTTTATTGTCAAGTTTTTATATTTTCAAGTTATTCATAATTTCCATATTTTTTTGTTAAACTGATATTCACAACTGTTCCAAATTTCCGTTTTTGCTGCCACACCAAGAGTTTTCGCAACACCGCATGTCGGTTAGAAAACGCAGAAAGGCCTAAAAACCTTTAGCAGTACGTCAAAGTAACTGATCAGCCATGACGCATTATCTGCTCACTGTATAAAACTCTTATGAACAAAACATTTCCTCAGGGAGGTGCCCAGGCATTTTTGAACTTGAAAAAGTCTGCATTACGCAGAACAAATAAAAGTTCATCGTGTTTTAACAAAGTACTTTGAAAAGCACTTCGAAACAAAGACAACGTTTTATTTGGCTTCTCAAAAGAGAAACTTTTTGGCACTATGGGTTTCACAACAAAACTCCTGTAAAAACAATTCAAAGATAGTCCTTTGCAAAGTACTCCCAACCTGTCGTTGCAGAGATCACGCGCTGCGGTTTCTTTGGTACAAGCACATTTTTTATTGAATTTGGTATAAATTTTAAACTGGGTAGAGGGCAAATTGTTTTCTCCATCTCGCAAACAGCATAACAACAAACAAAGCTTGACCACTGACCTCTTTGAACGGCTAAATTTTGAACAATCATTTTCAAAACCGTTTTTCAAGGAACTCCTCACTAGCTGGGTCAATCCTGAGCAGGAATCACGGCCTTGCCGCGTTTGTCCACGAGCAGTTGGAATGATCAGTCTCCAGAACAATCAGAGACTGAGTGGTTGTGCGTAGACGTCGCAGGATACAAGATTGTCAATGTCTACATACCTCCAC
>Ga0210059_1014292_pt1 | contig 11758 bp, 3 predicted proteins | sample Ectturendosymbi2_FD_188042 | JGI IMG/M metagenome (GOLD analysis project Ga0210059, IMG submission 188042) | Ecteinascidia turbinata endosymbiont from Florida, USA - Sample 2 (SPAdes) (version 2) | ecosystem: Host-associated > Tunicates > Ascidians > Unclassified | place: Key West, Florida... | reverse complement strand
GTTATTGATAAGCCTGGTAATAATTTTCTGGTGGTCTTATTCAGATGTATGCTGTAAGCCTGGTAACAATTTTTGACTTCTTTTGTCACAAAAGCACTGGATTGTGGATGGAAGTGCTAGCCAATCTCAGTGATATCAGCTTTTACCAATGTTTTAAGCTCTTCAAGTAATTGATTAGGTTTTGTCTTTTTTGTTTTTGAATCTTCCAGTACTTCTTCTTTCTCTTTGTCTGCCTGCAGTTTTCTTGTTTCATTCTTCAGTTGTTTGAGATCACCATAGAAGCTATTAATATTGATGTCATGATTATCTAGGAGCAGGAAGTCTGTGCTGTCTGTCATCAGTGTCACATCGATCTGTTGGTCATCCATTATGTGGAATAGTGGCCATATGTGATCCGTATGTGCTCTCTTTTTGCCTTTGTAGATTTTCAGCCTTGGGACCTCACTGTCCAGCTTTCTATTTAGCTTTTCGTTTGCTTCAAAAATTCACTTCTCATAATATTTAAAGATCGGCTGGTCAGTGTCATCCTGACAATGTTTAATTGCATTTGACATAATGATGTTTTAAAAAACAAAATTTCATTTGAAAAAAAAGAAATTTTCATTTCATTTTTCTTCATAAAACAAAAAAAATGAAAAAAAAATAATAATGACAATGTTTAATCTCATTTGACTCGACATTGACTCGAGTTGGCAAACTAGTGACTCGAAATGACTCAACAGATTTTGTGACTCGACTCTGACTCGACTCGACCAAGTCATGACTCGACTCTGACTAGACTCAAAAAAAATTCAGATGACTCTGACTCGAAGGGCTTGTGACTCGAATCGACTCGTGACTCAACAAATATGACTCGTCCACATCACTGGTACAGAGAGACAGACCTTCACTGACTAAAATCTCGGCCGCCGATGACTCAAGACAAGGGCAGTCGGACTATGTTACTACATAACTTTCGCAGCCCTAACGGAGTACTTCGAAAGGGTTTACATGCATGAAACTTGGGAACTTCAAAGATAAAGGAATAATATAAACCACCAATTGCTTTTCCTCAGTCGCCACAATATTAGCAAAAAGTTTGGGTAAGTTGATTTCAGCACGCACAGACAGAGACAGACAGACCTTCACTGACTAATTCGCGGCAGCCGATTACAGCAGTCGGACTACGTAATTTCCTCGACCCGAAAGTAGTACTTCTCGAGGTTTTACATGCATTAATTTTGGGAATTTTAAAGATAAAGGATTAAATAGAGCACCATTAACTTTTACTCAGTCTCCACAATATTTGCAAAAAGTTTGGGCAAGTTGAGTTCAGCAAGCACAGGCAAAGAGAGTCAGACGTTCTGCGACTAATTCTCGACAGCTGATTACGACAGTGGTTCTGCGTAATTTCCTCGACCCTAAAATGATACTTCTCGCGGGTTTACATACATGCAGCTTTGGAAATTAACAGATAAAGGAATAAAATAAACCACCATTTACTTTTCTTCAGTCTCCACAATCCTAGTAAAAAGTTCGGGCGAGTTGATTTCAGCACAGACTGAGACAGACCGTCACTGACAATTCATGGCAGCCGATTACAGCAGTCGGACTACGTAATTTCCTCGACCCGAAAGTAGTACTTCTCGAGGTGTTACATGCATGAAACTTGGGAATCTTAAAGATAAAGGATTAAAATAAAGTACCATTTACTTTTCCTCAGTCGCCACAAATTTGCAAAACGTTTGGGCAAGTTGAGTTCAGCACGCACAGGCAAAGAGAGTCAGACGTTCAGTGACTAATTTTCGACAGCCGATTACGACAGTGGTTCTGCGTAATTTTCTCGACCCTAAAGTAATACTTCTCGCGGGTTTACATACATGCAGCTTTGGAAATTAACAGATAAAGGAATACAATAAACCACCATTTGCTTTTCTTCAGTCTCCACAATCTTAGTAAAAAGTTCGGGCGAGTTGATTTCAGCACAGACTGAGACAGACCGTCACTGAAAATTCATGGCCGCCGGTTACAGCAGTCGGACTACGTAATTTCCTCGACCCGAAAGTAGTACATCTCGATGTGCTACATGCATGAAATTTGGCAATTATACTGGTAGAGGAATGAAAAAAACCACCACCTACCTCTCTTCAACCGCCGCTATCTCAGTAAAGCACAGTAGCAGGTTTATTTCAGTAGACAATTTCGCACTGAAGTTAGAACACGAAATCCTTCGAGGAATGAGAAAATTAAAACACATGACGGTAGAAGAAGATCCCAACTACTTTTTTCGTCGGAAATCAGACTCAGCAGCCAATAGGATCACACCTGCTAACTTTTTCTACACTGGTGACCTAGTTTGTCAGTGAAAGCTGCTAGCGCAGCACGCGGCATAATCGGACCTCATTAGCATACAGTGGACGGCCGCCATTGCGGAAAGGCTAGTAAAAGAAGTCTATTCTAAAGTTTGATAATATTTGCTCATCTGAGTTTCACAACGGTTCGGGGACAAAAAAATCGGTTTCAACAGTTGTGAATGTACAAATTTTTAAACATCGCAAGCATCCATGTATTAGATGTTTTGGGGAAGCGCATATTTATTTGCAATAATTAAATATTTTTCCTTCGCTTTTTTTGTGTTTACTCCTTTTGCAACGCAACTTTTTTCCACTGCGGTTATGTCATCAATTAAACCTCCGCAACCAAGCTCCGCTATTTACGGAGCTCCGCCATTTACAGGCAACCAAATATATCATGCTCGCTGGAGCCTGGAAAATCTCATACTAACAATCTTCAGGCTTTTCTTAAGACCTGAAAACGACACCAATCACGGAGTATTTCAGAGCAATCAACCCAACATTTATTAATTATTTCCACTGCAGCATCCCTGTAAAGAAATGAGTAGGCTATACAGTCATGGCCAATAAAGCAGCAGTAAATAGCACGGAAGTAAGGGCAACCCTAATTGTAGGGAAAAAGGGACGTAGGGTAATATAGAAGAGTTTCCCCACAAAAGTTTCTTCCCCACGTTTAGTGTCTACACTAAATGTAGGGAAATAGGGAAAGCAGGACAAAGACTTTTCATACGTTCAGGTTCAGCACTAAATGTAGGGAAATAGGGAAGGCAGAGGGAACACTTTCCCTACGTTCAGAGCCAGCACTAAATGTAGGGAAATAGGGAAAGCAAGGCGAAGGGTTTCCCTACGTTTAGGTACAGCACTAAATGTAGGGAAATGGGGAAAGCAAAGCGAAGACTTTCCCTACATTTTGGATCTACACTAAATGCCGGAAAATAGTGAAGGCGAAGGCTCTCCTACGTTTAGAGCCAGCACTAAATGGAGGGAAATAGGGAAGGCGGGGCAAAAGATTTTCCCTACGTTTAGAGCCAGCACTAAATGTAGTGAAATAAGGAAGGCGGGGTGAAGACTGTCCCTACGTTTAGAGCCAGCACTAAATGTAGGAAAATAGGGAAGGCGGGGCGAAGACTTTCTCTACGTTTAGAGACAGCACTAAACATAGGGAATTAGGGAAGGCAAGGCGAAGACTTTCCATACGTTCAGGTTCAGCACTAAATGTAGGCAAATAGGGAAGGCAGGGGGAACACTTTCCCTACGTTTAGAGCCAGCACTAAATGTAGGGAAATAGGGAAGGTGGGCGAAGACTTTCCTTACATTCAGAGCCAGCACTAAATGTAGGGAAATGGGGAAAGCAAAGCGAAGACTTTCCCTACATTTCGGTTCTACACTAAATGCAGGGAAATAGTAAAGGCGAAGGATCTCCCTACGTTTAGAGCCAGCACTAAATGTAGGGAAATAGGGAAGGCGGGGCAAAAGACTTTCCCTACGTTTAGAGCCAGCACTAAAGGTAAGGAATTAGGGAAGGCAAGGTGTAGACTTTCCATACGTTCAGGCTCAGCACTAAATTTAGGGAAATAGGGAAAGCAGGGGGAACACTTTCCCAACGTTTAGAGCCAGCACTTAATGTAGGGAAATACGGAAGGCGGGGCGAAGACTTTCCTTACGTTCAGAGCCAGCACTAAATGTAGGGAAATAGGGAAAGCAAGGCGAATACTTTCCTTACGTTTAGGTACAGCACTAAATGTAGGGAAATGGGGAAAGCAAGGCGAAGACTTTCGCTACGTTTAGAATCTACACTAAATGCAGGGAAATAGTGAAGGCGAAGGCTTTCCCTACGTTTAGAGCCAGCTCTAAATGCAGGGAAATAGTGAAGGGAGGCTTTCCCTACGTTTAGAGCCAGCACTAAATGTAGGGAAGTAGGGAAGGCGGGGCGAAGACTTTCCCTACGTTTAGAGCCAGAACTAAATGTAGGACAATCGGGATGGCGGCGCGAAGAATTTCCCTAGGTTTAGAGCCAGCACTCAATGTAGGGAAATAGGGGTGAAAAGCGAACGTTTTCCCTACGTTTTGGTTCAGCACTAAATGTAGAGAAATAAGGGAAGCAAGGCGAAGACTTTCCTTTTCTTTAGATTCAGTACTGAATGTAGGGAAATAGGAAAAACATGGCGAAGACTTTCCCTACGTTTAGAGTCAGCACTAAATGTAGGGAAATAGGGAAAGCTAGGTGAAGAATTTCCCTCAGTAAGGAAATGGTGATAGCAAGGCGTAGACAAAACTCCACGCCTCCCAAGTTGAAATATGAAGCACTATAAATAAGTAAGCCTATAGTTTTTGTTAAATTTTAGATTGCCAAACTGTCCTATGCAAACGTGAAGCCCTATTGAAGGTTTTATAGAGACGGTTGTCATTCAGACCTGAATGTAACGAAATATGGATGGGAAGACGAAATTTTTTGCTGTGTTTCGGTTCGACATTAATATTTGGGAGAAAAGCGAATAGCTTTGCTCTACATTAGTCTCAATAATAATAATAGTAGTGAATGTTAGCTGAAACCTTTCAATGTAGGTTCAGCAATAAACAGGCTAGGTAGAAAAGCCAAAAGCAAGCCAATAACGTTCTTTGTGTTTAGGCTGAGCAGTTACCACGAAGTGTAAGATAAAGGGAAAGGAAGAAGCAAGACATATACTTTAAGTAGCAACATATTCGTTGAAATTATTAGTCTAAATAAGTGATGTTTGGTGTCAGAATTGGGAATACAAAAAAAAAAACAAAAAAAAACGTGAATCTCTTTTAGGTAATCTAGTCCATTGGTATGCCCACTTGGACTAAGCCAGCTTGGTATGCCCACTGCTGGATGTTCTGCCTAAGTCAGTTTGGTATGCCCACTACTGGTTCAGGTGTTAAGCTTGGTATGCCCACTGCTCAACTGACTGGACCTAGCAAGGACACAGGTATATGTAAATTTTCTCGCGTATTTTCATTGGTCGAAAATCGGACGTCATACGAAGTTACGTTTCATCGGCATTCGTAATAAGGACCTCTGTATTCGCGTCTAGCTGTTCGCCGGAATTCTAGGGCGTTTTCCCCGCGGCTCGTAATTACCGTGTTTTACCCGTGGGAATATTGTGTGCTAGCTTTTATCCGACTAAATCGAAAATGTTACCTGTTGTTTTAAGTCGGGTGTTGGTGTAAATGGTTTCTACACTATTTTGGCTTACTCTCCTCCCAGGTGTGACCTGCGATTACATGTAGAGTATGAGTACAGAATAATGCGAATAAATACACAACGCAACATCCTTGTAATCCAAGTGTTTGGAAATCCAGTGTCCGTCTTCGTTCTTCTTGAGTTCAGATCATTAGGTAATATAATTGTATATATTCTTATTCTTTCTTTTTGCCTTTGTTATTGAATGAGGCTATCGGCGAGCTTCCAGTTGCTTTATGAAATTGCTTTTGAAGTCTTTGTTTGTATTTCAGAGTCACAAGACGTTTCATGTTGAGGAGCCAAGGCGAACTCAACACCACTCTTCTGACACCGGTCAATAAAAACGTTTCGAGGTTGCTCACCCTGACTTGTTGCATACAAAGATGAATGTCTTCATAATACCGCCACAAACTTGGCTATTTTCACTCAACTCTTTTTGCATACTAAACAGCGGCGTGCAACTATTAGCAGAATAGAGAATTAGTTCAGCCTGCAGCTAGCGGTCACTCGCACCCAGTGTTGCCACTCTGTTGTTACGGAGAAGTATTAGATTTCATGATAAAAAATAACGCTGGACTCACAAAAAACACTAGATTACAAAGGCAAACTTACACACAGTGTAAGTGACCAGAAAATGCGTTGCAGTGCCAACTACAGACATTGTGCAATTCATTGTAAACCAGAGACAAAGAAATTGGGAGATAGCAGTAACGCTTGTGTTTGTTTGTACAGGTCACTGAAACTTTTAACAGATGACCAAGTGACATCGCAGCGGTCTAACTCGAAACATATAATACTGTCTTGTGCAATTTAAGATTTGATTAGGTAGAATTTTTAGCAAATTACGATTGCCTAGGGCCTAGGCCGTAGCTATATTGAAGCAAATGAGGCACTTGCCTCCGTGAACTTTCGGTAATGTTGCTACAAACATTTTTGCATCGCTAAATCAAATCATATTTCATTGTGTAGCTGTTTTAAAAAGAGCAGCAGGACAGTTACATTGTGTTGCAACCACCAGCCTAGATTAAATAAGAGCAGGATATTAGGTCTCCATAAACCGCAGTAAAAACATATTGAACTGGGGACATAATTAAAAAATTCGCCTCGGTAAAAGTTTGACCCTGACTACGGCCATGATTGCACTAAATCAAAAGGTCTCAATTACAGTTACAATTACACAAAATTGTGCAATTAATTACATTCAGCCCACTCATAAAAACACTAGATAGTCATGAAAAAGCACTAGAACACGAGATGAAATGAAAAAACACTGATTTAGCAGAAAAATACTAGGAGTGGCACCACTGCTCACACGTCGCACTGCGTATCCTCCAAGTGTGTACATTAGGAAAGTCCCAGCTTTGTGACGTATTAACTACACTTCAATCGACACTGTCGGTAGTTCAAATATCTAGCTTATTTTCACGCTAGCAGAGCATGGCACACCAAACTCTTGTTATAGATGGTGGTACAAACCACGTAGGAATGAAGAAAGCTGCTTCAGTGTTTGTCAAACCTCGAAAATTCATAACCGCCTGGTTTGATAACAAATGCGTTGCTACGCGTTGTGCCGAAGAATATTCTGCAATGCACCCGATCTCTTAAAACGTTGGTGAAAAACTAAGAAAATAAATATCAATATTCTGATTGCTAGGGGGGATTGAGCCCCTTCACCCCCCCTGGCTGCACCTTTGGTGCGGTGTGAAGTGAAAGAGGTAAGAGCAATGAAAATAAACTGTAAACTGTAGTGAAAACGTAGTAAAACTATGCAATCTACTGTTCAACCAAGTATGGCCAAACGCTATTTGGTTTACTTGGAAAAATATCTGAGCATCTTTAATTTATTACCTTGGGTGTGGAATTGATGTGAAACAATTTGGTAAACCATTTTTTTAATCATTAATGAACGCAACAACGCGATTGCTCACATATTGTGTGGTGTCCCAACTCCAATGCATATTTAGCAAATATACTTTGTCAGAATGAAATAAATAAATAGCTGGTGTGTTCTTTTTTGTGTGTCCTTTTCGTTTTGACAAAGTTCTTTGATTGCAGACCCCACATGGTACGCAATATACCCACGTGTGGCGTGGTGATTCGCCACATATAACGTTGAATTCGTAGAAGCAACAGTAGAGTGTTTTATGCATTGAAAAAAAAGCCCAAAGGACCCTTGAGTAACATGTTCCGCTGTTTGTTGAAAAAAAGATCAGCTGTTTGTTGCAAAGACACAGGATTAAGATTCTCAATAACGCTTGATATGCGAAAAGACCACAAAACTCAGAAAAAATTATTTTCAGTGGCTGTAGCGCCACGATTACATTTGGCAAATAACGATAACTCCGTTTGTTTCAAAGCAGCATTCCCCACTTCTGAACCCAAAGCGCATAGGCCCACAAATTTCTGAAAAATGATTCGGCTGATTATTCCTTACTCAAAATTTGTCACAAATCATTTGCAAGCCACCCATTCTCGATAATCATGTACCACTTTAAAGTCTTCTTACTTGAAAGCAATGCAAAACAAGAAGCCTACATGAATCATACGCTAACAAGTGAACTGTCGACACTTTCTAAAAATCATTGGAGGCTATTGAAAATTTTGTTCCACAAAAAAACTTCCAAAACTTAATTTTTCGTCCAGGAATTTCGTAGTTTTGCATGACAGGCAATCCGCTACATCCACATTTTCCGACCTGCTGCATTGGAAACCAAAAGCTTGCACGACCATTTCACATACCAAAGCAATAATGTTTATTTTTCGGCAGCATCGAAAACTCTTATAATGTCACATAACTAACCACTTTTTTCTGCAGCGTCCAAAATTCCGAAATTTTCGATATTACCGCACAGGCATATCCACGACACTTCATAAGATGAATATGCTTACTCTGAAAAACAAAGTCAGTTTCACTCAGAAGTGTGACTTGCACTAATTTCATTCAACCAAAAAGTAAAAAGACAAAATGCACCTTTCTTTCTTCACCAAAGCGCTTCTACTGACAACATGTCTACACATTTTCACCTAGATCCTTCACTCATTAGCAGGGGTTGAAGCGGAACTCCCCATGCAGCGGGGTGAGAAAAACTTTTTTACGTTTTGCAGCTGTTTCAAACTGGCTATCTTGTTTGGATGCCTTACCACAATTTTTTCTTAGAATTATGCATCTGTTTTGTTAGCACTACACATCCATTACAGTATAATCCTATCTTCGTGCTCAACCTCCATTGAGGAAAACCTCTTTCCCTACATTTAGTGTAGATCCGAAACCTAGAGAAAGTCTTCGCCTTGCTTTCCCTATTTCCCTACATTTAGTGCTGAATCTGAAAGTAGGGAAAGTATTCGCCTTGCCTTCCCTATTTCCCTACATTTGGTGTAGATCCGAAACCTAGGGAAAGTCTTCGCCTTCCTTTCTCTATTTCCCTACATTTAGTGCTGAACCTAAACGCAGGGAAAGTCTTCGCTCTGCTTTCCCGCTTTCTCTACATTTAGTGCAGATCCGAAACGTAGAGAGAGTCTTCGCCTTACTTTCCCTATTTCCCTACGTTTAGTGTCGAACCTGAATGTAGGGAAAGTCTTCGCCTTGCTTTCCCTATTTCCCTACATTTAGTGCTCCCTCTAAACGTAGGGAAAGTCTTCGCCTTGCCTTCCCTATTTCCCTACATTTAGTGTAGACACTAAACGTAGGGAGGAAAATTTTGTGGGGAAACACTTCCCTATTTCCCTACGTCTCTTTTTCCCTACAATTAGGGTTGGCCCTGAAGTAAAAACGATGATAAATTCAAATTACATTTGTTTGTTCCATTGTTGCAAATCTTCAAATACCAATTCACGTAATGCAGGGGTAGGCAAATAGCAGCCCGCAAGCCAAATGTGGCCCGCCACTGGGTTTCCAGTGGCCCGCGGACGCCTTCAGGAAATATGTTCAAGTCTAAAATTTCCTCCAACTTAGTAGCTTAACCAATACTTGCTTCTGTTGCCATCAGAAGGTACGGCCCTCCGCTGAGTGAATGGGACCTTCTCAAAGTGGCCCCCCGAGCCAAATTGATTGCCCACTCCTGACGTAATCGATTGTTTAGAGATTAAAAAAGGCTGAAACCTTTGAAAAAGGTCTGAAAAGTGAGACAAAATATAACCGATTTTCTTCAAACACACACTTTGCAGAAAATCACTAGATTGCAGTGAAAATGCACTAGATCACTAGATCATCCTAAAAATCACTAGATCTAGTGAAAAATCACTAGGCGTGGCACCAGTGGTCTAGTCACTTTCAACTCGACCATGTTGACAGTAGGCTAGTGAGATTTTTCCGAGTCAGTTTGATATCTGGCAGAAGACTGGATGCGAGATGCGGTAGTTTTTGTCCTTCGAAACAGAAAACTGAATATGCTGGTTGTTGACGTCGAGACTCTACCTAAACTTTTATGTGAACTAAAATTAATTGGCCAACAGATTTTTAATGTATCACCATGCACAACAAATTGTCCAAATCTTTACACACATGAAGCTCACCAACCCAACCTGATTCACATCCAAGTTGTATTAAAATTTTAAGACTTCCTGCAAAGTAGTTTTCCACATTTGAAGGTTATGTTATAACATGCTTTGTAAAACACAATCTGCAATAATAATAATAATAATAATAAAAGTAACCTCATTAAGAAACTGACTTCGGCTCCACTCCGGCTCCGGCTCTTCCTTAGAAAAACAACTCCGGCTCTACTCCTGTTTTCGTAAATCGTTAAGACTCCGGCTGGAGTCTACTCCGACACTCCGGCTTCTGTACACCAGAGATGAGCACGGATCAGGACTGGATCAGGACTGAAGCCAATTTTTGGTGGATCAGGACTGGATCGGACTGCAATTTTTTTGAAAATTGGCGGATCAGGACTGGATCGGACTCAGAAAATTTTTGTTGTTTTAGTGTGATTATTCTGAAAATATCAAAAATTTTCTTTGTGATTTGATTTGACAGGTTTGCTAAATCGTAGTGTATATTTTGACATCAAATGCAATAAGGCTGCTGAGACTATTTTGCAATTAGAACTTCATCCACCTTTGTTCACTTATAACGTTCAGGTCTAGTAGCAACGTGAACATAGTTGAGTGGTAAGTGTCAATGCCTGCTGTGCGATTATTCGTTGGTTCTGGTCTCATCATTTCGTTTGGCTTAGCTTGTTGAGGTTACACCTTTGATAGGAATTCTTTAATATGATTTTTCAAAAAGTTTAGGGTTTAGGGCAGTGGTTCCCAACCTTTTTCATCTCGCGACCCCATTTGAAAACATGACATAAGCTCGCGACCCCATTCAAAAATACGACATAGTCGCTCAGCCCCAGCCATTAACTGCAACATTAAAGTGTTCAAGTAACAAACGACAAGATGAAAAGCACATCATTTTACATGGTAGCCTACATCCACTGTATTTACATTCATATGCATAACTAACAGCACCCATGCTAATCAGTAGGACGATTGTGCTTGCAGCCGTGCAACTAGTCTTGAAATTCGTGGAGACGTATTGGTGATAGCTAAGCTCATGTCATTCTAAATGTCTGCTCTATTCTTTGACTTCTGTTTTACTGTAATGTGAACAGGTGTTGAAAATCCAGCCTCACAGACAGGTGTGGATATTAGAATTTAGGGGCCCGAGGCAAACTCTTAGAAAAATACTCTAAAACAGTTGTTGTGGAGCTCCCTTTGGCACGTTTGCAAATAATTGTTGCTTTATTTTGCAAAGCATATGACTTGCTTCAGATCTTATTAAAATGTAGCTTTAGAGTGGTTTATAAGTTTTTTTAACGTAAACGTGCAAAAGCCTGTTTTTTGCTGAGACCTTTCGGTCGTCTTTCTTCCAATAGTATTAAATCTTATTGAAACATTATTCACAGTATTCACTAACCTGATATTTTGGACATTATGACCGAAGTGACTTAATTTGTTTGGTCATTTCAAACTAAATTCGGTCGATGACTGGAAAAAAACAAGCTAAGTGCGAAACTCTCAAATGGTACCCGCGGAATCTCTGAAAAAAGGGGAACTCGAGACGACTATTTTTCGTTCACTTCCTCTTATATCCGCTCCTATGCTCACAGTGGTAGGTTGAAACAAATGGAAGCAGACAACAAAAAGGGAGCATAGTTGGTTTGGTATGGTTGCTGCATAGCGCACCAGGACTGCGTCCGGGATTTTTCAGATAACAAGTCACGTGGTTAGGAAT
>Ga0210059_1014291_pt1 | contig 11759 bp, 10 predicted proteins | sample Ectturendosymbi2_FD_188042 | JGI IMG/M metagenome (GOLD analysis project Ga0210059, IMG submission 188042) | Ecteinascidia turbinata endosymbiont from Florida, USA - Sample 2 (SPAdes) (version 2) | ecosystem: Host-associated > Tunicates > Ascidians > Unclassified | place: Key West, Florida... | reverse complement strand
CTCATGCTTTGGGGAGTAAAGGTCTGTGTCATCAAAGTATAAACCGAAAACACCCTTATAAGCAGGGCTGCTAGCAAGGGTCAATAGGTCAGATCCTGATCTGAAAATTTTGCTCAAAACAATCCGTACAGATCCGAAACCATCATCATTACCATATTCCCTGGTTGTGAGCCAGACTAGTGCCTATATAATTATTAAATCCAACAAATATGGCAAAAAATTGTGATTGGAATCTGGTATGATGATGGTTTTGGATTTTCGGATCTGGATCGGATTCGGATACTATTGAAATTTTTCGGAGCGGATCGGATTATCAAATTTCAATATCCGCACAACACTGCCTCTGACACCATTGTCATTCAGGTAGAATTCGCAACCAGTGTTGCCAACTCTTCTTACAACGAATATACCAAATCTAGGCTAAAAATATACCAAATTTATAGCTGTAACAAAAACTAACAATTTAATGCTATTTTTTCAATGCTTTTTCATCGTTTCACGTAGATGATTAACATTTGCCATTGAGCAGTGCCATCCCAACAAACAAGTCACGTTCCGAAGACGTTCTGCAGAAGTGATGGTGTGGTGACACTGCAAATCACAATACTGCAACGTTGTGATGATGTAAGTTTTTTTCGTAATTTTCACGTTGCAAGTTTCGAGGTCGTGAGAACGTCGCAACACCATGTTTATTCTCAATTGGATAATGATTTCAAAGCAAAGATGTAATTAATGGATTCAGTGATAATTTTTAAATGTGTGATTGTAAAATATTTTTATTTTTATTTTTGAACATCTCATGGAATGTGGCGGTGACGTTGCAAAAACTTTTATTATGCAAGTCAAATGCAAGGATCGATTTGGTATGAAAACCACATGCGAACGCAGAACAGCGGGTTCTCAGGATGTGAGAGTAGTATCCCACTTAACAGATGCATTTGTAAAATGTTTCGTGTGTCTCTGAGAAAATTTTGAAGTGTGGGAGTGGCATATTTTCTTGGATGTTATGCAGAAATTCCAAATGACATTTTTTAAATTTATTTTGTTTGTGAAGTGGGGCTGAACACTGTCTCAACTTTGCAAAACAGCAGACTAAGAAAGATCTGTTGGCGTTGTAATGCTGTATTGCACAGGGTCAATTTCAACCTGGTGTCAAATAAGCCAGAAATGGCGGTGGCACTTGGCAGCGAAAGGAAGGCAAAGTGCCATGTTGAATCACGTGATGACGAATGGTCAAGTGAAACACCAAAATTACTTTCCGTTAGCTTCTGTGGGGTGTAACTCGAGCTACTGCAAGGGGATTAGCAAGATTTGCTGTAAGTTTAACGTTCTGTTCTGCGCCATGTGATCAAAAAACTTCAGTCGTTTGTGTTGCGGATGAAGTGTGCAGTTTCTTGGTGTTTCAGTACACGGATGTAGTTTGTACTGTGACGTAATAGTGATTATCACGTGGTTTGTGCCTTCTTCGTTCGGAGACGAGTCCGAGCCCAGCGCATTGAGAACAGGTTTGCCAGGTTGGCCCTTTTGGGGCCAAATTTAAGATATTTGGCAAATAACACTTGTTGGCTACAAAATTTTCGTTTGGCGCTTTGGCTCTTTTTTGGATTTTTTCCAGGATAGACTGGCCCCTTGCAAGAATTAGTTCTGTTTACCCTGGGTCTTGTCTGAAAAAACACATTTTTCACGTTTTTGACTAATTCATTGCAGATTTTCACCAAATTCGTATATTTTCAAGGTTTTTGATTACAAAATTTTGTTAGGATCGGAATACTGTAAAAGGCGGAGCTCCGTAAATAGCGGAACTTGGTTGTGGAGGTTTGATGACATAACCGGAGTCCCTAAAACCGATATTTTTCATTGAGCAATGAGACCTAATCTGTAGTAAAAACAAATTTATTGCAAAAGGTGATATTACGCTACAGCAAAAGAAGTCTATTCTGAATTTTATTAATTTTTCCTTATCTGAGTTTCACAACGGTTCGGGGACAAAAAAGGTTTCATCAGTTGTGAAAGTATACATTTTTTTAACATCACAAACATTCCATATATTACATGTTTGCGTGAAGCGCACAGGGTTGCCAGATTGGCCATTTCATGGGCAATTTTGAAAAATTTGGCCGTTTTTTAACTGCGCTGGTGTTGAGTTCGTTTTTCTCCTCAACATGAAACGTCTCGTGATCCTGAAACAACAACGAAAGAAGACTGATGGATTTACGACGATTCGAATGAAGTAGAACACTAAACAACGATTAAGACATTGACTTTTTGGAATGTTGTTATGAGTGTCTATTTGATGTATTGTAAAACTGTACTTACGCATTTACTGTACCATATTGTTGGGAGAGAGTAACCAAAAACCTTATAAGTTATAACATAACACTAAAAAACGTAGTCCAAACCATGATAAAAATTGTAATTGAAATTATTAACGATTCAGAATGGCTTTCATTTCTAGAAAAGTGACGTCACGAACGCCCGATTGCGCCAGACTCACGTGCTCAACGTGTGATCGCGAGGATTCTGAGACGGAATCAACCAATGAAAATACATGACAAAATTGATATATACCTGTGACACTGCTAGGTTCAATCGAGCAGTGGGCTTACCAAGCTTTTCACCTAAACCAGTAGTGGGTTTACCAAACTGGAACAAATCAAATTGACGGATAAATAGTTGGCAAACTTGTGGGGTCAGGTGAATTCGTGAACCAGAATATGCTTGTAGCTAACTAATATCCTAGAACGGTTAGACTAACGGGTTACCGAAGTCCTAACCAATTTTCAAGCAGACCGTATAACGACTGCTTAACAAGATGGGTTGCTCTCTCCCTCTATAGCAGAACCGAAATACCCATTAACCCCTGTCACTCGTAATAATCCCTATATATGTTAATGGATATTATAAACCCGTGTTGTAATGTATATCGCAGAGCTTAAAGTTATACTAATAAAACCATGAGTGAATACACTTTTGTTGTGATAAACTGAGCGGTGTCGAGATAGACCGGCGGGTCCAGATTTCTGAATTGTTAACTTGGGTGTGCCATGGACATTCCTATGGACCAGTGCTCTTGCGGAATTGTCCTAAATGTGTAGTGGTCTTCTTCTTTAGAAGAGGACTGCCACATAAAAAATGGTGCCGCCAGTGAGGTCTGTCTATTAATAATGAGGTAGTGCCTAGCCTAAAAGGGTACTACCTAAGCTCGACTTCTTTTTAACACGATTCAAGCGTTTTTAATCTACTGTAATCCGTTAAACATGCTTATGTAACTATCTAAAGCCATCATGCTTGGCTTCTTATTTTAATGGAGAGAGAGTGAGACCCATAAATCAATCATACCTTGAATATGCGAATTAGCACAGAAGATAGGAAACTTAGACAGAACAGAGTCTTGTATGCTGAAAACAGAAACAGAATAGGCGTGACTTACATTGGAGTATATGAGTCACTAGATCAGACGTCGCTTACATAGCTTTATTATACTATGGGAACAAGTGGTAAGTTTATGAGTTCTTATTTTATTTTTCTGTGCTCTGAATGTCTCTTTCATTAGTATTGTATTCTGAAGTTTACGAATCTATAATTGAATTGTCTAGGTTGTTCTAAGATTAAGAGTGTTGGGTCAGCAATAGTTAAAAATGACGGTAAAAGCTACTGAAAACTGTGTAGAATGCCGAATGGCTAAAGGCGTAAAAGCTGTTGACATTTTTGTACAAAATCCGACTGTCACTTTGGATACTGTTGATTGGCAAGGCCTTTGAATTAAAATAGATTGTACCCGTTTAGTGGACATATCAAGTTCAAGCTCAGAGAACTGGTTTGAAAGTTTTCTGGAATGCATGGATGTGACAGAAGCCGAACTAGATACTTTGCTGATAGAATCAGACGAAGACAATTTGATGTCTGATCCAGTAAACTGCATTGTACGAGCCATTAAGTCTATACACTTAGATGAGCCCCAGTGTCCGATATTGAGACTACAAAATCAATTGCAAGCCAAAAATTTGAAGATGGACGTTTTAGAACAAAACCCTTTATTTTTTGAGATGTTCAAGCAGAAACTGTATAAAGAATTTCAAGGCTCACTTTTCTTGTACTTCCCAATGCTTCAATACGTCAGCATACATAATTTCCAATGGCAAGTCATGTGGCTCTGGGAATTTCTTGTGAATACCCCAATTGATGAAAACACCTATGAGTGGTTGCAAACACTGATTAAGGTGTAAACTAATTGTAAAGAACCAGCAAGTCTATTAGTTATAGAACAAATGATGATGTGAATGATAACTACAACATGCCTTTGCATAAATCATTTAAAATCTAAAACGAATAAAATGATAATAAATGCCACGAAAACATGTACGTTGTGTGACCTTTTCAGTGATGCAATTTTTCTGTAATGATTTATTTCGTTTCAGAAAACTTAAGTAAACTAGAATATTAAAATGGCAGTACGATCTGCAACAACAAAAGCTAAAATGATATTAGAAGAAGAACAACCTTTTATTGGCGGACGGACATTGACGCCTTTTGTGGATATAGAAAAAATTAAGGAAAAAGAAATACAAGTACATCAGACTCTCTTCATCCTCAAGTCAACGAATTATACCTGGTGCCAAAGCCCCATTAAGATCTTACAAAACAAGCTATGAGTTTTAGGACTAGATTTGACTGTTTTTGAAGAAGACCCAGTACTGTTTTGTACATTTAAGCAGAGATTGTCTGGAAAATTTCGTGGTAATCTTAAAAAATATAAACCATTACTGAATTTATTAAATCAAAAACATTGGCAGTGGCAAGTCGATGTGATATGGGAGATCCTTTTCAACATTCCTATCCAGGAAAACAGTTATGCGAGGATGGAGATGTTGATTAATTCACCCTAGCTGACCCAGACAGACTATTTATTGTTAAAGAAAGAATCGGCGACGTAACTTGATAAGTGGTTGATAAAATATGACATGGTAAAAATGCGGTCAAAGTGAAAAATTTTTAAGAGATATCATGCTACGATTAGTCTCTTGTTTATTTTTGTATGATGTTCTGTTAAACTGTTTCGTTGAAACATAGTTATGAATATGGTAGAAGGACTGTGAACGAGGCGAGACGAATAACTGTTTATTTTTGTTGTTCTTGGATATGAACATTGTGTTTTGTGAGTACAATATTGTTGCATTTTAGGAACTTTCTAAGTAAAATTTGAATATAAAAATGGCTATACTCTTCATGAATGAAGACTTAGAATAAAAATACATTGGAACAACGGTATTGGCAACCGGTCGAATTCTGAATCCAATCACGGCTGTCCAAGAAGCTTTGGCGATTTACTAGCTCAATCACATACAAGAGCCACCTAAAAGTACTTCGTTTCGAATTATCTGGTTTCCTCAGAAGATTAAGATAGCACCATTTCGAACTTTTGTAATATTTAAATGATCGGCACCAACTGAATAAAAAATACTCATCACTGGAACTGCAGCATTCTGGAAGACGTGATTGATGGTACTCAAGGCAATTACCCTGAGACCAAAGACTCTTTAAATATTGCTATGTTTCGAGATTCTTCTTGCTAGATGTGACAATTTATACCTAAAAGGTTCAAGTTGGTGTGAAGAAACTGACTATCGTGAGTTTTCTTTTTGTTTGCCCTTTATATGTGCATTCTCAGCAATATAAAATGCATGAAAATTATACTCATGTACAAAACAAATACGAAACCTTATGGTTTTGATTCTGTCTACTTAGACAGCCAGCCGTAGGCTGAATAGCAATAGTATGATAAAAATGTACACTGAGGTCGTTAACGGTGGAAATTTCATTATATCAGAGGTTTTCCAGGAAGATTTGAAGTCTAAAATCTTCTAGTCTTTAAATATTCCCTTCATTATGGAGTTTTATACGCTGAAACATGACGTCTAACGTATTTGCTCGAGAAGACAGAAGTTAACCAGACATTTTAATGATAATTAAATTTATTCGATAAACAAGCACAGAAAAGTTATAATTGAAGGAAATGCGAAATCAAATTGAAAAGAAAACACACAAAGAAAAAAGAAATAGAACTAACGATCCCACAATTTGACGATGGTCAGCTCGGTTTCAATAAACCGACCATCAGATAATTCCAAATCCTCCATTTGTAGTGAACGGTCCCAGTTGACGTAATCATGAAGCGGATCTGGAGCTGGAAATTCGAAGCGGATGTAAAATTGATTGTAGTACCACCCATCTCTTCCCGTGCACCATACGAGCAGAAACATTACATTATCAGGTGGTAGCAAAGCTCCACTATGTTTTTCGATTCCGGTTACTTTAATATAAACTCACCTCTTACTTCCGTTAACCCAAGAAACACACATTTTAACAAACATTAATTTAATAAAATTTGGCATTCATAGTAACGCGTAAACAAACCCTCGTTGTTGAATCAAAAGGTCGAACGCGGTTACGTAAGATGCTTTTATGGCAATATTATTCTAAAATAAATGATTAATGTTACGTGGAAAGTACATTCTTAATGAATAAAATAGAAAATCGGGAAACTACTCATGGTATTTACAATTTCTTCCTTGAGAATTAGGATTACAAATTTCAGGGATGATTACAAAACATGAGTTCATATTACCAAGGAACTTAAATATGAAAATAATATGAAATTTTATGTTTAAAGGTGTGATACTACTGTGAAGATTACTGCCATAATTAGTTCTGCTAAACATTGATGACTGATACCTTATCCGTAACACTTTTAGCGGACATATATAGAGAGCATATAAGGAATTAAATGACCACGGAATGAACGCGAAGATAACTTTGTTTGAAATCATTGACCAACTTTTGCATGCTATTTCTCTTCGGAGATGTGAAATTTTGTTCCTCTTGAATACAGGGAGAGTGAGAAATGTAGTTACATTTCGTAATTGTCATTATTAATATATTACTAAGAAGAAATAATGTATTTTAGAATTAACTCGAAGGAAGAAATATTTTGTTATATGTTATTGAAAAATGTATTTTTGATTTAGTGTTTTAAGATTTAGGGTCATAGTGTTAGTGTAAAAATTGAATCCTAGTGCATAAAATAAAATTAAACTTTTTCGTTAACGATGATAGTAACTAGAGGAATGCTGGAGCGATGTCTGTCCCATAACATTTAGGGAATTATTTGTTTGTTGGACGAGTATTATGTAGGGTGAGCTAGGTGCATAAATTGTTTTTATGGACAATAAGCTCACGCTCCTCTGGCTTTGGAAATTTCCATCGTATGATGATGCAAAATGAGTATCTTGCTCGTCGGATACTTGATCTCAAGTAGGAGAAAGAGTTAAAACTTACCCTCTGCTTGTAATTTACAGTGGGTTTGTCCCTTACGATTCCTCCCTTCTTCGGAACCGGACCGTAGGGAGGAGTGAGGATCTGATTCCTATAGTCAAGAGGAGACTTATGATTTTGACTCTATTCACTCGAAGACACTAGTGCATTATTGAACATGATATTTTGTAGGGATGAAAAGAATTCCCACCTTGACTTATGATATTTTGTAGGGATGAAAAGAGGTCCCACTTTGCTAGCAACCACTTATGATAAAAAGAGTAAATAGGATGGAGACGGCGTTGAGCGGTTGAAGGGGAAGAAGTGATAAACCCTTTAGTCCGATGTATGACACTGATATCCCGTGGCTGTGAAGGACTACTGTTCTACGATAACCTGCCGATTCCTATGACGTCCGTGGATGTCATACCTAAGATACTGAATGTAAAAGTAGTCTTTAGGAATTTCGGACTTCTCACAATCTTGTACAGGCGCCGTGCAGATTGTGTTCACACTCCTTCTATGTTCTGCCGACCACGTTATCTTCATCCTCATTGAGCACCATGTTACTGTTTTTGTTAGTGTTTTTGTGTTAGGGAAATGGGACAGACACTCGCTCCATGGTGACTGCGAATTCCATTAGGAAAGGTTTAGAAAAAATCATTTACTTTATCAATTGTTAAAGTGTTTGATATATTCTGAAATCAGAGTATCAACGAAAATTACACTCTAAAAATACTAGAAAAACCTTCCGATCTGCAAATGGTCTGGCGGCATTGTCGAACTCGTCACTCGCCACTACCGTGGGACCAGGCGGGGAGATTTCTTTGGTGACACTTAGAGATCTTCTTGCTAAAAGATTGGGGGACCATCAATAGAAACCCCTCGGCCAAATTACGAACTATTAAAGTGCTTTACAAAAAGAAAGAACAGACATTTTGAGGAAAAACGATAAAATAACGTATTTTCTGAATAAACATTTGAAATTTTATTGAAAAATCCTTGCAAATAACGACACTACCGTTCGTGAAAAATAATTAAAATAAGACGTGAACAGAATTAATTAATAATCATCGAAACCAAAAAAAATATTATAGGATAAAATAACAATATTCTTCCTGTTCCAGGATAAATAAGCCTGTATAAGAAAAATGAATACTAAACGCCATGCAGATTTGCAACAAGAGTGTTACGAAAAGAAAGAAAATATACGAAGGCTTGAAGAGGAGATACGAGAATTAGAAGCGAAAATAGATATTCCGAAGGAAGCAAACGAGACGTCTGAACCCACTGAGGACAGAAAGTCGTCTCGGGAGCCAAGGAAACATCTACTCCGAGAGATATCTCCAATCAAGATGTACATACCGGCTGCCTCATACGATCATGAGAAACGACAAAGTTGACATTCACGGAAGACTCGCACCTCTTCTTCCTCCGAATAAGGATCTCAAGATCAGGGGAGTATTAATAAAGCGTATACTATAGAAAAGGTTTACGCCTGCAAACATACTAACTTTTCATTTAAGATCAAAGATCCTTTATCTATTGTTTGGGATAAGTCCCAACGACGTTTTGTTTTAAGGTGCCCGTATTACTTTAAAATGGAAATTCTCTTGCACAAAATCCAATCATCAGATAATTATGATCCCACTCTAAAACCCAAAACTAACTTATCTTCACGTTTACCGGGAATAACCATTTTGGACAATAAGAGGATCTTATTTCTCTTTCTGCCTGCACAACAATGGGCCGGAATGTTCCATGTATTTCACATTAATACTTGTACTGGTTTGACTCTGTATTTTACCAAGAAAACAAGTCCGGAGCAGATTATAATACCCAAAGGAAGGCTCCTGGGGTATCTTTATACCATTGCCCAACTCCAGGAATGATACTCTCGTCAATTAATGTACATAGAATCATGTGTTTTTGTATATCATAGTTTGAAGTTTTAAAAATAGAATAGTTTAATTTATTGAGTGCCAGTTCTTTACAGAACATAGCTCATGCTTCGATTTTGCTATAAGATTATTACAAGAAGAAATCCTGTTTGAAATTTAAATTCCATAAGCACAAACTACAACTCTTACGCAGTCCTGCTAAGCTAAAGCTCAGGACGTGAATTATATCGTTTCCCTTGTTTTTCCTGTAAATAAATAACAAAAGGGATTCTCTTTAATAAAAATTCGTAAAATGTAATCGCAATTAAGGATGGCAGTAAACTTGATATGGTGCCCAGCAGAGTTAAATTGCCACATAAAAGCAAGACCTACTAAATTATCAGAGGGTTAACTGAATACATTAAGACAGATGGTCCAATAGCGAAGTCTGTTGAAATTATTAAAAGAACTATGATGCGAAGTCTTCTTCTAAGACTCCGAAAAATAAACATCGTCAGCAGGTAACATTCCTTGACGATCAGTTCTTTGCGAAATATAAATCAAGAACCCTTGATGTATAGATTTCGTGATGCCCTTTTATGGTCACCGCTTATGTTAGATGTCTTAAAAATAAATTTGAAAAATAAAGACCTTAATAGTGACCATATCTTGAATGACCAACCATTCCACACATGAGATGCGGGAATGTGGATCAGGTCTGATATGAAAAACCACAAATTTTGAATTTTGAAAGAAATCCCTTTATTGATAGTTGGAACATAAATTGAAATGTGAGGAAATGTATTAAGTTACAAATCCAGTTTTATAATGGTCATATTAGAAACCATCAGGCATTTTAAAACTATTAGAGCAAACGTTGACAAAAGACTGTACCTGATAATAACTATTGAGGTTTGCATTTTAGCAACATAGACCGCCTCACCAGATTGAACAAAAGTTTCAAAGAACAAAGTAATGATAGAATTAAACTCACTATGTTCTTAGATCTGGGAAAGGAGCCCATATCAAATATCGATACAGAAAATAACCTAGATGGGGAAGGATGACTCAGTAAATATTGATGAAAATTCCCGTTTTATAAGCTCTGTAAAAAGAACGTAGCCAACAAAATAATTCTTGTGGCTCATGAGCAAACGGAATGTCTTACAACACTTAGATAGTGTTGAAGAAACCTGACAAATACTGAACATCACCTTCGGTTTAGAAAATTTGTGTAAAGAACCTTATTTTGTGACGCGAATATTACGTGTTGTAAAATTGTCTTGAACATAAGGGGTAACACGTTTCGATGACATACCCCCAGGTTTTAAAGGAAGGTTCTCATAAGATTACTCTACCACTTTTTAGGTTTAACGTGTTCTTACTTCTTTCCACATTTATATGTGTGCGATCAGTATTATGCAGCATACGACATTACCATCATAATTGACTAGAATCATTATGTACTGGGCACTAAGAAAGTCTGATAATATCAGATATTCATTCAGATCAAAACGATTACCATCTTCTACGAAAGAAAAATCTACCGAGATCATTGCATCTAGCGTGAATTTTGAAAGTTTCTCAGAAGACTTTACCTTGTATTCCAAATACCGATGTTATAAAAACTTTTTGTTTACAAGATGTTATTTTTCAGAAAATGAGTCACGAGAAGCATCCCCAAAGGACAGTTCTTGTAAAGATGCCTTGCAATTTACACAAAATCTTAATCAGCTTCTTTTATTTCACAATCAAGAAGCTCGACAACGTTTTTCATAAAGGACAACATCGATTTCTGCACGAATTCATGTATGAATCTTCACATGGCATCACATGGAGACCAGAGGACCTTACGTTCCAAGGTCCCCGACAACCTAGGATCAAGATTTTGATCGGATTCATTCTTCTTCCATGAAAAAGAATAACAACTTTATCGTTTCTATTTGAAGAACACTCTCCGGAAAAAGATCATCTAAACAAGGAACTTATCAATAAACACCTTTCGATTTTCTCAGCTTCTTCATTTATTTTATGCACTTTACTCTTCTATGAAGAGACACGACGTCTTCAATCAAACAGAGTGGAAAGGAATGTTGAGTTCGTTTTTCTCCTCATCATGAAACGTCTCGTGATCCTGAAACAACAACGAAAGAAGTCCGATGGATTCACGACGATTCGAATGAAGTAGAACACTAAACAACGATTAAGACATTGACTTTTTGGAACGTTGTTATGAGTGTTTATTTGATGTATTGTAAAATTGTACTTACGCATTTACTGTACCATATTGTTGGGAGAGAGTAACCAAAAACCTTATAACATAACACTAAAAAACGTAGTCCAAACCATGATAAAAATTGTAATTGAAATTAATAACAATTCAGAATGGCTTTCATTCCTAGAAAAGTGACGTCACGAACGCCCGATTGCGCCAGACTCACGTGCTCAACGTGTGATCGCGAGAATTCTGAGACGGAATCAACCAATGAAAATACATGACAAAATTGATATATACCTGTGACACTGCTAGGTTCAATCGAGCAGTGGGCTTACCAAGCTTTTCACCTA
>Ga0210059_1014290_pt1 | contig 11759 bp, 5 predicted proteins | sample Ectturendosymbi2_FD_188042 | JGI IMG/M metagenome (GOLD analysis project Ga0210059, IMG submission 188042) | Ecteinascidia turbinata endosymbiont from Florida, USA - Sample 2 (SPAdes) (version 2) | ecosystem: Host-associated > Tunicates > Ascidians > Unclassified | place: Key West, Florida... | reverse complement strand
CAGGTACCCACAACCATGGTTAGATGTCAGGTACCCACAACCATGGTTAGATGTGAGGTACCCACAACCATGGTTAGATGTCAGGTACCCACAACCATGGTTGGATGTCAGGTACCCACAACCATGGTTAGATGTCAGGTACCCACAACCATGGTTAGATGTGAGGTACCCACAACCATGGTTGGATGTGAGGTATCCACAACCATGGTTAGATGTCAGGTACCCACAACCATGGTTAGATGTCAGGTACCCACAACCATGGGCGTCGGAAGAATTTTTTCCAGGGGGGAGCCAGTAAGGGATTTTCCCAAAATTATTTCCAGGGGGGCCAAAATTGGTGAAATTTGTTTTTTACCCCTCGAAATTGAAAAAAACAATATTTTTTTGCTAATAAATACAAAATCCAGGGGGGGCCAAGGCCTCCTGTCCCCCCTTCCGACGCCCGTGCCCACAACAAGCCGTAGTACGGGAATGACTTGAACCAGTTAACATTTTTGGACTTAGTCTTTCACCTCAATTATTATTCTTTTTCTCACCCAAACCCTGACCTGACAGACTTACCTAAACACGAATCCCTAGACCGTAATCATCAGTTTTCTCAGCACATTTGATATGTAGAATATTACTCTGTATATGCGAACATGACGTGAAATCAGAAATTTCGCTTGACACCGGCAACGTTCCACAACTACGGGCGATTATTAGGCTACATCACACACATTAGCACGTTCACGATGATGTACTGTACACTGCACACCGCTGCAAAAACTTTGAATTTACGATTCATTTGATGACTGTGCTGCTGGTTTGCTAAACACTGCACTATTTAAAATGTCAAGACCAACGGATTTTCAAAACTTGTAGAAGCACTTTCAGATTCCACAGTTCATGAAATCTCTAAGGGGACCCATGTTTTACATTTAGCTTGCCAGGGGGGGGCGGTGCGAACCTCTTTCCCCCGTCAGTTACGCCACTGATCAGGACAGGATCAGGATATTTGTTTGATTTCTATAACGAAATTTTCCTGAGAGTGATTCAAGATGTCAAAAATGATGGTGGTAGTGTTTTCTTTGGTATAGTGTTTATATTCACACAAAAATCAAAAAGATTTTGCCAGTATGTGCTGCACTCATCATACTCAATGATAATTCCTGATACTTAATCGTATAATTTGTTCCGGCGAAGTGGAAGTAGTAGGCTACTTTTATAATGGTGGTGTGGTGCTTTGTTGTTCCCAGTGGCATGTTTGTGTTGTATAGGCTAATAGTCTATTTCAGTGTTAAAACTGCATTTCTTTTGATTAGAATTTTGAACTTTCTTAAAGTTTTATACAGTCAACCTTTGCTAAAGGACAGTTTGTAGTTTTTTTAAGCTACATAGTTTTACTATATTTTAAACTGTGATCTACTCTCAGTATTACAAAATGCCGATTTGAAACTTTCTATGTATTCTAGCTTTGAGCAATGTTTCAACTTTTGACAGTTAAATTGATTGTTTCATATGATGATGCATTGCAGTGACTGCAGTATAATTCAGCTCACAATTAGGCTTGTTTCAGGCTACTGCTGCGATTTAGCCTAACTATGGTTTTGTTCTTTTACATTTTTCGAGATGAGTAGGATGTGTGAATTAAATGTGTTAGAAATCATAAAGCTTCAGCTTAAGCCTTTTTATGTTTGGCAATGCCTATTTTTCCGTCAGCAGCCCAAACCACTGCTTGAGCTATTTCACCTTTAGCTGAACCAGATTGGTTGAATACTGGAGCTATTTCGTCATTAGCTGAACCAGATTGGTTGACCTGGTCAGACAAAACGAAAAATTTAACTTCCTTTCAACGAATAAAGTTCCTGTATCATGTGTAAAATATAGGGCCCCTTTACTGAGAATTTGCCTTGGACATTCAAATTCTAATATATACCCTTGCATGTAAAAAAGAACAAATTTCACACAGAGAAGCGCGGGGTCCCCAAAAGCGCGAGGCCCGCAGCAATCGCTACATTTGCTACTATTGTTAATCCGGCACTGTCTGTGCCTCTATCGATTGATCATAAGGAAACATGGTCTGCTTGGAGTATGTAGTTGTTGTGAATTGTGTTTATTTGTTTTAAACAGAGTCTTTCTATTGATGATGAGATGAAAAACAGTCTTACTAGCGTGAAGCTGAGTGACTCACGAAGTTCTACAGAAATGAAAAACGCATCGACTGAAACTCAGGTAAAGTTTTGTTGAATGTTCTAAGATTGGTTTTTAAACTTTTCAATAGCTTATGTGTTGTTTTGGGTTTTCCAGTGTCTGTTTACCGCGTATTTTCGGCATTCTGTGCAGAAGTTTTACTTGTGAAAAGATTCTTAGGAAGGAAGGATGAAATTGTTTCGGAGTGTATGCATCGTGACACTACCCGACATTGACAACAATTGACTCGGCGTTTTGTAACTTTTTAAGATTTTTGTTGGTCAGTTTTGAACACACCTCTCCAGGAAATTGCCTCATGTGTCTTTTGTCTGCAGCCATCATTTCCCAAGAGCTCACGAAACACCCAAAACCAGGGGCGTACGACCTTTCTGCTATTGTCGGCCGCATTACGTTTATTTTTATGAATTACAGCCTCCAGATGGTTCAGGTTATTTTCATGAAACGTTGAGGAAGAATATTTAGCCGATAATATCACATTCACTCATTTCTATAAGTGTGAAGCATTTTCATAAATTTGTTCAAGCTCAATTCCACACGTCTGTTTGGCAGTCTTTCTACTAAATACCGCATTTCTCGATTTTTGATTGTAAGGCACGGCTTATAATGTTTTTTCGTGATTTCATGCGGCTTAATCAAAGGAGGCTTGCATTTGTATTTCTTTACCCTTTTGAAAGGTCTACTCTAGACCAGATGATGCTCAGTCTTTCCTTGGCTACGTTTTGTCGACCAAACTCTCTTTTCGCATTCTCTTCCCTTCAGCATCACGTGCACATCGTTCACAGGAGGGATTATGATGAACAGAAGGCAGTTGTATTGGTGGAGCATCATTACCAGGGTTGCCAATTAAACGCGAAATGTGCTAGTACATGATAGCATCTCACAGGCTTAGGTAACTATGTTCAAGTGCGTCTTGCATTAGACAAGTAGTTTTTATTGGGGCATACTACACAGCTCCCATATAAATTACATTTACAGCCGCATGAATTTTTATCGAGGACGCAGGTTGTGCACTCCTGTCATAAACCTTGCACGGTCACGCTTGGATACGCACTTTGTGTGGTACTTAGCAGAGATGATCAGTATCCGGTTTGTTGGTTGGATATCTGGCAGGAAACTAAGTTTTCACTCGAAAAACTGCTTTCAAGAGGGAACCGCATATACAGATAAGGATATCCAATCCGAAACGTTTTACTTGATATTATGAGGATTCAAGCTGTGAAATAAAATTTTGGCCACTTACAACTTCTTGGAGAAAGTTGCACATTGCACAATCATTTATTTATTATCTTTGGAAGCATCTCCTTAGTTTTCTGTGCTATGTCTCCGAGTCTATCTATGCATTATTTAATGATGCACTTTTGAATGTTTTTCGGATGCGGATAGTATTATTTGCAACCAAAACAGGATTCGGACCGGATACGGATACAGTTTCTTAAAAACAGGATAAGATCGCATAGTAAAAAAACACTATCTGATCATCTCTGATACTTAGACGGCCAGGTCTGCAAGGTTTATTATGAAGTTGGTTGTACAAAATGCGTTTGTCAGACTCAAGTCTTCCATTCTGCTTACGTGGCCATGTCAATGTAAGTGACGAATTTCTCTAAGATGGAGATGACGTCAGTAGAGCCTGTCACATGTAAAATAGGAGTGTATGGAATCAGAACTCTGCTGTGAGTTGTTTGCCGGTGATGCGAGGTGGCAGAAATATCGCAGAGTCATTGCGACAGCTTTAACAACTAATGGATGTGACGAAACCGTTGAACATCTGTGAGCAGTGATCGCAAATACACTTCCGGTGGTACTCTCAATGAATAACTAGTGCCACGTTACCAGCACTGATCGGATTTGAAAAGCTCGCCGATACCTTCATGGAAGACTTGTACAGTGTACAAGTTTTCGCATGTACAGTGTTAAATGTACTTTCACGCAGAAGCAAATTCCCAGACAAAACGAAAAATTTAACTTGTTTTCAGCGACTAAAGTTCCTGTATCATGTGTAAAATATAGGGCCCCTTTACTGAGAATTTGCCTTGGACATTTAAATTTTAATATATACCCTTGCATGTAACAAAGAACAAATTTCACACAGAGAACCGCGGGGTCCTCAAAAGCGCGAGGCCCGCAGCAATCGCTACCTTTGCTACTATTGTTAATCCGGCACTGTCTGTGCCTCTATTGATTGATCATAAGGAAACATGGTCTGCTTGAAGTATGTAGTTGTTGTGAATTGTGTTTGTTTGTTTTAAACAGAGTCTTTCTATTAATGATGAGGTGAAAAAAAGTCTTACTTGCGTGAAGCTGAGTGACTCACGAAGTTCTACAGAAATGAAAAACGCATCGACTGAAACTCAGGTAAAGTTTTGTTGAATGTTCTAAGATTGTTTTTTAAACTTTTCAATAGCTTATGTGTTGTTTTGGGTTTTCCAGTGTCTGTTTACCGCGTATTTTCGGCATTCTGTGCAGAAGTTTTACTTGTGAAAAGATTCTTAGGAAGGAAGGACGAAAATTTTTCGGAGTGTATGTATCATGACACTTCCCGACATTGACAACGATTGACTCGGCGTTTTTTAACTTTTTAAGATTTTTGTTCATGGATTTAAACACACTTCTCCAGGAAATTGCCTCATGTGTCTTTTGTCTGTATCCATCATTTCCCAAGAGCTCACGAAACACCCAAAACCAGGGGTGCAGAATTTTTCCGCTATTGTCGGCCGCATTACGTTTATTTTTATGAATTACAGCCTCCAGATGGTTCAGGTTATTTTCATGAAACGTTGAGGAAGAATATTTATCCGATAATATCACATTTACTCATTTCTATAAGTGTGAAGCATTTTCATAAATTTATTCAAGCTCAATTCCACACGTCTGTTTGGTACTCTTTCTACTAAATACCGTATTTCTCGATTTTTGATTGTAAGGCACGGCTTATAATGTTTTTTCGTGATTTCATGCGGCTTAATCAAAGGAGGCTTGCATTTTTATTTCTTTACCCTTTTGAAAGGTCTACTCTAGACCAGATGATGCTCAGTCTTTCCTTGGTTACGTTTTGTCGACCAAACTCTCTTTTCGCATTCTCTTCTCTTCAGCATCACGTGAACATCGTTCACAGGAGGGATTATGATGAACAGAAGGCAGTTGTGATGGTGGAGCATCGCTACCAGGGTTGCTAATTATTTTGAGGATTCAGGCTGTGAAATAAGATTTTGGTCACTTACAACTTCTTGGAGAAAGTTGCACATTGCACAATCATTTATTTATTATCTTCGGAAGCATCTTCGTAGTTTTCTGTGCTATGCCTCCGAGTCTATCTATGCATTATTTACAGGGCCGGCCCTAGCAGGGGCGGGGCCCAATGCAAGACCAGGGCGCGGGGCCCAACGCAAGACCAGGGCGCGGGCTCCCTCTGAGCAGTGATTTCATGACGCCATCGTGTTCAGTCAACCGTGTTAAGATCTTAGTAGAGCGCAGATGCAAGGCACTAACACGAGAATTGAGCACGTTTGCTAACGTTCGAGAGGAAATTTGCTAATTCTGACGAGAGCGTTCTTTGTTAACAATGAAATTTATGTCGCGTTTCTACTGAATTCTCAAGCGCAAGGTGTATCTGGCAAAAATAAACAATTACCATGGCGCGGGACCTCGAAGGCGCGGGGCCCAATGCAGCTGCATCGACTTAAGGCCGGCCCTGATTATTTAAAGATGCACTTTTGGATATTTTTCGGATGCGGATAGCATGATTTCAACCAAAACGAGACTCGGATCGGATACGGATACAGTTTCTTAAAAACAGGATAAAATCGCATAGTATAAAAACACTATCTCTTTTCTGCTGACGTGTCCAGGTCAATGTAAGTGACGAATTTCTCTAAGATGGAGATGACGTCAAAAGAGCCTATCACATGTAAAATAGGAGTGTATGGAATCAGAACTCTGCTGTGAGTTGTTTGCTTGTGCTGCGAGGTGGTAGAAGTATCGCAAAGTCACTGCGACAGCTTTAACAACTAATGGATGTGACGAAACCTTTGAACATCTGTGAGCAGTGATCGCAAATACAATTCAGGTGGTACTCTCGATGAATAACTAGTGCAGCCTTACCAGCACTGATCGAAGTTGAAAAGCTCGCCGATACCTTCAGGGAAAACATGACCGGGACAGCTGTGAAGAATAGTGTTTGATCCAAGGCACAGCACTAGTGGTCGAATATGCTGTTGGGGACCTGCTTAATATTAATAGAGTCTATGCCAGGCAAGTACAGAAAAGCTTTTATATTTAATTTTAACTACAGTGTTTGGGCTAAGTCCACCAAAATCCCCGTGGCGACGAGACGGCTGCAAAGACCGTGTCGGTCACTGTGATGGACTCACTATTTACTGTAATTCACGTACTTTGTTTCCGCTCATAGCTATTTCTGCCCATGCGGGGGAGGTGTTAGGTAGTTCCTTCTGCTGCTGCAGTTCAGACAATCCATTTCTCACCTTCACTTGCAAACTGGTCCTAGCGATTGCAAGCAGCAGGCGTTTTGCCCTCTCCAGGAGCCAGTCAAGCGTCTAAAGTAATTTTCCAATTTTTATATACTACTAGTAACCCTCCCCAAACAAACTTAAAGTCACGCCCAATTTTGTTGATCTTGCGATGGATCTGCTTCTATCCAGGTCAGCAAGCACAGGTGAGAATCAGTCTGTCACCAATTCGAAACCACGAATCTCAGCCAACAACACAGTTACCTGTAAAAAAAATTAAAGTTTGCACCAGAAAATTACTTTTCTCCTCAAATTTATGTGATTTAAATGGAATGATCTCACCATTAATCTACGCATTTTGCTGTCGGTTGCAGATTTCGCTAACCATGTCAAATTTGCCTTTTCGTGGCCAGCGTGAGCTGTCTACGGGTTTGCACTTGCAACAAAAGGATCAAAACCATATGGCAGGGAACCTATTTTCTATCACGGGCCACATGTATTGTTGGCGAGTCGCAAAAATAATTTATTTTTTCTTAAATTTTTCCCTTGCCAAAATATACAGAGAAAACTGTGAGAAGGAGCGAGAGATACTTGCCTTGTCTTGCTAAGTGTCCGTTTGTCATGGAGTTTTTGTTTTGATGCGATGTTGAGTTCTATCTTGGGTAACGACAATCCTGATACGGGCCATATTAAATGTTTCGGCAGGTTCCAATTGGCCCGCAGGTACGCACCCCTGCCACATGGCGATCAGTCACTGCTGCCAGGCGCGTAACCAGGGGGGATAAAGGCGTCGTACTCCCTCTCAAATATGACTGCAAATGTTGAACCAATGAGGTGAAATTGTCATGACCGCGTAAAGCCCAAATTCATTCCAGCGAGTTGTCGATAGCTTGTATTTTGCCGAAGTTTCTCTGTTAGAGCTGCAGTATCATGGTTTGTTGAGGCGCATCGTGCTACCACGTCGTAATTCAATGCTACGCTCCTTTGTCACCGTTGGACTGAGATGTTGCACAATTGCATTTTTAGGTAACAATGTTAAGTCATGAAACACGCTCATTGCATTGTGTCAGATAGCGGTAAGTTGTTTGCTAACATACATTTGTTGCTATAGCTTTTCACACCCTGCATTATGTTTAAATCAAGGGCATTATTTCCGACAAGAAACTCATCCACTTACCATTCTGTTGCAAAACTACGGATGCAGATCTACTCCGGTATCACGGACTTCACTGGTAGCAGACTTGAAACTGTTTTGACTTAGCAGGTTTCCAAATCTTGCGTCAATTATAAATTTTCCATTGAATTTATGGTCTCCAGATCACTTGAAATTTTTTCAATGACATTTTGTCGTTTCGTTCAGTTCAGTTTCGTTTATGCTCGTTTTTTTCTCCTTTCGGAGTGTCACGAGTGGTCTGCGGCGCCCATCTCCACTTGCTTTAAAAAGATCGGCTTATATTACTTCTAATCAACTTGATGAACAATTTAGATCATTCATGTTGGAGTATTTGCATCCCGAAATACATCAAGAAAAGTATCGAAAATATATTACAAAGTATCAAGCGGCGGCCATCTCCACTTGCTTGCACCATGGGTCACTTTACTGAACAATTCTATTGCAAGTAGCTTTACTGAACACAAAACTGGGCTCATACGAGCAAGCAAGCATTGAATAAATGTACGGTACAAGCTTAACAGAACAACATGACGAGCTCTGAACATGCAGCAGCTGATATGGACGTAACATGAAAAGTGCTTGCGCACAGAATCTCTGATATTCGATCGGGACTGGAAGCAGGTGTTTTTGTTCGTGTCTGTCAGAGCATTTCCATCGTGCCCGCAGAGACTTGGTTGCCACAGCGACCAAAATGCACGTTGACTGGTTCATAACGCTTGTTGTTTCAAGCCGACTTCGGTAGCCCCGCCCTGCGAGAAGTTACATTTATCTGAAAACGACTTTCTCTTTGGTGTTAACAATCGTTAGCTGGCAGTGGGACTTATTAAGTTCGTGTTATTTGTACAGCAAGTTTTGAAGCTTCAGCGTATGCATGTAGTTCAACAAGATATATTGTTTTATTAGACGCGGTTGGGGTCTGCGATTTCTTTCGTTGCAGTCTTGAGGTTGTTTACTTTCTCTGATCTTGCTTTAGCCTTTCAAAGTTTCACACCTGTTAGCATTGCTTGCAGATGTAAGGACTGACGATGCGTAGTGTTACGTGAAATCGATTTCCTAGTAAAACTTTGCCATTGATTCCTTGCTTCTTTCACTTGTGGAGTGAAGTTACTTGAATACAGATATGTGCAAGTTTGAATCATCGCAAACAGATGCAAGCGGAGCCCAGTCGGCTGATTTCTCGAAAGCCTATAGAAAACCTAGGGCTTTTATTTATATATTGCCTCTCCAGAAGAATCATGCTTTTCACACTAAACACTGTTGGGGATAAATTCATTTTTTGATTTTCCTAAAGGGCAAGTGAGACAAAAAAAGTCAAGAAACCCCGCTATAGGCTAAGAAAAGGGGCTGTTTTGTTATTCATACTATGTCATCTTTCAGGGAATCACAACAATTTACGAGTGCCTTATATCATAATTTCACATAACGTCTGAATCGGATCCAAGTTCCTTTCACGAACGTGGAGACAGTTAAAAATGATTTGCCTATAACTCATGATACCTTTCTCAGGAAATAGGATGTAAAACTTGTTGCTAGTAAGGTTCATCTACCGCTATTGTTGCGTCAGCGATACGATGCTGCCTTCGCGCTACTTTGTAAGTCCTCCTTTGGCCCTCGGAGCAATTTGAGTTTGAGATCCCTGCTCTACAGGGAGTATCAAGTTGTTTTCTTTAAACCTTCGTGTCACAGTAAATAAAGATATTGATTCCCAAGCCAGAACCGTGTCAGCCGCACTCCGTACCCCCCAATTGGGGTACGCTGTCACAGGGGGCCCGAAATTCTGTCCCGTCGCCACTTAGCCTCCCAAACAAAGATTTAATCCCAAATGAAAATACGAAACACTAGAAATCATTAAAGTTTTCATCAATCCGTATTCTATTCTGTTCTGTAATTTAAAAGACAGCAGTACCTGCCGTTGCTACCTAGAATAACATCACGTGATAATTTTTGATACGTTTGTGAGGTAATAATCGTATTTGAGGCTTGAGCGTCAACCGGTCTCTCTCGGTGGATGGGTTGCTCAGATCCTCAAGGATCTGGGCGTGTGTATCTCTTTCAATCACAAATTTATCCCATTTAAATAACAGGGCTCGAAGACATTTTCAAAACAACCACCAAGTTACCTTTTTTAATAAGCACATGTTTCTAAGGTCTGTGGTGGCTGTTACATTTGATCCCCCTTTACAGATCATTTGACGCCCCTTTCCAGTGGATTTAGATTTGCCGAAAGTTAAAGCTGAGCTATTGGCTTCAAGATTCAAACAATGAAATTTGCTTCAAAGTGGTGTCAATATTTGTATTTTTCGCACACGTCAACAGTCTTTGGCCCAGATTTTTAGCATTAAAGGGGGGCTTGTATATTACACAGATGCTGATGGCACTTTGAAAGAATTGGGGTACTCCCACAGATCAGAAGAATGGAGGATGTTCATTGATTCGTCCAAACTAAGTCTAAACGTTGTGTTGTTGCACAATATTAATATGTTACCATCAATTCGCGTTTGATATACAGCTCATATGAACGAAACATACGAGATGACGCAGCTTTTACAGTGCATAAAATTACGAACAGTGAATGGGACAGTCATGCAAGACATGAACATTACCTTAAAAAGGACTGGTCAAAAAGAAGCACTTTGAAAGCAGGTACAATAAATGTAAAGTACACTCCACTTATTGAAGCATCAAAGATCTTACTTCCACCTTTGCATATTAAACTGGCCTAATGAACAATTTTGTAAAAGCGATGAATCAGGATGGGGCATCTTTCCAGGACATCTGCAACAAGTTTCGTGTATTAAGCCGAGCACAGCTCAACGAAGGTATCTTCGTTGGACCCCAAATCGACAAGCTAATAAAGGATGAAGACTTTGATCACACTTTGTCTGGAACAGAGAATGTTGCCTGGAATGCATTTTGAGATGTGGCGCACAACTTTCTTGGAAACGCAACTGCTTCTAATTATATTGAACTTGTGGAACACATCATAGATTCCTACAAGAATATGGGCTGCAACATGTCTTTGAAAATACGCTTCTTACATTCGCACTTAACTTTTTTCCTTCAAACTGTGGTGACGTAAGTGAGGAACATGGGAAGCGTTTCCACCAGAATATTGCTGTCTGTTGAAACGGTATAATGGTAAATACCTCCAGACCTGGAAGCTCAAAATCAGCAGTACAAAATTGTGTCGGCTGTCTTCTATCTCAACAAAAAGGAAGCCAAACGTGAGCTGAAAGTCAACTTCAACAACGAACTCCTGTCCTTCTGCTCCGAACCCAAAAACCTCAGAGTAACGTTGGACAGGTCGCTCACGTATCGCCGACACCTTGAGTCACTTCGCAAGAAGCTGACATAGCGCGTCGCATTCCTGAGGCGGCTTGCTGGCTCCGGTTGGGGTGCTGGAGCAAAATCTTTGCGAACAGCCACCTTATCCCTGGTCCATTCAACAACAGAGTACTGCGCTCCTGTCTGATGCCGCAGTGCTCATACTCGCCTCATTGACTCTGTTATCAACGACTCCTTGCGAATCGTGACTGGATGCCTGCGCTCTACACCAGCGGATAATCTTCCAATCCTCGCAGCCATCCAACCTGCTGAGCTTCATCGCATTGGAACCACACTGTCTCTAGCACGCCGTGCCATGGAGCCTGGACATCTGCTCCACTCAACGCTCACCTGTCCATCGAGTAATCGAGACACCCATTTGTACCTCGTCGCACAACAACTCATCAGTTCATCTGACAACGAAATCAATAGTAGTGCGGCGCAGGACAGTTGTCAGAAACTCTTCAAGAGAGGGACTTTACATTTGTGCAGGGGTGCTTGGGATTTGAAAATGTGATAAACTCCATTGATTTATAGTGTTTCATCTTTCAATTTGGGGGTATTGTAGCTTTGTTTCAGGGGGGTAAGCCCACCAAAGCTCC
>Ga0210059_1014288_pt1 | contig 11759 bp, 7 predicted proteins | sample Ectturendosymbi2_FD_188042 | JGI IMG/M metagenome (GOLD analysis project Ga0210059, IMG submission 188042) | Ecteinascidia turbinata endosymbiont from Florida, USA - Sample 2 (SPAdes) (version 2) | ecosystem: Host-associated > Tunicates > Ascidians > Unclassified | place: Key West, Florida... | reverse complement strand
GTTTTCTATCTATCTATCTATCTATCTATCTATCTATCTATCTATCTATCTATCTATCTATCTATCTATCTATCTATCTATCTATCTATCTATCTATCTATCCATCTTGCCCCAAAAGCTCACCTCTTTTTTAAGTTCATTTAAACAGTTAATTTAGTTTTCAAAAAACAAAACCAATGCTACCACATTGCACAGTGTATAAACCTTTTAGTTATACCTTGTAGGGAAAAATGTTTGACTTAATTAGAAATTAGTTGGTAGCCAGACTATATGCACTGCATAAATATATTGCTCAATCCAGATGAAGCAGGAGAACATCCTGCAAAATAGTTTTTTTAGGAGTTCTTGGATTATTATTAGCATCATTGTCACTGTATACGTTAGTGCATAACATATAGGAACTGTCAGCCGTATTCATTGATGTTACGACATGTTCACGTAGAATTGCGGAGTTTTACAGAATGGAAAATTTTAAGGACATTTACTTACCGATTCAAGATATGGGCAATGATGGTAATGGCTAATCCAGTCATGGACAAAATGCAACCAACCTTGCTGATGACTGACAGAGCCACGTCTGTTGGAACAGTTTTGGAGATCTTTACAAAATAAAAGCAAGACAGTTTTGAAAATACCAAGCTACAATCAGTAGCGCAGCCAAACATTTTGTTCGGGAGAGGCCAGTCAATGACGTCGTCAGTCACTGACGTCTTTCTAACAGTTGAAAATTCATACAAAGCACCAATAAAAAACTTAGCAAGTTTGTTTCGGAGCCAGCCATGCCTCTTCGGCCTCATTCTGGCTGCACCACCAGCCACAACAATAGATTGAAAAAACATAACTTTTATGTAGTAAAATAATCCTAGCTAAGGTACTGAACCAAATTGATGCAAAATAAACTTACAGCCTGATTTTCACCACATCGTAGCCAAAATATGTTTCCACTTTAGTGCTACTTACTCTTTCAAACATTATTACAGAAGCATGAACTTAACAATCAGACAAAACATTCATTAGCTTTATGATGATTGAGTGTTAAAATGCTGAAACCGAAATGCTATTGCAAAACATGGTCTAGTTTCTAAAGTAATCTATCGCATAAGTTCAGATGGACATTTTTAAATGAAGTCTTTTGATCATTTGGTTTCCTGCACACATATGTGCCACTAACACTACATTTGAAAAATGAACTTTGCGACGCCGAATCTAATGGATTCAAGCAACCCTACTTCAACAAGTCGAGGGTACAGCCTATTTTTTCAAGATGCGCCAGAATTTGCACAACTGTCGTCGATAGCTTTTTACAAGCTGGATAAGGAACTACAGGGAGATATCAACGAGCCTCCATCGCCAGTTCTAGAAAAACTTACGCGATCGCATCTGTTAGTTCAGTAATGTGGTGGAAGAAATTCGAACAACCTACTCTATAGATCGTAAAAGTACGGAGTGGAAGTGGTGAGAGCTAAGTGTTTTCATATCGATCTTTACGAAACTTATATTTCCGGAAAAAAAAATTTGTGGTTGATTTGCCACAACAAAGAGTTGGAAGGGTGAATGTACTTATTTTCTGTGTCGTCTGGACAAAATTTTTCATGAACAAATTTTGTGCAGTCAGCAGTAATCGTGTTGTTCAACATGCAAATTACTTAACTCTTACACTTTCCGTCTTCACCTATTGGTTAAGCTTTTTCCAAAAACAGTGTTTCCATGTTTGCTCAAGTGGCCCAGATCGATTTTCAATGAAAATTACAAGGTGGACCATCTTTAGCGTTGAGTTCATTCTCTTGGTTTTTCCCACTTGCAAAGCGAAAGTCACTTTGAAACAGCACTGTCTTACATATATGATCGAATCATGATGGAATCACCTTTTGTCTTACATTATACTGTATGTGTTATCATCTGTTGGTGGCTATCTTATTTGGTTTTCAAACCCAATTGCTTTCGTAATTACTGTTGTAACAAGCGACATGGACTCATAGACCGCTTGCTAATCACCTGTTGGTCTACTTGCAGGGAAATATTATCATGAAAATAAAATAATCAAACCGACCATTGAAAAACACCTCCATATCAGTGCATGTAGGCTACTAGGTTCTTCATCGAGACGTAGGCTACACAAGCGTTTCCTACCGGAAGTTGATAAGCCGTTGCTTAACAGTTTTTAACAGAGATGATCACGGAGTGCCGGAGTGGACTGCTCTCTTATGTATCATGTCATCAAAGTAACGGAATTGGTGTGCCTTTCATTGATCCAGTCCCTTTTCTTGATTCATGTTTGATATACACACAGTAATACATACTACCTAGTAACACTTACCACAGTTCATCATTACAGTACGTGTAGCCTCCTACTGCCAATGGGTTGTTTGTGCTGTATAAACCTGATAACCTTTATAGTTTGATATCTTACACTCTAGTAGTGAGGTTAACTGAACCTCTCATTGCATTGCTGCTAATCGTGATTACCTTGAAGACTTTGAAGTGTCTATTATTTATACGTTGTGAGACAAAGGTAGGGCATAACAGTGAACTTGATAGTTTATCCTTTTCAGATGTAAGGCAACGTCTCAATTTCAAAAACCATTGCAGCATTTTCATTTAGATACAAAAGTACACAGTCAAAACTTCACTTACTTCGTTTGCTCTCTGCGTATAAGAGCGTTAGGCACCATTTTTGAGTCGAAAGCTACATGTAACACTGGCAACATGAAAATCATGAAACTGATCCGTTTTTTCACAACGCTGCTATATCTCTACAGATTTTTTGTTAGTTCTACCCTTGCAGGAGTAAAAATGAATTGCCAATATGCAAATTACCGGATACTTTAGTTTGATAAACTTCGGATGGTTGAAGTGACCAAACAACATTCTTCAAACTCACCATAATCATTGCAAAGTTCGTCAGGTGATCACATAAACATTCAGGAGGAATGCTGCTGTAATTAGGATAACATCCCTCAGTAGACCATCTACTTTTGTTGAAATCCCAGAAGACGCACTTTAGGTATATACGAGTCAACTGATGACAAAAAGATAATGTTTACAAGACAATAGCCTTCAACATTGTCGAATACGTGAATTAAGGTTTCTGAATGGTGACGGAAGCGACAACGTAACTGATGAATTTTCGAATGAATTCAACAACTTTGAGCGACACTCATACCTGAGAAAAAGAAACCGGGATTCTGCATTCCCCATTGGCAATTCGTTCCCTTCTGCTGGAAAATATTGGTAAACTTTTCTCGTATTTCACTGCTGATATGAGGTACAGTCGTGCACGGGTTGAAATTGTTTCTCCGCTCCGGCCGGCACCCGCAAAAATTAAACCCATCCAGCACCTTCAGTAATTTGAGAAATCTTGCCCGCTCCCGCCCCGCACCCGGAGATTTCTAACCTGCACCCGCCCCGCACTGTTTCCGTCCCAAACCTGCATCTGTCACTGAAAACCACTAAAAACTCATGCAGTGCGTTTTATTGCTAATGGCAATTCATTCAGTGGTTCATTTCAAAACCAACAGAAGGTCGTAAAAACACTGTAAAGTAAAAATGTGAAACCCCTCAGTCAAACTTCAGCACTTCTTACTCAACTTTAAGAACACTGTTGAAAAAGGGTATGTTGTTCCCCGAGGAGCTCTTTAAATTTGCTCTTCTGCTATTCACGACATGACCCCCGATACGAAAAACTCGTTCATTGGGGGGCCTGTTTCCATCACGCGGAACGTAATTATTGCAAGATCACAAGATCTGGAAACACCCTGTAGTCTCGCTGCCACTGGAAAATGTCTCTACATCAGCTATCTCCAACCGGCGACCAAGTCGAAGGCTTCGCGCGTAAGCTTTTCATTGTTGTGTATGTACAATACAATGGCAGTCTGACTTTATTTTTATATTCTCAAATACGACAATTTTGATGCAGTGGTCTTTAGAGCCTGTTCATCATGTACTACGCAATGGTAGATTTTCACGTGTCCAATGACACCTGGGTGCAAAACTGATTTATAGTTTTCTGATTTTTACTCAAGTGTTCCTCTGCACAAAACTGATTTCTGACCACTCTTGTTCTTCCATTACCACTAAAATTTGTCTATGGCATAACAGTTTGGGATTGATTAAAAGTACCATAGAGTCGTTACCTTTGCAGTTAGTATTCAAATACTCTCAGTAGCTTTAAACTAATTTTTTATTTGTTAAAATGAAAGTACCTCATTCAATGTGCGGCCCTCACGAAGATAGTGACATAATTTTTGGCCTAACAAGGAACTTCGGTTGGAATAGTTTCTCCATAGCTTTGCACCACAAGCTCTATGTAACATTAACTTTTTTGTTCATGTCACTTTGCATTGAGTCGACATTCAGTTACCCGCACAAATAATTTCTTATCCCGCGTCCGGACCCGACTCCCACCCAGTGGCGTAGCTAGAGTGTGGGCTGCCCGGGGCGGCACTTGAGTTTGGCGCCCCCGAAGCCCATGAAAATACGTATTGCGCAGTGACTCCCTCTTAAAGCTTTGTATATATATTAACTAGCTTGTGCACCATTATAATATTACTATCACATGCTCAAATATGGTATGTTTTAAATACACACCAAAAACTCAAATATTGTAAGTAACAGTTAAACAAAAAGCAAAAATGACATATAGAGAAAAATAGTAAAAAAAGTGCAAAAAAATAGGACTATCTTTATTTCTGAAATGAAAACTACAATTTTCTACACGGTAACTTTTCTTGCCTTTCTGTTGGCAAATTCTTCAATGGCAATGTCAAAATTTATATTATCTGTCAATTGCTGCTCTATAGACAGTGTGGCAAGATTTCTCAAAGGCACTCATACTAGATCTTAAGTAATTCTTGACCAGTTTTAGTTTAAAAAAACTCCTCTCACAGGTAGCAACACTACCTGCAATTGTGAGGACAATCCGCAGCATTATTACTGTATTTGGAACAGAGTTCCCAAGGTTAAACCTTTGAATAAACTGCAAAATTTCAAGGGGCCTTCTTTCTCTACTGTGAACTGTACATCGGTAACATCGTATAACCATGATGCAACAATAACGTTCTTCTTTAATTGCACAACAGTGAACAAGCCACGCAACAACTATCAGTATTTCTTTTTCGGCTATTAACTGCACTCAACCTCCTGTACAACTAACTGGCCTACTTCGAATCTGAATGCAGCACGGTGATCTAAAATTTTCATAATGATGCATCAACATAATGAAGCAATAAATCATTTCCCCTAAAAAAAACGAGTAAACCTCACGGAACCCTTAAAACTCACGTAACCCCACTACATGTTTAGCGGAACACTAGGGTTCCACGGAACCTCTGTTGAAAAATACTGAGCTAAATTATAGTTATCCACACACACGGAAATCTATTTTGACGAGCACAAATCCAACTACGCATTTATTAGATTTACACAGAATTGTTTTTAGACCCAACAATGCACTTTTACTCGCAAGTACAAAAACTTAAGAGCACTTACAAAAGCTTAGAGCTCACCACAGCCACACGTTTGCCCACAGTCTCCACCATATTCCTACTAAGTTCTATAACGTCGTATAAGGACTACGATCAAACGTCAACAACGATCCAACACTCGATCAATCAACCGTGTAGTTAATCACTAAAACTTGGCACCAAGTGAGTTGATAAGACTGTTGAGAACCGTGTTGCAGCTTCATGTTAAAAACGCCTATTGATACAACATCCCTGATACACGATTTTTTATTGTTTGGCTAAGATAACAATACCTTAAATACACATGCCATAGTTTAAATTACTCAAAATCAAATACGATTTTCAACTGCGAGTAGTGTCCCGACATTAAAACCACTTCAATTTCAATACAACCTTTGCAGGTTTATAGCCTACAGCATAGCCCATAGTGCCGCCCCCATAAAAGTGCCACCAGGGGCGGGCCGCCCCCCTCCGACCCCACAGCTACGCCACTGCTCCCACCAAGTTCGACCCGCGCCCGCCCCGCACGCATGGCTCTGCGGGTTCCGCACCCGCCTCACAAATACGGGTACCAGCAACCCGCCCCGTGCAGGACTCGAATATGAGGCCAGGTCAGGCGCTTCGCTTGATCAAAGCAGTACGCCTCCACCAAACTCTGCAGCATATTTCATTTAGAAATGACGAATGCTGATTTGTGGCAGAGGATGTCTATGCTTAGAGTATGAGTGCCAAAGCGTTTGCTTTTACCATTCATGTCGCAATAACCACTAACGTACGGAGTGGGGAGGCCATTGGGCCATGGCCACCCCCTCAGACCCTAAAAATAAAAAATGTAAAAACAGTATTGTCTGAAACTTGCTTTCAGAATGCACAAAAATGTGTATTTTTAGGTATAATTTTGCAAAATTTTCCCAGGGGCATGTCCCCGGACCCCCCTAGAATGGTTCTGCCTTCGGCACTTCCCGTAAAGTTGATTTGTGACGTCACACGAATGTGGCGAAACTTGGTCCTCCCCTTGGAAATTTTCTGCGTACGCCATTGACGATAACCAAGATATTGGTCCTCAAGCCAATATCTTAAAATGGGATCCACCTACTTACTGTACACTTAAAAGCACTAATGTTTCTGTATGCTTTCGAGGAATCAGTCGACTGCCATCTGCTTTCGTCTTTTTGCGATGATTCAAACTTGCACATATCTTTATTCAAGTATGTACTTTCCACGATGGGTGTAAGCAAGGAATCGATCAGCAAATTTTTAATAGGAAATCGATTTCACGTAAAATTACGCATCCTCAGTCTTTATTCAAATATCTATTTGTATTTTATTTTGACTAAAGTCAAACTGGTTTGAGAAAGGCAAGAGGTAAAATCAACAAAAAACTCTGCATGATTGATGAAGATCTTGTCGAATAGTAGTGGCGGATTTGCGGTCGATCATGTTTGAGTATGCTGACTTACTTAACTTGAACATAAGATGCAAATCTTTGTGGTTTCCAAGTAACAATCTGGTGACCCAGTAAAATGCGAAAATTCACCGTGCATGCAAAAATCTAGCTAAATTGTCAACTTAGTTGGACCAAAGGTACATATGAATTCGGGGCCGCAACCAGCTGATATTTTCTGGAGGGGGGCAAAATAATTGTAAGTTGTTGTTGTACCTAACAACTAAACATGTTTTTGAATATTTCAGGGGGCAATTGCCCGGTTACCCTACTGCATCATTGTGCTCTTGCCCATTCATATGACGACTAAAAATAAAATTTAGGCAAAGCTTCATTGATTGATGTTGAAAAGTCCAAACTGACAGTCTTTACAAGCATTTAGCTAAAACTGCTTGTTTGCGCCGAAAATGAGCTATGCAACCGAGGGCTTTTGTATTCTTTCTCGATATGGCAGTCTTTTAGTAAAAGCATCTAAGTTTAAAAACGCTTGCAAGCAGTGTTTTCTAAGGCATTTTGAGAGACCGAAACGGTTTTTCACTTTTTTCCAACGGTCTCTCAAAATACAGTAGAACCTCACGCACCAGCAACACACACTAAAACGTCATGACTGACTCGGTATTCAGATGAAATACTGTAGTTGTGGTCTCTCAAAATTTCTTAACGGTCACCAAAGTCAAACCTTAAACAAAACTCTGTGCAAGAATATTACTTTATTTAATTGCATTTTAGAAGCAATCCTAAAGGATCTCAGAATCAAGAAGCAAATCAATCTCGATTACAAGTGGAAACTGTTTATGAACTGATAACCAACAGATGCACAACCAACTTCAGAAAATGTGTTTAAAAATATTTAAACAGAAACTGTTTTATTTTGTATGACCTGGGTGACAGAAATCGGCGGCCGAAGCCTGAATCGTGCTACTTGTAAGAGCTGATGATGTGAACGATCTTTTCCGAAGTGCTTTATACCGTGGATTACTCAGTGGCCATGGACTTATCATTTAATTTTTCAAGCGGGAAGCGGACATGCACTGTTACGGAGTTGATATTTTTGATGTTTATGTGTGAAAGTAGTGAATTGGTGAAAAGCGATTATTGTATTTGTTGCTACAGCATGAGCACAAGCATGCTAAAACTCGATTTTTCAAAAGTGCAAGTTTTTGTTACTCTTCTAGTACGTACTTTCCACGATGGGTGTAAATTACGCATCCTCAAGTCCTTATTTCCTCTATTTGAATAAGGACTGAGGATGCATAATTTTACATGAAATCGATTTCCTATTAAAAATTTGTTGATCGATTCCTTGCTTACACCCATCGTGGAAAGTACATACTTGAATAGAGATATGTGCAAGTTTGAATCATCACAAAAAGACGAAAGCAGATGGCAGTCGACTGATTCCTCGAAAGCCTACAGAAACACTAGTGCTTTTAAGTGTTGTTGTTACTCTGTGGAAAGTTTAGCTGAGATCAGTTTTTGTAAACGTGAAGTTAAGAAGCCACTAGTTTCGCAGTGGTGCAAAACAGAAAGGTTTGTAGCACGAAATTATTTTGATATTTAGAACCTTTGCCATGACTTTTCAGAATTTGTAGACAGGGCTCTCACAAATGCAACTCCAAAAATCCCTAGAACAGTACTAAAACATTCCAAAAAATCCCTAAATCTGTGGTGGTGCAGCACATAGGAGTAGGAGCAGGCAAAATTTTTGGGGTGCGAATGATCTTTGCCCGAATTCTCCCTAACTTGCTCGAAAAACTCCATGAAAAGTGACCTACAAAAATGCTTTTTATGTTATTTTGGACGCCGTTAGGTGCCATTTTTGCTCATATTTTCAGGCATTTGCCAAGATTTTCAGGGATTTTGTGAAGGTTTTCTGAGATTTTTGCTCAGATTTCCACGGATTTTTCCCGGATTTTCACCAAATCAAAACTGTTCGTTTGCACCCCCGCTTCCTACACCAGTGGTGCAACATAAAACCAGAGTGCTGTGATAAATGTTAAAAATAGAATCAAATATGATTTCCAAAATAAACTGAAATAGCTCATTTTACACATTTTCATACTTTTCCGTAAATCTCTAAACATCCCCAAAAAGGGCCAAAAGTTCCAATCTAGGGACAAAATCCCTAAAAGTGAGAGCACTGTTTGTAGACTTCATTACCACTCAATTTGGTTTCTCAGCACGGTTATTTGCGGTTACCGTGACCACGAGAGCAGGCTCTTGCAGGCCCGTAGCCAAGAGGGGGCGTTCCGCGGCAGTGACCTCCACATTTTTCGTGCCCCTCTCAAATTGTGTTGTTCCCAGAAAAATTTGTTTGAAATATGTAATAAAAACAAAAATAATTTCCCCTAACGATTTATTTTCCCCTACAAACGATAAAACCTGACTGCGGGCCTGGCGTCTTACACACCTAGTGTAATTCTCTTTCTGGAAATGTTGCAAGCAAACTGACAGATATTTCGGAATAATACAAAAAGGTAGGGAAGGAATGGTAAAACTACTTAATGCAATGTTGTGCATGCCAAAGGTTGACTGAAATATGAAATTTTGTAAATCTCAAGTAACTAAAATGAACAGTTGCCCACAACGTAACAATAAAACAAGCAAAGCAGCAAGACAACGCAACAAGCGATGTGGCGATAGTTCATTGAGGCTGTCTTCCGCCCGTTATTGAAAATTTGAATTATAGATTCGCAGCCATTATAGTACGCAATTGGGCAGAAGCCTTTGAACAAGAAGCTGTAGATTTCGGCAAGTTAGGGTCTGCCGCCACCTTCCGTCACCCAAAAACTGTGGGTTAGATTTAATTTTAGTTTTTTTTCTGAAAACTTTGATAAGGTGAAATATTTTAAATAAAACAAAGAACCAAAAAATTTTTAACTTCTCACCATTGAGGCATTGCTATGGATTAACATCTTTCTCTGCGTTACGTCCACACTAGTCGGTTGGATCCGTATTGGTTCTATTAAATTTTGCACCGGTCCGTGAAGACCTATTTCAGCAGAAATTACCTGTTACAGAAAAAGGGGTTACAACTTGGATTGAGAGGCGTTTGACACATTTAAATGCTTGAACAATTAGGCAACATACAGTACAGATTTAATTTCAATTAAAATATTTTGTTTACTTGCTCTCATCCAACAGGCAACCAGTGGTGATTCTAGAATGAAAAAAGTGGGGGGGAACTGCTGGGCCAAAGAAAAAGTAGGGGGGCAACATAAACGTCTATCTTGCCTGGTGATATTTCATTGTTTTGAAGATTAAGTTGCTATGATTAACCTCATCAAACCCAACATAGGCTTGTGAATATCATTAAAGACGAACTAGCGTTATTATTGACTAGAGATACCTAAACGCCACTGCAGATGCAATCACACACGTGTACTACTATGTCGAAAAGTTTGTGCTAACCATGCAGCTGCCACAGCACTGCACATGTAAATCGAAATACCATTTTCCGTCCACAGTTGTGCCGGCCTCACATGAACGAAAGCAGCTTTAGAAAGTGAACACAATTCACATGAAAGCGAAGTGGTTCAAACCACGAATTCCATCTTGACACAGAGACAAGTAGGCTGTTGATAGCCAACTAGTTTCATCAAAATATTCATATTGAAAAGCACATAAAAATAAACCATCTTTCAACGGTTTGGTGACTACAGACTATTCCGTTTTTGTGGAAGCTTATGGACATTTTGTGATTGTGGTGTAACCATGACAATGTTATGCAACTACTATTACGAGTGTGCAGCGTGGATAGTGTGAGGACTATTAAATGCAGTATGCAGTTAACAGCAGTGAGGTTTCAGCACCAGTTGCACTTAGTATAGCATAGCAGCGCCGCAGGTAGGTGCACATCGGCGTGTACGTGACAGGAAGATGTAACTGCAGGCGCAAATCTATTTTGCAGAATATTCCCAACAAAGTTGTTCATTTTATTATCCACATTGAAAATTCCCCTGACTGATCCTTAAAAACTGACTTTTCAACCCTGCGTTGGTTTATGACTGTCTCGTCATACGCGAAACATGCACTACGTCTTAGCCAAAAAAGATTCAGACCAATAGACAATGAGCAACATAATTCTCACACAGATCCCTGCACAGGCTACGTTAAAATTTTATATCATTACCTCAACGTAATCCTTCGATTATCATGTTGACTGTAAATTCATCAACGAAATCATCTCAATCTGTTTTTCAGCTGGTACTTTTCAATTTAAAGTATATCAATGTTACCCAATCTTTCACTGGTAATGGAGTTTCTGGGAAATGTTTTCACTAATTTTGTTTTTGAAAATTTATCTCGCATGGAGCACTGCTAGTGACGGGAAGAGTTACAGCTACCAGTAACAATCAAACGCAGTTTTTTACTGTACAGTAAGTAGCTATAAATGACAAAAGTTGTTCGAGCGATATACGCAGCTTCGACTCATTCCGAAGCAAATTCTTTGCCAAAGTTATTTCACGTTTCAAATCATTTTCACTAATTGAATATGATTTGCGAATTCTTTCAAGTGTATTTGTAAAGCCACAACAGTGACCCACACCAAGCGAATCTATCGCAATTTATTGCGTAAGGAAACTAGTTTCGTGTATTACACATCTTCAGTCCTGCGCAAAAGTCGACATATGAAACAAAAAGAAAAAATTACGCACTGTTGCTAAGATCAAACCTCAAGGTTACAAAAATTGCAGATTACCAAAATTTAGCGCAAATGTAACTTCTCCACTGTACACAGCTACAACACTGTTCAACGAACCCAGATCGCAACGGCCATTCGGCACTTCTGACTGACAAAATTACTCATCGCGTTTGGCGTGGCTCTTGTCTCAGGCGGTCACATGGTTTGC
>Ga0210059_1014287_pt1 | contig 11760 bp, 7 predicted proteins | sample Ectturendosymbi2_FD_188042 | JGI IMG/M metagenome (GOLD analysis project Ga0210059, IMG submission 188042) | Ecteinascidia turbinata endosymbiont from Florida, USA - Sample 2 (SPAdes) (version 2) | ecosystem: Host-associated > Tunicates > Ascidians > Unclassified | place: Key West, Florida... | reverse complement strand
GTAGCCTACGTTTTAGCCCTCGCAACCACAACTTAGAAAGTGTTGCGCGGCCCAATGAAAAGTGCTAAACGGCCCACAATTGGGCCGAGGCCCACAGTTTGCCGACCACTACCTTAAATGAACATTAGAGATTTTTATTTTTGTGCCGTTTTAAAACTGAATGCGTGAATATGGCGGTGATATACGTTTCATGCCTTGAAGCTCAAACTTTGGCTAAGAAGCAATCCAGCTTCAAAGTTTTTTTCATTACGCAGTTAGGCCATAGTCACAGATTAGCAACAATAACATTAATTCTAGATATTTATTTGTGATGATTAAACAACTTGAACTGTGAGAGTTCTTACTGTGGCGGTTCAATCACAATTATGTGGAGCCTTAACGTTTGCATCAATTTCACATTACCTTGCCTACGAGTAAGAGTCCGACCTGCACATAGTCTGAAGGTGTTACAACTTTCATCTGATGTTGATTGCCAGTTGCCTATCCTACACTAAATTTGAAACTATTCAGCTGCCACGAAAAGAGTCAGCAGCAAAATCTAACGTAAGTGGGAATAGATGCTTTTGTAAGTGCCGAGGGTATTGGCACTGCCATTACTTACAAATAGCTTGCAATCTGTTTTCTCGATAAAGCACATCTGACTAAAATGAAACCAAATTGAATTTTTTCCCAATCGATTGACAATTGTTATTTAAACAGTAATGGATTAAAAAAAACATCCACAGTTTACGCAAAAATAGCTAGATCAGGGGTTCCCAACCTTTTTTGAGCGCGACCCAAATCTGAGTTTGGTGAACACCTCGCGATTTAAGCCTCAAACAACGTATGAAAAAATAATGATCGTATGAATGATTTTTTGCAGTAAGTTGCTAAGTCGTTTTCAATGTCAGCAATCTACTCAAGTACGGGACAGACAGACACAGACAAGCAGTGGTAGCGTCGAAAACACACAACTGCGGTTTGGATCGCCTCGGCGTGATCCATTTTTTGACCCTTCCCCACCCTTCTTTGGGTTTCGACCCATACTTTGGGAACTACTGGGCTAGATCAACGAACCGACCGCTGTGTTAAGCTGCAGAAACACGTTTTTCCTAATTTTAATGCGGAGCCGTGGTGATAATCAATTGCAGCTTCGTTTCCGAAAATACAAATTTTGTGCAGACTGAGTGGGTCAAACATGCAAGTTTGTTTAGAGGACATGTGTAACTTTCCCCGATTTACAATATTGTCTATAATTGTATATCATTTTTGTGAATTGTATTCTTAACACCAAATAGCTAGCTAATAACCTAATCGATTTTGGTAAGCAAGTTTAGTGCAAGTAGCGTACAAAAATGCTACCGCAGTGGCATTTCATAGTGTTTAATGACATAAAACCCCAAAATTTATCAAACGCCTTGAGGGACACTAGCTTTTACGTTATCAGCTACAAACGTCAACCAGTCGCTCAAGAATTGGACAAGATCCACATCTTACATGCGCGCAAGTTTTGTAGACCTATTTCGGGAGTCGGTGTCTCAGATCACGCTTGCTACTCGGCTTCGATTAAACGTGTGTTGGTGTATGTCAGGAACGTGTAAATACAAAAAGCGCAATCTTAATGGCGGCCACGATGACTTCTTGCTCAACTGAAATAATGGCTGCTAAAAGCATAGTGCTGATCTTACACTTATAGGATGGAGATTTTCACAAGCGTTTTTGCAAAAAAATATTCCGAGCAAATGGTGGATTTCATCCAAAGTAGAGGCTTGGAACTTTACTAAAAACTTGTCAATCAAATGAAAATAGACTGGGTTTCCGGCTTAAATCTGAACAAGTATTCAGTAAAAAGGGTCAGAAAAATGCACGTTTTATGGATAATGCTTTCAAAAACAAGGGCATTAAATATTTCAATGTTGAGACTTGAAGGTTGTTTGCCCCCCTATCAAAATTTCTGGCTACGCGCCTGACTCCAACCCCGGCCATTTTTGCCTAACGGTCGTTTACTGGCACCAACCCACGGGATGGGAGATGCCCCTGCAGTTCGAATTGAACAAGCAAACATAACTAAATAAAAAACAACCGGATCAATGCTTTTATTAATAGGCTACATCACTACACTAACGATTTTCCTGCATCTGGGACTTGATACTACTGAGCATACTCACCTTGGGTTGTGCAAGTAAATGTCTGCATTGGTCTGGGTGATCAGCAAATTGAACACCAAGCCCAACGCAAGCAGAAACGCCGACCTTTCTTTCATCTGTAGTATTCACTCCAAGACTTGGTTAATGTTAGCTTCGTTTTGCAGGGCTAGCTCTGGTATAAATAAACGGGCTCCGGTAAACTTAACAAACAGGAGAGTTAATGAAACTTTTGTACCTAAGACAACAACAAAAATGCTTGCTTTTTTCGTACTTTCTAAGTCGAGCCTTCATGTTGTAATTCTGAAGTTATGCCAAACCTTCCTAGCACAAATTCGAGCCTTCATATTGTAATTCTGAAGTTATGCCAATTCTAGCACAAATCCGCAAGAACTCTACACCTGTGGTATCTGTTCTGCAACTCGCGCAATGCCTGGAACTTGTGCAGTTTGTGAAGTTCTTTCTGTCCATGTCAAGTAAACTAGAGCCTAAGCATTCCTGACCATAATGAGAGGAAAACCCGTAAGTCGGTGTAGAACCTTCCGTGCGTATTCACACACAGTGCAACAAGGCACTACTGGCTATACAGCAAGCGTGACGCACTATTGCTGCGAGCGTCACAGGCATCACGTGAGAAACGCGATCTTTTTTGGCAACAAAACCAGTGGCAAGCTTACAGAGTTGTGAGCGCGGTGGTGTAAGCTGCAGACGCTTCTTGAAAGTGGTGATTGCTAATGGCTGGACTGGTGTATTAGCTATCCCCGGGCTACGAAGTCAGAGGCAGGATATACTTGAAAACTGCTTAAAACTTTGTATTTCGCAGACTTGAGCATATTTGCTACTGCTGCTGTGAGAAAAGAGGTTACTCTGTTGGATTGTCGCAAAGGAACTCTTATACAAGCGCACCATGATACTCAACTGCGTGCAGAAAACACGCAGTACAATTTTGTTCCTGCAAGGTCTTAGATTAGTGTGAGCTACCTGCGCAGCAGTGAAGATCGTTTGCACTCCATTTTTTACTCACATGAACAGCTATAGAAAAGTCAGAGCGCAAGTTTGATTGTCAACTTTCATGTTGCTTAATGCTCATGGATGTTTTTATGACAAAGTATTTATTCTCGAGTTGGTAGAAAAAAGATAACATGCGATGTTAACGATGACTTTTTGTCTGATGTAAATGGTTGTGAGTTTGGGTTTTATCAAGAACTACAATTCGCTGAAGTGAGCTTCTGACCTATGAAAGTATGAAATATTCATAGAAAGGAAAGAGTTGTCAGTCATTTGTTTCAACATGAACATCTTTGCGAATACAATAAAGTTAACGTGTTTTTTTGAAAGAGAGCTTGATGTTGGGGACGTCTTATACATATCCCAGCATAAATCTAAACTCATTTAAAATGCAATACAAGCAAGAAAATGTCTAAGGAATCGCAAGCGCAAGAGAACCTAAAGCCTTTCACATCTTATGATCACCAAGGAAAGCAACTACTACGTATATTTTTGATGTTCGAATCAGTTTGGGCCCTTTTATACATATCCCAACATTAAGTCGATTATATTCATATGAATATAATATTTCTGTTCCCAAAGGCTTAGCCCTTTGTATTACGAATGAACCAAGTTGGAACGAGACCAGCAGTCAAGTTTAAGTGTTTCGGGAGGCTTTTAGTCTGAGTTGGGTTGGGCGTGAAGAACCTAACAGCTTGCAAAATTTATAGGCCTCGTATCGTCGAAAGCGAGGGAGGCTTGAACTTGTATGTTGGTTGAATGACAGTACATTAAGTCTACTCAAATCTTCCATAGCAATGGATCTGTTTGGAACACCGGATTAAGAATTTGACTTACGTTACGGATGCGGGCACAGTGTGCCTGCAGTTATTTTGCAGTAAACCTCGCTGTTTTCCAGCAGTAGCTAAGAAAGGTGGCCTCAGCTAAACCCTGCCTTTTGTTCCAGTATTTGGTCTGGTGAGTAGCTGCCAGGAACTAGCTCTACCCAACCACACTGTTCTTTTGCGCAGGTTGTAAATATTGCGGTGGAAACGAGCGGTATGAAACGATTGGCTGCCCTTGTTTTGGCTAGCCTTATATCTACTGTTGCAAAAGGTGATATATATCTCCATAACCCACGTGGTTCCAACAACAGGTTAAATGAAAAATCGGCCACAAGAGCTAACAACGATCGTCTCTTTGATTCCCAGGTAAATGCGTAACCACAAACCCTTCGCCTTTTTCTGGGAAAATATAAAGTGCAATGTGAAATTTAAGAAGAGTACCGACGTTGTTATCACTATCAATAGTGCACGAATGGAACTTACTACACTAGTGTCACACAGTATAAGTTCATCAAATAAATTGCGATTGGTAAACGTCTTGAGTACTCTTCAGTACTGAAAGCAATGTAATTCAAATCACAGATGTTATCAATTCTTCGTATCTGTGTTCCTGAGGTTATAAGCTTCTTCCGTTACGTAGGATATCTAACACTCCATTGCCTAAAACAGGGTTTTTATTTTTTTTTGCTTGGGTAATTATTTTTGCTTGGGGGCCACTTTGAGAAGGCCGCATTTGGCGGAGGGCCGTACCTTCGTATGGGAGTAGAAGCAAGTCTTGATTTATAGCCTCAGCACTAATATTTACTATGAGAAGTTGGAGGAAATTTCAGATTTGAAGATTTTGCTGAATGCTTCTGCGAACGCTGTGACGGGCCACATTTGGCCCCTGGGCCGCTATTTGTCCACCCCTGGCCTAAAATGAATAGTTACAATGATGCATCGAACGTGGGTTTTTCTTCGCTGCAACATTTCGGTCATTTGTCCGAAATAGCTTTGAAAGCATTTGTCATTTTTTCGATTTAGGATATTGTTTCGTGACGGGAAAAAGGCGTTATGATCTTATGATCGAATAGACTTAACCTTTTTCAGTCATTAAAAAAATTCGGTCAATGACGGAAAAAAAACACCAGGTATCGAATGCTGACCTTTCTGTCTGTGCCAGCATGATGGATTGCGCTGAAGAAAACCGTATTAGTTTGGTTGGTTATAAGAATTTGCTCGATTCGAGTTAATTTATCGGCGATGTGCGATGCCCCAAACATTCCTGTTCATGCATGCGCTTTTCAATTAGGGAAAAGTGAACTAACATCACGCAAAAGCTAGAAACGCTTAAATACCACTTTATATTTGCCAACAAGCAAACCTTATGCGCACATTATGAAAATATTTTTCTAAAACCTATGAAAACGTTGAAAGTCATTGTGTCCTGTGTTAATCGCAGTTGACGTTTTCATTGCATGGAATCTAAAATATTTATTTAACGCCTGCTGGCTCACAAATTTTACTTAAAAACTTTAAGTTAAACCTATATTTTTTTTAAAGTAAACCAAGGTACATCAACAGATGGCTCTTTGTTGTAATGTTTGGGTGGCCTCAACAGGTTTTGCTGCAGAACCTGTAAGCAATCAGCGTTTCACTTTTGCTGTTATGTGCGGTTTCTTCCTGCTGGTCTTAAATTGCCTTTACAAATTGATCTCCCGTAGATTTATTCTACACAGTGAAATAATAAAACGCAAGTTATAAGCGTGAAACAGTCCATCCGGCTGCCCAAGTCAGTAGAGTCTGTGCAAAAAATAAGATAGCAAACTCTGATTTTATCACAGACCCGAAAACATACTGGCCTACAGCATGCAGAGAAATGCTAGCTAACATTTTTACGGTAAAGTTTTTTGCACGATTTTCCCTTCTTCGCAAATCGCAAGCTTTAAACGCGATGGCAATTTACGTCAATCTTCACGAAACGGCGACATGATCCCGGTGCTTTCCGCAACTTTTGTCTGCATAGTAAATCTTTTGATAATTAAACGTATCAACGAACTGTGACAATTCCATTTTGTAACGATATGAAATAGTGTTAACTCTAGCCCGTCAGTATCTTGTTCTGTTGGAAAAACGCTTGTTAACAGGCTTTCTTGTGCATCCACAGTGACGAGAGTTTAAGATCATTTGATTATGTACGCAGAATTTAAAGCAGCTTACCAGCGGGCAACATACATTTCGACAGAAACTTCTTGACATTTTTTTTACAAAACGAAGCTTAAAATAACGTGCATTCCCTTTTTATCTTGACTTTATTAGCGTAGCACTGTAAATTTCCCTCCTACGGAAAATCAAAGCGCCAAAGCATTCTAGATTTAACGGAACATAATCAGAGATGATTATGTTATTGCATTTTACGCCACAGCAGGATCTGGAGCCTGAGTCAAATTTTTAAGTCCTACCCGGAGCAGGAGCCGGATCCGGAGTCAACACTAACAGCTGTCCAGGAGCAAATCAACATTTTTAAAGGGACTATTAAAATTACTGCAGTTATGCTTGGGTCATCCAGAATGGAATTGATTGAAACGTGTTTTCTGACCAACGTCAGCTTTGTCATATGTCACTATGGTGTGACACTGGTTGGGAGCAACTAGCACCGCTAATGATAGTGTTAGTGCATATGCAAATATGCGAGTGGCACTGCAGTTGGGGAATGTAGAAAGCCATGCAGCAACCATGATAATGCAGAGCTAATAATGAGTGAAAAACCCCAAGACATACGACAAAAAACAATGGTGAACAGCACAGAGTATGAAGATGTGACAGTGTGCCAAACGACCTACAATGATAGGATTTGACATGTTAGGAATCTTCAAACAAAAAACAGGATCGGAGGAGTCGGAATCGAAAAAATGTGACTCCGCTCATCTCTGAACATAACACGCATTGCAAGTGGTTTGGCATCGGTGCTTTTGGCGAATCATAAAATCTGATAATCTTATGGTGATTGTTATTGGATGTAGAAAGGTAAGTATGGAGGAATGGACGATATTTGCTCACTTGTTCGCAGAGATTTACGTTTCTTAATAACGCGGTGATCCACTGTAACGTTTGTCAAAACTGACCCTCATTTCAGACAGAAACTTTCTGTCAAATTTAATATTTTTCTCTTTCAGAATAACGCACGCGGAGGTTACAATGTTGGGGATAAAACTAACAGTCGGGCCAACAATGAAGGCAACCAATATCGTATGGTGGGTATCTTATATTTTAACTGCTTGGTAGTGATTTTGAGCTAATAATTGCAGCGTGTGCTGCTCATAACGGAGGAAAAAGGTGTTAGAATTCGTGTAAAATTCTTACCAAGCTCTGCTATTTTCCCAACTTGATTTAAAACTTTTAGGTATGTTGTGCTCAGAATAAAACTGGATGAATGGCAGGGTAGCAAGCTCTATCGTAAATTCTGCGTCTTCCTGATTCTATGCAAGGGAAAAGTTATGTGTAAATCTGTGACTGATCCAATAAGAAGACATAGTCGTAACCTGAAATCTGCGAAAAGATTCAAGATTTGCCCGTCTCTATTACAACCCACAGAGCCTATGGAAATGAATTCTGCGGACACAAAGGTTCAACAGCTACCTGATAAAATTCAAGGATTGACGATGCGTAGTGTTACGTGAAATTGATTTTCTATTAAAAATTTGCAGATGGATTCCTTGCTTTTCTTACATGTGAAGAATAGTTACTTGAGTTAGCTTGTGAGAAACAACATTGGTCTACGTTAGCTTAAGCACAATCTTGTTGCTTATTTAACTTTTTTCATTTTTCCGAATTTTTTGAGAGACATCACAAAAAACGTCATCTCAATGTATACTTGTGCGCCGGGAATTATCGATCAAGAAAAGTTACTGAAAATTTAGGGGTCATTGAACTCCCTTAGGCTTCTGGATCCAGCTGTCTGACGTTATGTTAGAATGATCTCGCAGTGGAGCATTTCGGGTGGCATTGGACATATATACTTATGTCAAGGAAGATCACAGGAAGTTTTGCGCTTTTCTAGAGTTACTTTCAAAGTGGATTGACGGGAAAAACTGACCTTGTGGTGAAATGGACAAATCAACACGGTTGTGGTGGCGACGAGAACACGTCACCGCACAAACTAAATTGCAACATGGTCTTGCAGTATATGTGTCAGGTGGACGATGGTGAAGCTTCTCGTAAGTTCCGATTGCAATTAGATGTACCTGAGCCAAGCTGCTGTAAAATAAAACACGGTATCGATTGATTTAAGGCTTATAGCGAATGTCTGAACGACAAGTGAACAACAATTGGTATATTTATGCTGCAAAAAAGTGCATTAATTTCTAGCGCGCTGAACGTTTCAACCTGTCAACTGCTTCATACACAATAATGTTATTTCTTTTCTTTGTCGTGCATCTTTCGAAAACTTTAACTTAAACTGTGGAGCGTGAAAGGTTCGCAAGGGGGGCGCGAGTATGTCAGCGGCATATTCCTGAAAAGCAGTATAATGGCGAATGAATAGTTCTGTTTTTTTGTGTTTGATTGTGATGTTAGGTGAGGCGCGAGTACCAATGACTAACGCTAAAGGGGCGCGACTGAAAAAGTAAGACACTTTGCTTTAACCGTTAATGCGGCAAGATAGCAACTTCAGCGCAGACTGAACTAAATTTATAAACGAGTTTCCGTACAATTACGTCAATCCATTTTGGAAATTGGTGAAAATTTATTGTGATTTTTGAGGACGCGCTAGATGTGACCGTTTGCATAGTTTAGATCACTTTGCCATTAAGACTCTCGGAAAAGGAACGTTATATTAAAGGTTATAAGGTGGCATCCACTGACTTTTCTGAAATTGACATTTGCAAGTCGTTTGCAGATAAGTCAGTAGAACCTGTTTTAACAAAAGAAACGATAGTTTCTAAGTTTATGAAAGCATATTTGTGTTACTCGGTAATCTGTTTAGAGTACTTCAAACTTGAAATTGGACGTTTTGTTCGTAATCAACCAACATCCTGTTAAGACTTTCTTCATTAATGGAACACGCGACAGTTACATAATGATTCTACCCATGACACCTTGCAGCCACCGACAGAAATGCATTCCGCAATGGTCAGTCGACTGCACGGCAAGATTACACGAAAGCGAACAACGACGACGACAGTAAAAGCGCCGTTGAAGGCCGAAGAACCGGTGACGTTAGACGTGACAGAGGCGTGCACGAGCCGTGGGAATGGTACGACGCTTGCTACAGACGGGAAAGAAACAAAGGCAAGTGACAATTGTCATTTCTTGATTGCGGATATTTGTGGCCGTACATGTAAACTGTTGTACAAAAAGACGTTTTTCGCCCTCGGTGTCACCCGTTTCTGTTTCATATCTGCACGTATCTGGACAATATATACATAATATTGACAATTGTGCACTCCATAAGCTATCGTACGTTTAATCCCTTGAAATTTCATAATTCTGGAAATCATTTTTGAACTTCTTCGGCTGGGCTGCAATTTACTAGAAAACAATTGCAATGTTGTCTCATCGGTCTATATTTTGAGACACCACCAACTCTCGGTCGCCCTCTTGTGTTGCTGATGAGCCAAGTGCCCCTGACTTGCAGTCAACGGTTGTGTTGTCGATTGTCGCAGGTTTGTTCACCGCCGACCAAAATTTGAAAAAGAACAGAATGGGCGTGTCTTCAGCAGTCTTTACGCGACAAAACCCGAACGACAACAGGCGCGGCTATGAGTGTCCCGAAGAGCGAGATTATTACCCCTACTGGCATCCAAGTCCGTGGAGGGATATTGCAGTTCTGGCACACAACCAATCATCTTGCTCGTGAGTTTTTTTTACACTTGGTTCCTCACTATTCCTGTGCTTGTATGTTTATGGAATGTACATTAAAGCAAGGTTGTGCAAAAATGCTAGAAAAAAGAAAATGTCCATAATACTCACTTTGTGCTCTCTCTGGAGTGTCACGAGTGAGTAATCTGCAGGCGCCCATCTCCGCTTACTCGGAGTTGGAGGTCACGCGGCTGCTTTCGCAGTGAATGCTGCGCTGGTGGCGAGTCATGTTTGCACCTCGTGTGAACCGTTCCCTTGCATCCACCCATAACGCCGAGCACGAGGCTGAACCGGCCGCAAATACCATTTTGCAAGTCTTCGGCATGACCCGGTCGGGAATCAAATGCAGCTTACCAGTGTGAGGCACGCGATCAACCTACTCTTCCACTTGGCCGGTTCAAAAATTGCGGTAGCGCTAAAATTCTCTCAACTAAAGTGCGTGGCACATCCAAGTAGTTACCGTACAGCCTGGCATAAAACATGGCTGTTGATGTATGTGACACATAAAAAGATGAAAGTTTAAAACAAAACTGAGTATGTTTGCGTTTGGAGAAATACATCTTGATGAGGCATGGATGGTTGCTGAACACCGCCTCGTACAGTATGAACCGTAAAAATTATTGACTATCATGAAAACGCGTGAGGTTCACACCACCGGATGGCGTGCTGCGCACGCAGTAACTTTATTGTGATGTTAAGTCCTATCCGCTGTGAATCACAAACTAACCTTCGCGAAATTTTTTAGCTTTTGTGGAAATACACACGGATGTAACGAAGTGTTTGCGGTGTGTGGTTGATGTGTTGTTGCTAGCGGTTACTCCAAACACTGCCACTTTGAAAGGTCAACCTAGCCGTTGTAAGAGCACTGGTTTGCTACTGAACATAGAGACATTGCATTTTAAGTTTTTATTTTGTATTTTAAGTATTCTATTTTAATGTTGGATTTTATTTTTGCACTGCATTTCAAGTTTGTTACCCCGAAGCAAGGCTGTTTTGAAAAATCTCTCGCCACTTTGTGCTGGCTTCTGTATAAAAGAATCTTTAGCCTTTCTGTAAAATGCAAAATTCACGCAGTCGCTATACACGAAACTGCGAAATCGTTTATATATCCACTGTACATTTTCAGGTACTACACTCGAAATAGTTTTAACTCACGAACCTACGGTGAATGTGTTGAATCTATTCGAGGAGGACAAAGGAAGCATTGGTCAACGGCAAACAATGCCAGCAAGTGCGCTGATAAAGGTGGGACCTGGGTCGACTACCACAGCTATTTGGAATTGGATTCTGCGACTACAGAACCAGCGGTATATATCGTTGAAAAGCTTCTATGCGATATACATGTGCATATGGCTGCTATCGATCAGTGATTTAATCGCAACATTGAGACAAACGATAAAATGCCAAGTCGGAAAACACGTTATAAACAAGCTTAATTTTTAGTTCCGTTTGGCACATTGGTCGGGCTTGCATTGAAATGAAGCAAGCGCAGAGTTAAAATGTCCAAATTTAAAATCTCAGTCCAAAACAAGTTGTGATCATCAGTTTGTTTATTTAAGTGCTTGGCGAAGAACACCAATCAGAATCGAAGGAACGGTATAGTCTACAAGTGGGGGAAGCCGTACAATCTGAAGAAAATATCTAAACACGAAACTATCAACGATGCTTGCTTCGTGGCAATGCCGCCTGTTGAGTGCAAGGTAAGTACCAGTGAACGACGTGCGTGTTTCATCATCGGCAAAACTGGTGCTGCTGCAACTTTGGAATTATTTAAACTATAGTGGCATTGCGTACACATCACCCAACACTTGAACATTGGTCGGGGGCATTTGTTGAAATCGAAAAACTCGCGTTTCGTTCAGCAGGCGTAAGGCGGCTTCACACAGAATCCGGTTACGGCTTACGATCCGGCTTATGGCCAACAGCAGTCTTCACACAAGCTCGGTTGGCCGTATCCGGGTGAATTT
>Ga0210059_1014286_pt1 | contig 11761 bp, 11 predicted proteins | sample Ectturendosymbi2_FD_188042 | JGI IMG/M metagenome (GOLD analysis project Ga0210059, IMG submission 188042) | Ecteinascidia turbinata endosymbiont from Florida, USA - Sample 2 (SPAdes) (version 2) | ecosystem: Host-associated > Tunicates > Ascidians > Unclassified | place: Key West, Florida... | reverse complement strand
GCACGTTTTGTGAACAAGAGCTTCAGAAATCAAACCAAGAGGTGTTCAGAATCGAAAAGGTTGTGAAAAAAGCAAAACGAAATCGCTGGTGAAATGGAAAGGCTATCCAGAAACTTTCAACTCATGGGTTTACAACAAAGAACTCATTAAACTTCAATTAAGCTATAAATTGTGAAAAAAGTTTGGACTCCGTTCTAACCGACCTTGCGTTGGCTCCGCCTCCACTTGCACTCATGACTCTGTCCAAAAATTTTGGGTCTCCACCCAAAAATTTTGAACTTCCACCCGAAAATTTTCAGCTTCCATCCAAAAATTTTGGACTCTTTCCAAACTGTTTGCGCTCAAAATTTTGAACACACAACAAATGTCCTTTCTAAAAATCAAAGACCCAAAGAAGAGAGATGCGCTTGTTGCTGAATTTCTCCAAACCAAAAAAAAAATTCAAAACGATTTTCCCTCAGAACGAATAGGTGAACAATCAATTTATGAAGATTTTGGAAAAACCTTTAAACCAATAACCGAACAACAAAAGTCTTCGTCTGCTGCCGCTGAAAATATTGTTTCAAAACTTGAGCCACTTCAAACAGCAGATGAAAGTGTATCTGCTTTACCTCAAGAAGTGCAAGATGAACTTGAACCTTTTCCTCCTAATACAGGTGAAATAGCTAAACAATATCTTAGAAAATCACGTGGAAAAGAAGCTGACAAAGCTTTTGGACTTGAAGACAGAGATGGACAACTTTATCTTGGCAATGCCAAAGTTGCATTTGATGGAGATGATTTAATAATAAAAGTTAAAAGATATCTTGGAACACCGGGACTTTGGGGTATGATTGTTATGAAGCAGCCAACGGCTGACTATAGCATGACCCTTACAAACCATGTACAATGAAAACTTACAACGCCAAAAAATATACAAATTTCATAAAACCAATATTTAAAGAGAAAAGACTTCGAAGAAAATCAGAACCTGGAACTTCTGGAACAGGAGTCTTTCTATCAAACCTGAACGCCCATTTTTAACGACTTGAATTGTTGTTGGCAAGTCAAATGGCTGGAAACACTGGTGTTTGAAACGAAATCGTCTCAATTTGTGACGAACTTTTGCGAAAAAATGTCATCACTTGCGACGCTTACAAAAAACTTATTACTTTCATTAAATAAATAAAAAGATGCTTATTATAAAACGTGGGTATAAACAAAAATATCAAGTTGGTGGCTCTGGAAATTTTTCAAAGCTCATAGACGTTTTGTCAAAGTTTATCAGGAAAAAACAAGTTGTTGACACGGCTTTGAATGTTGTGAGAATAACGGGACAAAAAGCAATTGATTTTGCGAGTTCGAAGCTGACCCCAAATTCCCAACAAATTTTGTCAAAAATTGTATCTTCAACGCCTACGCAATTGTCAACGTCACGGGTCAACAAAGGGAAAGTAACCACTTTGCTCACAAATTTGAACAATTTAATTGCTGGGTTGGGACAACGTGCAATCAAAATTCAAGATATCATAAAATGATTGAACCAGAGATAATGAACAAACAAGTACTCCTATATAATAAAACAATGGACATTCTTAACATTACTGAAAAAAATTCGGTTTACGAATTATCGAAAAATATAAATTTCATGAATATACTCCTATCGTTGGCACTAATCTCAACAACCCTAGGTGAATCAGAATTAACATAGAAACACAAGATTTGTTCATACATCCATGCGAGTCTTATCTGACTGTCGACTGCAAGCTGGTGAAAGCGGCTGATGATGCTGTGTATGCAAATGCAGGCGTAATTACACTTACTAACAATGCCATGATGCATCTTTATAGTAATATAAAGTATCAAATGTCAGGACAAGAGATTGAATCTCTTTTTCACCCAGGACAACAACAATGCATGGGTTGCTGAAATACCCAGAAGACGTTTTTCAAAAAAGTTGGGGTTTGAACCAATTGTGGTATGAAGATGCAACAGACCATGCAGCAATTTCTGGAAATAATCAAAATAGTGTCTTTCTGGCAAGGCATAGCTGTATCATTAAAAAAACAGACCCAAATAGCACTTTTAGTTTCCGTGTGCCTTTGAAACACATTTTTGGGTTCTGTGATGAGTAGCCTACTGCCGACCCAAGATAGATGATTAACTTTCAATGACTGCTTTAATGCCATGACTCAACGAGCATCTTGCATTTTCAAAATAGAGCCAAATGCTATTGAATCCAGAAGAAAAAGTACAAGCTGAACTTTCTCATCATTGACAAGCAGAGTAACTATGCTACTAACCAGAAACTTATTCAGACTGTGAGAGAACTGGGCGAAGACAATTTGTTCGCACAGGACATGGCCTCTTCATCTGTCCTGTGAGCACAAAATTTGGCTTCCAACAGCGATTTATGTATTGGCATGACAATTCTCATGCCTGATCAGGTGTGTGCCGAGGTCCCCCAGTAATTCGGCAACCATGGCTTTTCGCCGCTTTCGTTACGCACCTGTGGCTGATGCATCTGTATAGCAAGCTATGGATGGCATCGTGCAGTGTACAGTGATTTTCTTCCAATCTTTTAGCTTAATTTTTTTTAATTGGCGATAAGCTCGATCTTGATATACACTTCAATCTTCACGCAGTATTCTTCGGTGTTTCAGTTATCTGGTAGCTTTCGTTTATTAGATATGACGTTTGAAAGTCAATTTCGAAGTGACTGGCAAGTTGTTCCACGAAAACCTCACTCAAGTTTTCCTCGAACTTTGTTCAGATAATTGCGCTTGTAGCATCGCAGTTGTAAAAGATCAGATTTTTCGCAGAAACAAGTGCTTTGCCTTAACATGGTGGTACTGTATGTTAGTTCAAGTGCGTGCATGTTGCAGTATAACAGATGATTGTTTTTAATGTGCTACTTTCTTGTTGTTGCTCGCATGCAAACTGATTGTGTATTATTTTCAGTGTCATGTAACAGTCGCTGATAAAAATTTATTTATCCGAAAAATAAAGGCAGTTGTTACTGATAAGATTGCAAGCGTTCTCACTTCTACTCAGATATTTCTGGTGTCACTGTAAAAAACGAAGTAACATTTTCTTCATTTCATATTTCCTTTACAAGCTTTTATTGCTGACGGTTTTTGACTCTCAGGTGGAATTGGATCTTAAAATTTAATGTTTGGCACTGCTATGTACAGATGGATGAATTGGTTGTGCCAAGTAATGAAGATGCTATTCAACAAATGTATGCTGGTTTAAATTTGGAAAGTTCAGCGGTGATACGTCAGGTAAAAATGCGTTGTTTGCCAATGTCAGATCAAGAGCACTATTTCCTGCCGTTGTCACTTCATGAATTTTTCGAACAGGCAGATATTACCAACAAATATTTACTTATCAAACTGTCCACCAACAGCGGGAGTCGTGTACTGAATTTTGCGCTCAAAACATTTATACATTGACGCGTCTATTCTGTTCTGAAATGCAGTAGTATATTGTTTTCGAAATATTTAAACTAAACGTTTTTTGCAAGCAAAAAACGTAAACGACGATTTTTTCATTAACTGTAGTTTTTAGGGCGCTATAACTTTTATGGTTATCCTTCTGTGGTATTCGATTTTCAAAAGGTGTCAACTTTTTGTCAAAACATGAAAACAAACTTTAAAACTAATTGCGTAGAACCAAATATACAGTATTCAAGGATTTATTTGATAAAATTTCGTTTGGACGGCATTTTTTATTTACTCACCAACATTGAGTTTTGATCGCAGTCCATCACTCAAAAATTGTTGGATCTCGTCACTTTCCACTGATGTAGAACTAGCATTATTTTCAAAAGACGAATAGTGCGACGGTGAGGCTGATGGAAGGATTTGTTGAGGATCATTTGTTAACTTTTGAACAGAAGAGGACGGTGAGTGGACTGATGTTGATGCATGAAATTGCTGAGAGCCGACTCTCGTTGGTTGAGTCTCTTCAGTCTGAGACACGCTTCCTTGGGATGTGCCTTCATAGCGGGAAATTATTCTCATTAAATTGAATCAACGATTACAAAATAACCACGTACAATGAAATTCATTTAAAATTAATTTCTGTGTACTTCTGAAACATTTTTAATATGCACATCTGAAATGAGTTTGCCGTTTTATAAACAATAGTATACAAATCTGATATCACTTCAGGTTGCGCATGGTATGTTACATTAGTTGAATTACCGTGTATCTGCAGAATGTATTTGGTTTTGATCCAAAACGAAAATTTTATCTGAGGTGAAAAATATGAATTACTAACTTACTGTTATGACAACACTGACAAATAGCAAATCTTTTTTGTGTCTTGTGATAAGATAATGAAAATCATGGATTCTCAAATTTGATTCAACATTTACTTAGTGAAAACATAAGTATCAACTCAAAATGTATTTTCTCATCAGCATTGAAATTCAAGGTATACCCTAAACATACTTTGAACATGAAATCACTGGAAAAGAAAAATTGCAAAAACGCATTGTCCAGAAACTAATGTTATGGTTAATGAACAAAAGCAGAATTGCTTAATGAAAATCTCATATAGCTTACTGTGAAGCAATACAACAATAAGGTATTGCCACATCAAACCCTATCTAAAGAACTATTTAATCAACGCACTATTCCAGCAGTTTTAAGCATCATAAAATCCGCAAAAATAGAAAGCAAACATCCAGTGACATGACAAACGCAGGGAAGCACAGCCTGGGCACAACAGGGAGTCACAACCGTTGCACATGAGTGATGCACACTCTTGTCACAACAGGGAATCATAACCTTTGCGCAGTAGAGCTGCACAACCTTGCCACAACAGAAATGCACAACCTGTGCACGGTAGGGATGCACAACCTCGTAACAACAGGGAATCATAACCTTTGCACAGTAGGGCTACACAGCCTTTGCACAACAAGAATGCACAACAGGAATGCACAACCTTGGCACAACAAGAATGTACAACCTTGGCACAACAGGGATGCACAATATTTTCAGTATTGGGGGTGGCATAACGCTTAAAATTTATGAAAAAGAGCCGATAGTGAATTCAAGGTATTTTTATTTTTTGTGCATTGCTTATGTTATCCTTCCACAAGCTGATCCTAACCTCCTTCAATAAGTCTGTTTGGCCTATTTTGATAAGTATCCACATACAGTATTCAAGGGTTTTTATTGATGCACGGCCGCCATACCTAATGTTTAAATTACATTTGCTCGGCCGTGTAAATTGTTATCAAAGGCCGCATGCGATCGAACCGGCGCAGGTTGAGCACCCCTGCATCAAAGCAAAATCCTTTTGTTTTCAAAAAGGCTGTCGGCAAAACATCGAAATCTATTAAATCTTGCCTATTTATCAAATAGGTCTTGCCTAGATAGTAATGAAGTTTTGCTCAACTCTGTTGACCTTGACTTACTGTGCTTTGCACTTGCATTGTTCACGTGCCTGCACAGATGCCTGCCGCTACCAGCTCCAGGGATACTATTTTCTTTAACGTCTAATTAAAAATTTTCTGACTCCTGCCTGAATTCCTCATTCATTGTAGGTTACAGTAAAATTTGGGATTTACGAAGATTAGTAGTATGAGAATTATCCAAATCAGCATTTTGAAACAGTGAAATTGTATTTTCACCAATGAAAACTTTTGTGAATGTTTAACATTGATATAAGCGAAGTTTTTTGCAAAAATAAACAAATAGATGTTTCGATCAAAATCGTTTTTGTGAGATGTCTGACAAGTCAACGAGCAGAAAAAACTATTCCTACGACATTAAAAGTTTGCACTGCAATTGACAACAGAACTCACCTGCAAAATATTTGTCATAAGTTACGTAGACTAGTTCTAGCGGAGACAGTAGTCTGGTCAGACTGGACTGAGGGGAAAATAGGGCCAGGAAAAAAGTGGTTTTCGTGTTTGTGCTAAAATTTGACAAATATATTACTTTTTTCAGACCGGTAGACACAAAGGGGAGCATTGCCGTAAATTGTGTTGTACCCAGAAAAAATTATATACAGTTTTTTTAAACAATATAAAAAACAAATCTTTCTCCCTTAAAAATGCATTCCCTCAAAATCTCAAAACCGATCTGTGCGCCTGACCTTTATAACAGATTGCCTCATATTTCACTCTTGGCAGGTTGTTTTCATAGCACTTAGTCGATTTGTGTTAAAGTTTTAGATATTAATGAATGCTGATTTCAAATAGTGATGTTTCATGGAATTTCAAAGCCAATTAACACTTTAAATACCACAAAGCCACGATAATGGCTTTGAATTTGGCTAGTTACAACTTTTTAACAGATAGAGCTGTTCAAACTTTCTAAAGAAGCAGAATGTCTCCTTGGTACGATTTTTAAAGATCCCGACCCTTTTTATGGTTTGAACGTCTATAGAGGTGATGTCATAAGTGGGTGGGGGTCAAGAAATATTTGTACGCAATCAGGGCTTGAGAAAAATTACAAGGGGCAATTGATTTCTTTTTTCTTTTAAAATAAACTAGGCAAAAGTTCGCATCAGCCTTTGATTGGCCTTCTATCGTTTGTGTTTGGCAAGTTATGACCAAAAAACGATGAATAATGAATTAGTTCCCTAAAGGATTAGCTGATTAAGGAAAAACCTTGTGCAGTCTTGCAGGGTACGGTGTTGACGACTGCCTTATACGGGCCGTAAACTCACTTGGGCTGCTTTAGTTCAGTATTAGTACAGAATTTTCTTTCCAAATTTGGAAGGTCCAAATTTGGAAGGTATTCGAATCCTGGCCAATGAATGAAATGCTGTAGCTACCCTTGGGCAAGAACGTTCACCTCAATCGCCCCGACAAGAGTTAAATTTCAGGCTTCAGCCTGCCGCCAATTGCTGCAGCCGCCCAAAATATACTTTGAAATAATTCACTGCATTCTTACACATTACTTTGCGCCCGTTTCAGCGACGGTAAAACACAGCCTTTCACTGTGGGTGTTGGATTTCTACAGGAGTGTGTGCTATGAACACTCCTTTTGAAAATGTACTGTATATTATATGGATGAAAAGCCGAGTAGACGTGGGTGTCATTGCTGGAAAGCGCAGGATCAATCGCTTGCTTTCTGCGAACGATTTGGTGTTGCTTGCATCCATTGAACAAGGTCTCCTGCATGCACTCGATCTGTTTTCTGCTGCTTGCGAACATGGTGGAGGTGGAATGTAAATCAGCACTAAATAGATCAAGGTATTATGTCTCTCCGAAAACCAAAGCCAGTGCCCACTGCAAGTAAGCATATATTATATTGCAGCAGGTTGATAAGTTCATGTACCTTGGGCTGGTATGCACAACTGACGGAAGGTGGAACAAGGAGAATAATGCATGGGTTTGCAAATTAAACGCAGTTCTGCGTGAGCTTCATCGCTCTTTGTTGACAAAACGGGAGCTTTGAATTTGTACATGTTTGTGTAATTATTTTTATATGGTGGTATATTCATATCAACATACGAGTAGGCTACACAAGCAAAAACAGCTACTATATATAATCTCAGGAAAAAATGAAAGTAAATATCGTTGGACGAATAATGTCACTGTTTCACTATTAACGTTTTCAATGAATAGTACTTAACTTAAGCACTGACCTCCACCCGTTGTACCAAGTCAACCTGACAAGCACTGTGCAAAACAAACCCTTAGTGCACCCGCGGCACAGGGTAACGACAATCAGGAAGGCTTTTATCTGACAATTGGAGTGAAAAGAAATCGCAAAAAATCATTTAAAATATTTAATGTTAAACGCATTTGCACAAATGCAACATGAGAACATTTGCACAAATGCAAGGTGATAATTTGCACAAATGCAATGTGAATATTTACACAAATGCTGCGTGAGCATTTGCATAAATGCAACGTGAGAATTTGCACAAATGCAACTTGAGAACATTTGAACAAATGCAACTTGAACATGTGCACAAATGCAACTTGAGCATTTGCACAAATGAAACCTGAGAATTTGCACAAATTCATCGTTAGCATTTGCACAAATGGAACGTGAACATTTGCACAAATGCAACGTGAGCATTTGCACAATTTCAACGTGAGCATTTGCACAAATGCAACGTGAGAATTTGCACAAATGCCACTTGACAACGTTTGCACCTAGGAAATTTGAGAACATTTGCACAAATGCAACTTGAGCATTTCCATAAATGAAACGTGAGAATTTACACAAATCCAACTCGAGAACATTTGCATAAATGCAACTTGAGCATTTGCACAAATGTTACTTCAACATTTGCACAAATCAAACGTGAGAATTTGAACAAATGCATCGTGAGCATTTGCAAAAATGCAACATGAGCATTTGCACAAATGCGACGTGAGCATTTGCACAAATGCGACGTGAGAATTTGCACAAATGCATCTTGAACATTTGCACAAATGCAACGTGAGCTTTTGCCCAAATACTACATGAGCATTTGCACTAATGCAACGTGAGCATATGCACAAATGCAACGTGCGAAAATATGCACAAATACATCGGGAGCATTTGCAGAAATGCAACGTGAGCATTTGCACAAATGCAACTTTAGAACATTTGCACATATGCAACGTGAGCATCTGCACAAAGCAACGTGAGAACATTTGCACAAATGCAACGACAGAACATTTGCACAAATGCAACGTGAGCATTTACACAAATGCGATGTGAACATTTGCAAAAATGCGACGTGAGACTTTGCACAAATGCAACGTGAGCATTTGTACAAATGCAACGTGAGCATTTGCACAAATGCAACGGGAGCATTTGTGCAAATGCAATTGAGCACTTGCACAAATTCTACGTGAGCATTTGCACAAATACAACATGAAAACATTTTCACATATACAACGTGAGCATTTGCGCAAATGCAACGCGAGCATTTGCACAAATGCAACGTGAGCATTTGCGCAAATGCAACGTGAACATCTGCACAAAAGCAACATGAGAACATTTGCACAAACGCAACTTGAGCATTTGCTCAAATGCAACGTGAGAACATTTGCACAAATGTAACTTGACAACATTTGAACATGTGCAATTTGAGAACATTTGTACAAATGCAACTTGAGCATTTGCACAAATGCAACTTGAGCATTTGTGCAAATGAAACGTGAGCATGTGCACAAAGCAACGTGAGAACATTTGCACAAACGCAACGTGAGAATTTGCACAAATTCAACGCGAGAACATTTGCACAAATGCAACGTGAGCATTTGCACAAATGCAACTTGAGAACATTTGCACATAAGAACGTGAGCATCTGCGCAAAGCAACATGAGAACATTTGCACAAATGCACATAAGCATTTGCACAAAGGAATCTTGAGAACATTTGCACAAATGCAACTTGAAAACATTTGCACAAATGTAACGTGAGCATTTGCGCAAATGCAACGTGAACATTTGCACAAATGCAACGTGACCATTTCCGCAAATGCAAGGTAAAAATTTGCAGAAATGCAACGTGAACATTTGCACAAATGCAACTTGAGAACATTAGCACATATGCAACTTGAGAACATTTGCACATGTGCAACTTGAGAACATTTGCACAAATGCAACTTGACAATGTTTGCACAAATGCAACCAGACCATTTGCACAAATACAACTTGAGCATTTGCACAAATGCAACGTGAGAATTTGCACAAATGCGATGTGAAAATTTGCACAAATGCTGCGTGAGAAGATTTTCACAAATGCAACGTGATTTTTGCATAAATGCAACTTGAGAACATTTGCACAAATGCAACCTGAGAATATTTTCACAAATACAACTACAGCATTTGCACAAATGCAACTTGAGAATTTGCACATAAGCAACATGAGAATTTGCACAAATGCAACTTGAGAACATTTGCACAAATGCAACGTAAGAATTTGGACAAACGCAAAGTGAGAACATTTGCACCAATGCAACGTGAGAACATTTGCGCAAATGCAACTTGAGAACATTTGCACAAATGCAACGTGAGCATTTGCACCAATGCAACGTGAGAACATTTGCGCAAATGTAACTTGAGAGCATTTGCACAAATGCAACGCGAGCATTTCTACAAATGCAACGTGAGCATTTGCACAAATGCTACGTGAGCATTTGCACAAATGCAAGGTGAGGTATTTGCACAAATGCAATGTGAGAACAATCGTGACTTTTTCCAAAATCTCTGAAATCTTTGGTATTTGTTAATTGATTTTCAACAAAAAGTCACTAATTTATTGCTTGACCATACAATTCATTTACTAGGCTGCATCAGAGTACATTCTTGAGAAGAATGCTATCTGAAATAGAGATAGCACCTCCTATTTTAAATTTGATTGTTTGATTTGTCTTTATGGATTCGACTTCATCAAATGTTTTTGTAGAAGATATTCTTTGAGCTCTTTTTTTCTTGAAGATATAGGGATTCTTTAACGAAGGCAAGAAAAGGTCGTGTTTCAAGCGCAGGAACAAATAATGAAACACATCACTTTTCACACATTTTTTGTTGAATATCAACAGTTTGATGAATTTCTTTGACGTGGAAAACCAGAATACATACCAAAAGTTGTAAAGTATATTACCTGATCCCTGTTGAACAAAATTCACCTGACTGCAGCCAACAGCAATGTTTTCCACGTTGGGTAAGTTGTAAAAGTTGTACGCGGTTTCTGTAAAAACGATTCATCCCAGTAAATCTTGTATGCACAATAAAAAGAAGTGCCAAGGTTTGTTGAATGCGAGTCTTTTTCAAAGAAGTATAGCTAGTAAGATGCGAACTTGGCAAAGAAGAACAAAAGATGTTGATTAAAATTTTCAAAAATGCGTCCATTTCCAAACTACATTTGTAAATTGTTTTAATCTAAAATTTTTATCATATTTGTGTTGTGAAAAAACAAAAGTATTTTGTCCGTTTATTGCATTTTTGTACGTTTATACAGTGCAAAATACAGCCGATAAATAGCATACTGAATATAAGCAACAAAAGAACCTGATGGAGATAATGACCAGTAGCAACTCCGGCGCTATTAAAACTGTTAGAAAAAAGTAAATGCAAAAAGGTGAAGCTAACCTTGAATGAATCTTTGGTCTTTTGTCACGAAATCATGAATTGGCTGAAATTGTTGGTCTTCTTTTTTGGGAATTGACAAAGGTATGGACTTGACCATTTCTGCAACTTCAGCCAATACATCCTCTTCTCTGTGTTGATCAAGAACTGTTTGCAGCTCGTCTCGCACTCGAATCATCGTTGGTCTATCAGATGGATTTTGGACCCAACACTTGCTCATCATTGATTGAAGGACATCAAGGATTTGCTGTCTGCTTTCGTCTAATGTTGCTCTCAGTTCATGGATTGTGGTTTCTTCTGGCCGCTCTCCACGAATGATTGACTCAATGAAAGCTTTTTCATGACCAGGGTTGTCATGAGGTGGGGATCCAGAGAGCATCACGTACAAAATCATTCCGAAGCTGTAGGTATCTTGTTCTTTTTTAGGCTTGGTTTTCAACGACTTTAGCTTTTCAGGTGGAGCGTAACCCAAGGTCGTATCAACTTTCTTTGATTTTGGGATTTCCGAAGTGCTGGTACAACCGGTAAAACGCATTATCTGAGCACTGCCAAAATCACTCAACTTGCAATGCAAGTCTGATGTGAGCAGCGCATTCTCTGGTTTGAGGTCACCATGAACCACTCGTTGCAATGTAGGAAGATTGTGTATGAATGCAAGTCCAGATGCCAATTCAAAGAAGATTCGAAGGAAGGGCAACATGAGAGATCTGTTGCAATCTTCGT
>Ga0210059_1014285_pt1 | contig 11761 bp, 3 predicted proteins | sample Ectturendosymbi2_FD_188042 | JGI IMG/M metagenome (GOLD analysis project Ga0210059, IMG submission 188042) | Ecteinascidia turbinata endosymbiont from Florida, USA - Sample 2 (SPAdes) (version 2) | ecosystem: Host-associated > Tunicates > Ascidians > Unclassified | place: Key West, Florida... | reverse complement strand
TGTTGAGTTCGTCTCGGCTCCTCAACATGGAACCTCTTGTGATTCTGCTGTAGGATTCACGACAAGCCGAACGAAGCTGGAAGACGACAACGATTAAAGACATTAAGTCATTAGGACGTTGTCATGTGTACTTGTTTGGTGTGTTGTTGGGGAGAGAGTAATTTAAGATAGTATAAAAAACATTTGCAGTAAAAATTAACACCGATTTATAAGTACAATTCCCGATGACAACAGATAAAAATTATAAACATTGATGAGCGGCTCGTATTTCGGATTTGCCGTAAGACCGCAGAACGTACGTGATCACTAGTGTCGCTATTGCACCGTGTACGATTCGAGATGTGGTCACGTGACCTATGTACGATGCATCGTGTTGAAACAGTAAGTTGACACCGTGGCTAGTCCAGGTAGAAGGAAACAACTACAAGCTCTGGCTAGACCAAGCTGAACAAATCTAAGTGGGTAGTCCATTTAGATTAGTCCATGGCATATTGTATTGCGGTTTACTCTCTTCCTCTATGAAAGAACCGAACGCTGAATAACCCTTGTTGTTTATACTTATGTCGAATTACATACTATAACGTATGTATAAAACCCTGTCATGCAAAAAAAAATATTATATGATATCGTTGTGCTTAAAGTTACAGTAATAAAACCATGAGTGAATACAGATTATTCTTGTGATTACACTGAGCGCAAAGTCGAACGTTAAAACCGGCGGGTCTAATTTTCTGAATTGTTAAATTGGGCGCGCCATGGGTAGTTCCGTTACAACCCAGTGCTTTGGAGGAGCTATCCAACACGTGCTGGTCTTCTTTTTATAAGATTACTGCCACACACCCCTGCTGGCAAGGGTCAAATGTAGAATTGTGAAGCCTGGACTCAAATTTCAGCTCCTGCTCTGGCTCCAGCTCCAGCTATAACATTTAAAAGCTATTGGCTTCGGCTCCAGCATGGGCGCAATTTGATGGGGGACGCGGGGGACGTATCCCCCAACTTTTTCAGACGGGAGGCCTTAATATGCCATGTCCCCCCCATTTTTCTCTTCAGGTTTTGTATTTGGAGAGGTTTCAAAATAAAAGTGATGTTTGTCGCGTTTGGTGTGAACAGCTTTACATGTTAGATGGTAAGCCACACATAACCAAGTTGATGTTGAAACAGAGTTTGGTGTGGTATCACTGATTCTGTTCGTGTTTAAATTTTAGCTTCGACAAAACAGTTTTTTTGCATTTTTCAAGTTTCTAGAGACCGGGAAAGATGCTTAACTGCTTTCTGTCCGATATTTTACCCTTTGTGGTATTTTATTGTATCAGTGAGAGTATTACAGCTGCACATGTGAGAGACCACAGTACAGCCATGATTTGCTCCGTGCAGAAATATAACTGGCTTTGCTGAAGCGTTGGTTGTCACGTACTCAGAAACAAACAGGGTATAATTTAATGATGCTAGTGTATATAATGTTAGAAAGTTAGATTTTCAGGCCAATCTCTGCGAAGGTTTTGCCGAAGACAAAAAGAAGCATTATAGTGGAAACTTAGTTTTGAGATGGGGAGTTTAGCAAAAGACTGTTTTCAAGCATTAGTGAACAGGATTTCAATCAAAACGTTGGAGAAGTAGCCTACAGTATTTACCTATAGTTGTATATTGACCTATAGCTCAAAACGTAGGGACTTGCTTTCCTAACTTCTCGTAATGTCGCGACAATGGTGACCAAAAATCCAAAAGACATTTTTTCACTGACTCTTACACTACGTGCTTATGCTGAATGCAATGGTTCGTAAGTCATATGATGTACTTGAGTTTAACCAAACCCACAATGCAGCAATGTTTTCATCCAAGCGCAAAAAATTTGCTTTACAGATACATCACACCTAGTTTTGTTGGACATTCTTTTCGTGTTGAAGGTAAAACTTCGTGCTTTTTTGCCAATTCACAGTTGAGCATTTTTATTTAATATCAAATATATTTTTGTGTCGTTATGCAATTAGAACTATTAGAATGAAACTTTTGACGTGGTGCAGAGTTATAAGTCTGGCCCGGCTTTTCGTGTTGGGCCGGGCTCGTGCTTAAGTTTGTCTAAATATTTCGGGCCAATTTCGGGCCTGCGTACAAAACTTTTTTATAGCATTCAGAGTAACGACTTTTTTCTTTCGTGACGTAGATTTGTTGTGCTCACCGCGGTAACTTCTGTGAGTGAAGCGATTTTTCTTCAGCTAATTCTGTTCGCAAACATAGCTACCTTCTTTTATTCTCTGCTGGGATTCGTCACACATTGTTTTGAGAAGGCGACAGCGGTGAGGAAATTAGCACGCGATGGCGTTGCGTCGAAAAGATCAATCACTCACGCGATTCTTGGCTTGTTTTAAGAAGCCTACAAGCCGGCTTCTTATATCTATAGAGCTATCCTAGACAGTTTCTTTTATGTCTATAGCCCCATCGTAGATAGTTTCGTAATAGTTTCTTTTTTCTTGAGAAACATTATATTCCATACTCCGCAGTATTATGGTTCACTAACATGCGATGTTTGTGCCAGATTATGCTAATGTTTTGGTCAAGGTGATTGCTATTTTCGGTGTGATATACCGCGTACCAGCAACTACACCTGCACACAATGTTTTTTGTTACTCCGCAGTTGCGCTTATCTTTAACTCCCTTGGTAAATTTGGCTTTCAGGCCTAAATCGGGCTTCAAAAAACATGTCGGGCTCGAGCCGGGTTTGGGCGTGTGATTTTGGCATCGGGCTGGGTTCAGGCTTCAGAATGAGGCCCTTTTACAACTCTGTGTGGGTATGTAGGCAGGGGCCAACAAGGGGAGATTAAAAGGATACATCCTCCACCCACCAACAGTAAAAATAGATTAAAATCATTTTGTGAAGTAGGCTGCGCTAATTTTAGGCCAAATGTTTTTTTTGCTTGTAAGAGGATATCAATAGAGATTTTGGTAGGGGTGGGGCTGCATGCATGATGCCCAGTGGCATTAAAAAGATTTGTAGCTTTTTCAAAAAACGGAAATGTGCAAGAAAATATTTATCGTCTTTGTAACGCAACTTGAACAAGACATCAAATAGCGCAGTAACCCACACTTCTTATAAAATGCATGAAAACTGAAGTGTTCTGATAAAACCCAAATGATGTATTCTACTATACTGCTGTGCTTGTTTACATCCAAATACGATATTAATGGAAGCAGGCTGAAGTACAGTACCGTGTCCAGCAACAAATTTAGGTATAACGTAAATCATCTGCAAGGACAAAACAAAGCGTGATTAGTGTTGCTTTCAAAACACCTCTAGAAAATAAGATTGGGAATCTGTAGCCTATAGTCTATATAAAACGTCACTTCTGAATCGCCCCGATGACTATTGACTATATTGGTTTCACACCAAGCTGCCCCCCACATTTTACAACAAAATTGCGCCCATGGGCTCCAGCATGATTTGATCTATTGAAAACTGAAAACCATTGTATTATTTGTACAACTCGTTTGCCTCACAAACTAGGTCTCTGGGACCAGAACCCAAATTTCAGGCTCCGGCTTCGGATCCACCATTTACAAGTTTTTGGTTCAGGCTCCAGCCATCCAAAGTTGCTCGGGCTCCGGTTCCACAGCCCTGGGTGCATTGCACGTTTGAAATATGTGTGCAAAATTCACTTACTGCCCTTTTTCACCAAACGCAACTGCGGGACATGCAGGAAAATGATGTGGAACACTGGTTGCGAAGCAGGGGCTAGAGCACGCGATGCATCAGCAAAGTTCGATGCAATGCACGGAAAGGCGGGAGCCGAGCTCTCATTCAAACTCAGTGAAAGCCAACTTACTGCATACATGCTATATGTTGCGTTGCAATGCATCAATACATAAAGGCGTCAACAAAGCACTGACTGTATGCAATGCTGGCAAAAGAAGGTCTGTCAATCAACCTCTCCTTGCCTAGGATCGTTTATTGGTACTGCAAGAATCACAATCCGACCCAGCAACGGAATTTTACATTGCGTCATGCTCCGTTTTCGCTAAAGCATTTTTCACAACGACGAAACGAATTTCGGCTGGTTCTTGCTGCGTTGTTGCAATGCTAGAGTCAGCTATAGCCAATGAAAGTTGCTTTAAATTTTGGTCTTTGTTAACGACTTGTTTGCGTTGATGAAAACTGTAATCAACCAACTTCTTGTCTTAGATTACCTTGAAATGAGTTACAGACAACGAAATGATTCTGACACCCGTAGCAGGCATCTGTAGTCCTCTGAGCATACCGCCGTGGTCCGACAGAAAACAAAGGTGCTTCAAAAACCATGAAATCCATTCCTTCTTGTAACCACAGCAGTTACCGGAATGCTATAAGATATAAAAGATACCGTCAGCATTTATGGTCGGAAGTTGCCTGCAGGGGTACATGCAGCGAATGATATCAAAAAGTACATCGGTGAAAGGAATAACGGCGGGTCCGTTCAGAAACGTAAAAATAACATTCAAGCTATACCACAAAATTCCATCCAGAAAAAGTTCTCACGCAAAGCAAACTCTTGAAGAAGGGCACAGAATGAAATGCTCAAGGCCGAAATTGACGTATTTGAAAACAATTTTCGAAAAAGACGCTTCTAATGAATGGTTAGTTTACAAACACTCCACCTAATGTTCTCGATGAAAGTCTTCAAACTTGTTTCGTAATGTCTTGGGTGCGAATAGACAGCGCTTGGATGCGAATAAGCTTATTGCTTGGTCCAGACCAGCAACCATGTGAGGTGCAACAGAAATTTTCCAAAACACGTTTAATTGTTACAGGTACACACAGTGGCGTAACGAGGCGGGAGCAAGGGGGGCACAATTCCCCGGGCGCCAATTCACTATGGGGGTGCTGAATCACTGCCGGGGCGCCGAATTACTGCGGGAGCCGCTTAAAAGTCCCAACAGTGTCAAAGTACTTTCTTCAACACAGTAAATTTGCTTTCGAAAGAGCTCAGGTTCAAACATGGAGGCGCCAAACTTCGACCATGGGGGCGACGGTTCGACCACAGGGGCGCCAAACTTGTTTTTTGCCCCGGGCTCCCTGTAACCTCGTTACGACCCTGGGTACACGACAAGTTACAATCATTTTTGGCATGTTGTTGATTACGTTTTCGTTGTTTTGCTTGTTTTTGGTCCATTCTACAGCAGTGTAGTATTTGTTCTGATTACGCAAAAAATTTATTTCGGTATCTTGCATCCCTCAAATCTTACCAACATCAGAACGCGGGCGTCGGTCTAATATCTACAATATTACAAACATTTTGCAAATGTGTTGCCGAAAAATATGTAGTAGCATTATTTTTCTTCAAAGGAAACATTTTCAGCGTAAAAAGGACAAGTGAATTTTTAGGCCTGTTACGGTCGCAAGGCCCGCAACACATACGCCAATCAGCAGAAACGGGACTCAGGAAGTAATTTGCGTGAATCACCACAAGTATTAGAGCCACTTCCCACCAAGAAGTAGTAGAGTAATCTTGACATGTGATCTCTATTGGTGCTTGCCACTTCATCGTTTGCTACCTACGGGCCTCGCGTTTGCTACCTACGTTGGAACGCTTAACGCCTCAAAAGGCCAATCAACTTGAAATTTCAGAAATTTGACCTAAACATCAACTTGGCAACCCTGCTCCCTCGCATGCTGCCTGCATTAAATGATATAATTCATCCTAATAAAAGAACGTAGTGACTGGCTGGCATAAACTGCAGTGAAATCTGCTTGGTAAGTTGTCAACACACTTTTGCTTAGTTTGGTATATATGAAAAACAATTGGGTGAATGTCTTGTTTGTGGAGTTAGAAACACTGTTTGTACTCTACGCAATTCAATTGGGCAGAAACGGCATTAATGCAGTAACACTGAAAGAAAAAAGCATCTCATTTCAAATACCAGAATGAAACGTGTGTAGAAGTGTGAGAGTGGAGTTTGAAAATAACAGAGTGTAAGATTTTTAGATTACGAGAGGAAAAATTTATGCCACTCATTCCAAAGGTACCTGAATGTTTCCATATCAGGCCTGTAGATAGCACGAGCTCAGAGTGAGTGCAAACCTTAGTGGTTCTTAGTTTATCCAACCACGCGGACCCTTATTTCTTAGCTTGAAGGTCACCAACTGCTCAGGTGAAAGGTCTTTTTCAAGATTGAAAAGAATTAAAAATGAATTAGAGGGTCACGATGTTCCAGGAGAGGTTGTCCACACTGACACTATGCATTCGGTACATTAAATATGACAAACTTAGGCAAACAAATTTTAATGAATTCTTAGATGATACTGTAATGAAAAAGGCCATGACAAAATCTTTTTAATTGTTTACAATGCTATGTTCAGCTTTACTTGATTCGATGATTGTAGTGCTTTATTTCTTAATACGTATTTAAATAATGACAGCATAAAGGACGTTAGTCCCGTCGTCACGGGCAGCATTGGTGGGCTCATACCCTCAAAAATGAAACATGAAACACTATAAATCAGAGGAGATTTTATCACATTTTCAGAATGTCACGTCCCCCTGTGCAAATGTAAAGCCCCTATTGAAAACTTTCTGGCGAAACCTCACAGCCTTTCGCACGACGATTTCGTTGCATTCGATTCTTAGCAGTTTGAAAAAAGTAACAAACGCGCCAATCGTGAACCTAGCAGTTGCAACCATTTGGTTCGCTTTACTTGATGTGTTTTGCTTGTGTGTGTCAAATTTTACAGCCGTGGTCAGTGCCAGAATAACAATAGTTTGCTACCTACAGGTCTCGCGTTTGCTACCTACGGGCCTCGCGCTTTTGGGGGCCCCGCAGTCCTGTGTGTCAAATTTGTTTTTTACTACATATAATATTAGAACTTAGGTGCCCGAGTCAAGCTCTTAGAAAGGGGGCCGCATATTTTTGCATATGCCATACAGGAACATTATTCGCTAAAAGAAAATTTAATTTTTCATTCTGTTTGGGAATTATCTTGTTCTTGAAAGTGTATCTCACATTGTAAATTGTTTGAAATCTATGGACCCTTTCCAAGAGCTTAAGTCTGTGTTTGTCAAAATAAAGTTTTATTTATAAAGAAAACAAAAAAATGTGTGTTTGTTAAAATAAAGTTTTATTTATTAAAAAAATAAAAAAACGGTTTTAAATTGTTTTTCGTCTAAACATTTAATTTGTTGAGGCACCTTTTGGCACATTTGCACAAAATTTTTTCTTCATTTTGACAAACACATGATTTACTTTAGAATGCTTTAAATGCGGTTCTAGACTATCAATAAACTATTTAACATAACAATGCAAAACCTAAGTGCGAAACTCTCAAAAGGGCAAGAAACCGAGACGGCCGCCTCGTTCACCTCCCCTAATATCCACCCCCTGATTATATGTATAGAATGTGTTCAGTCCATGACGTCACCATTTTGCCATAAGCACCTAAGCAAAAGTTTTCAATTGAATGCTTTCACATGCAAAACCAGGATCCATAACTGAGGTAGCGCAGGAAAGGCGGTTCCCCACTGGAAATTTTTTCTCCCCTTGGAAAAATGTGTTGGACATAGTTTAAAACTGTTGGACGTAGTTTTAAAAAATTGGACCCTTCTCAGAAAACCCTTCGCTCCTCCTGGTGTCCCAAGCTGGTTACGGGTCTGTACAAGACTACTGGAATTTGACAATTAAAGTATTTTACAGTTATTTGCAACGTTATGAGGCCACCCAAACAATGAGGTGAAACCACAGCTATTTCCAGATATTGCTTGATTGATTGTTATTAATGGTATTTAAAAATATTATTACATCACATTGAATTGTCTGTAAGTTGCGTTCCTTTTTTGGTACTTTCAAAATGATTTGACCAGTGGCGCTTAACCTGGGGTTTTGACCCCAGACCTGGGTTTTCAATGCCTTTCTGGGTTTATGCGTTTTACCTCTGAAGATCTGGTGTTTTTAGGATTTAACTGCGGAACGGTGATTTTCAAGATAGGGTATGTTTGTTCTACTCAATACTCAGGGCTACCATGTGCCATCGATCTAGAACGAAAAATAAGGACGGCTGAGGAAGCTTGATTTTATTGCCTAAATTAAAACAATTGTGTCTGTTTGCATGAATAACATCAGATCATATATTCGCGTATTTATCTCCAGCATAGAGATGGCACGGGCCAGCACTTTTGCAGCCGGGCCCGCCTGGAGCTAAAAAGAAACCACCCGGCACGGCCTGTCTATGCCAAACCACAACTTATTTTCCGGCCCGTGGCCCATAATACACCGTAGCCTAACCTCAAAAGCAAAATAACAGCACTTAAGTTTTCAGTTTATTGCCTTTTGGACAATTAAACCATGTAGTCTTAATGGCTATAGGTCCGCCAGAGAAATTTTGAAAACTTATTCGTCCGCCGCACAACAAGTTTGTGCTAGGCTGTACTACGCTTGCTAGTAACATACTGAACCTAAACCTTAAACCCTAACTTAAACTTAACACCTAATCCTAAACTAGGGGTTCCCAAACTGGGATACATGTACCCCTATGCTGCTAGTAGGAGTGTATTTTCCTATCTGAAGGGGTACATTTGAGGTTAGCAATAGAAAAGAAAAAATATGTTTACATATTATTCACTTCAAAATATTTATACATACATCAGTGAATATTATTTTCAAAATCATTTTATGCTTATTGGTAAACACATTCTTGTTATTTTCCACAGCCATTTTGTCATGAAACATTTTAAGGGTACATGCTCCTTTATCGAAATGCTGACGGGGCACATGGCCAGAGAAAGTTTGATAACACCTGTCCTAAACCCAGTCCCGTCGCCATGGTGGAGCTTTGGTGGACTTAGTCCCCCAAACAAAGCTCCAAGCTCCCCCAAATTGAAACATGAAACACTATAAACCAGTGGATTTTTTGTCAATTTTTAGAATGTCTAGCCACCCCGCACAAACGCAAAGCCCCCCTACTGAAAACTTTCTGGCGACGGTTCTACCTAAACCTCGGCGACAACGACAGACTGTAAATGAAAGTGTTTCCTGCTTTGATTGATTCATAAAATGTTTCACTGGTTTGCGTGGAAGCAAGTGAACAAAACATTAGTAGAACGGTAAAATGGAGAGAACAGAAGCAAAACATTTCCTTGTTAGATTATGAAACTTTGCAAAATCAAAAATTTTCGTCTAATTAGCGAGCAGACCGCATAGCGGCCAGTAGCGGCCCGGAATGACGTCACCGTTAAAAAAATTGTTAGCGGACTGTTTCAAAACCTTTAGCGGACTGCCCGAAGACTGGACTGTTAGCGGCCGTGGGGTCCACGCCATCTCTACTCCAGCAACCATCTGCTTCAGCAATGTCTTATTCTCGATTTCCTTCTTGTAATCGTCACTGAAAACGTTTTTTTCACTTGTTTATTTCTTGAATCAATTAAATGCTTAACCTTTACGGCAAACCAGCTTTCCTAAGAATCCTAACCAGCCCAGGCAGCTTACGGTGCTAACAATGCGTGATAGTGCGTTGGGTCTCTGTGCTGAAAGATGATACTACTTTCAATTTTATTACGTGAGAAAACCTTGATTGTAAAATGTTTACGATGACATGAGATAGAAATACTACAGTCTGTTTGTTTATCAGCAACAGTATTACTTATTTAAAATTGTTACGCTACAGAAAATCAGAAAATAAAAAGACGCAAGTGACAAATAAGAACATTTCTCAGAAATAAGGACAGTGATATTTTCTAAGACGTAGTAGCCTACTTCAAAATGAGGACAAATCTTAGAAATAAGGACGGTATGGTAGCCCTGATTATACTTCTTATTTCTCGTCTCATCAGCGCCGGATTTAGATGGTGGGGGGTCTGAGGTCCAGGCGTGGTGGGAGGCCACACATGCGGATACAAAATGTTTAGGTAGGAAATGATCGACGAAGTCACTAGTATTTCCACAAATCATTAATATTTATGACATAATCTTGTGACGTCACATTTGTTAACTCAACTGTAACAAGACTTTATGATGCAACATGGTATTTGACAATGACTATAGCGATTTGCGCAACTGCTGCAAAACTAGTTGCTAGAAACATCGCATCTTCTTTTTTTGAAATTTTGCTTCAAAAAAGTTTTGAAAATTTTTTGAAGAAAACATTCTTGGGATCCAACGTTTTTATAATCTCTAAACGCTAGTCCCCGCTCAGCAATAAATTTTACAACAGAAACCAGGCGGAGGCGATTTCCAATATTTTTCGCTTTGGTTGACCTGACTGGCTAGTTCTGTATCCATTCTTCATAGTGAGTAATTACATCTGCGACTAAATGTAATCGTGGCATCTATATGTTCCACTGATTGCTCGTGGCTCCTCAGGCGCTCAAGAGCGTGCTTCCTGTCGTAGATTCCTTTTCTGATAAGGAAATGCGCATATTGAATCATATCCGCGCACATCAGTCTACAAGTGAAACATTTAACACAAGTTTGTGAAGGAGAAAAACAAAGCCAGCTTCTGTCAACTACTTCTGGTACATTTCCGTCGGAAGTTTCTGTCTTTCCTGTGTTGTGGAATGTTGTAAAAATGACTTTTCATCACAATCTCAAAAAGAACCTGTTTCATATTTCAACCAATATTCCCGCATTTTTTCCGGTACATTGGCTAGCCAGAAGGCCCAGAGACCAATATCATTGCCTCCAGTGATAGCGTCAGCCATCTCATCTTTCGTGTTTTTCGATCATACATCTTGCCGTTCTTCTGCTACTGCACTGTTGGTTAAACTAGGTCTATTTTCATTGTTACGTAGATCTAAGTCTGTCACATGTTCTTCGATTTTCTGTCCTCAACAAGTGATGCTTTGGACTTCTCAATATTCTGAACTTGCTCATTAAAAGCAACCAGAAATGCAAACAACGTTTCAGAACAGCATTCGGCTTGTGGATGGACATGAAGTATAAATGTGAAGCTGGGTACATTTGAAGCATCCTTGGCAAGCTATAGGATAAAGTGATAGCCACCTGGTTACGCTATGAGCAATAAGTTTTTGGTAGTCAATATCCACGAAGTCACAACAGTCTTTTCACTCTGTTTTGCGAACTTTGTAAATGCAACAACATGTAATTCACTCAGCTTCAAAATCATTCAGTCCTTTTCTGAAAAAGGGATACTTCCGACGAATTTGTTCATTTTTTAGCATTACTGGTTACCCATAATTACTACAAAGTACTACACTAAGCTATGTACAATACGCTGATCATTGTATCACGGCTCATCAGCAAAGCTAGTACAGAACCTATAATCGCGTCAGAAGTCCGCGCTCTATTGTCAAAGTCATTCAGATATTGAAAAAAGATTTACCACTGTTATGTAACAATTAATGTGAAAGCATTTCCGCCTTTCCAGCCGTGAATTAACTCAACCAAAACACAGATTAATTAGACAACTTGCAGGCCCTCCCATAAACCAAGTTACGACACCAGCTTGTATCTTGTTACAGTTGAGTAAGGACAGATTACTTCATGTAAATACAATAGAATATATCATACCAGTGTCATAACTGAGGTATTTGTTTATTGGGGCGAGGGACCGCAAGGTCATCGAATCAAGCCCCTAATAACGCAATAGACACAAAACAAAAGGCACATAAACAAGAGTAAACAAACGTAAACAAAACGCAACATAAAAGGCACACAACGCGTAAATAAAAAAAAAATAAATAAATAAATAAAAAAACAATACGACAACAGGCAGCAATGTAATGTAATTTAGCACCTTAAGCAGACCAAAGCAGGACACCGATAAATTTGTGAAACTGGACACTGT
>Ga0210059_1014284_pt1 | contig 11763 bp, 8 predicted proteins | sample Ectturendosymbi2_FD_188042 | JGI IMG/M metagenome (GOLD analysis project Ga0210059, IMG submission 188042) | Ecteinascidia turbinata endosymbiont from Florida, USA - Sample 2 (SPAdes) (version 2) | ecosystem: Host-associated > Tunicates > Ascidians > Unclassified | place: Key West, Florida... | reverse complement strand
TCGCCGAGTCGCTAGAGCGAACAGGAGCGGAGATATTCATCCGCAAAGCCACGTTCGAAACAGCTGCTTTTTGCGAACCGCTTGAATTAACCCGGCTCTCAAAGTGTTAAGCACTCTACCACACCACCATTTAATCAAGTCCACTGATCTCACAGGTTTTTATATTGCTATATATTGCATCAAACCATCTGTTAAATACCACTTACACTGTCGATAATGGTTACACAACTGATTTGTTTCTTTATCCACGCTCTTCACAATATAAGTAACACCACCCACTCCAACAAGAAGTGGTAGCTACTGCGGTGACAACTCTCTCTCACCACAGTGAACTCTCACTCAATATGGTGAGAACTCTCACCCACTCCACTGCAGTGAGATTCTCACCCACCAACGTACCCGAAGTGAGAACTCTCACTTTCAGTGAGAAAAATTATGTCTGCCTCGCCTTTGATCCCTGAGCATGAACTATAGCACAGTACTGTACATTACAACAATTTCAATGAACAAATCTTATATTCACACAGTTACGGAAAACCCTTACTAAAAAGGCAGTGTCTATTTTGCTGCCAAGATGGCAGCAGCAAAAGGCTCGGTAGAAACGAAGTAAATGCAACTAAAAGATAAACCTACAACCTAACCTTAACCCTAGCCCTAACGCTAAGCTAACACTACGCTACCTGATGCTAAGCTAATACTAACCTAACGCTAACGTAATCCTAACATAACCCTAATCCAAACCTAACAACACTAACCCTAAAAACCTTAGCGGAGCCTGAAAAAAAGCAAAGAAAAAAAACAAAACGAAAGTCGGAAAGGTGAGAGTCGAACCACAAACTATTGGCATATTAGTAGCTGTAACACAACCTTTACACCACGACTGCAGGAGCAGGATGGCGTTGCCATTTACCTGACAAAGTGACCTTTTTCTTGGTATTCACTCGGTATTGCGTCATGCCACAAGACCACATCTTCAACTGGCGGCACAACAGCTCCAGCCGATCTGTTGTCGCCAGAATATCACCGATAAAATAGACACAACCTAATAAATATGTGAGGCTTTTGAGGCAAGCAGATTGATGCTAACCTTCAAGAAAGTTCATGATTTCATGGAGATACTGACTTACAGGCCTACACATTATTACAGTCTTGCCTGCTGATTCTGATGGAAGTGACTACGGATATGCCTGTCCTGATAAAAGGGTCAGTTTGTCATTCAAACAGTGTGGATCTCGTGGTGTAGTGATTTATGGTTAGGCGTTACGGCTAGTACTGGTCGTGATGGTTCTTTGACTTTCACCTTGCCGACTTTCGTTTTGTAAGGCTTAGGTGTTACGTTTAGGGGTAGTATTAGGTTAGGGATAGGATAGTGTTAGGTTAGGGTTAGGTTAGCTTAGAGTTAGCTTAGCTTAGCATTTATTAGGTTAGGGCTACGGTTAAGATTAGGGTTTACGTTTAGTTCATTTCTACCAAGCCTACTGCACTCCCATCATGTGCAACTGTTACGTCACAGGCGGCGTATTCATAGGTTTTCAAATTTTAAGATCCACATGATGATAGCCACTGACTGTTGATTCCGATTGCTCTCTAGAGTCTAACATTATTGCTTGCCACTTGACTACTTTCGTTTTGCCTAATGCAAAGTATATTGCTTTCTAAATGTCCATTTTGGGTAAGTTTTGCTAACCTCCCTTTAAGTGTTAGGCTTAGGCTTAGGCTACTATATCATAATCATCATATCGCTTCATGTCATCCACTAGCCCAGACCTGCTGCTTGCAAACAAATTGACCATGTCATTCTGGCAGGATTCGCAGCACCGCAATTCACACGCAGTGTTTCTCCGCTAAAAACGCAAATACCAATGATGAGCTCAGTACAAAGAAAAACAAACCGGAATTTTGGGAAGTTCCTGAATTATCGGCAAAAATCTTTTATGTTATTTCACATCTACAAGTGTCGCAGATTCCGAAAATCACATCAAAAAAGTGAACCGGAACTTGGAATCCCAGCAGAATGACAACATTCCAAGGTCAGTCTGTGAAACGTTGGTAAAAACACGAAAAACTTCAAAAACGCCGAAAATCAACGAAATGCTATATTTATTTTTATGATTTTCCGGAATCATCGGCCAACAATTTTTATGTTATTTCACATCTACAAGTATCGCAGATTCGGAAAATCACATCAAAAAAGTGAACCGGAACTTGGAATCCCAGCAGAATGACAACATTCCAAGGTCAGTCTGCGAAACATCGGTCAAAAACAAAAAACTTCAAAAACGTCGAAAATCAACGAAATGCTATATTTACTTTTATGACTTTCCGGAATCATCGGCCAACAATTTCTATGTCATTTCACATCTACAAGTATCGCAGATTCCAAAAATCACATAAAAAATGAACCGGAACTTGGAATGCCAGCAGAATGACAACATTCCAAGGTCAGTCTGCGAAACGGTAGTCCAAAAGGCAAACTTTAAAAACGGTCCAAAGCAACGAAATGCTGTATTTTTGTGAATTGCCCTGTCGTATCACTGAGTGTGTTTTTGTCCACTGTTTTAACGCGTTGCCACCAGTGATTTAGTCGAGAACGCAACCTCCGAGACCGATACCTGGCTCAAATTTCGAGACGAGACCAAGACCGAGACTTTGTCATAAAAACCGAGACCGAGACCTGGAAGTTCGAGACCGAGACCGAGACCTAAGTTCGAGGCCCAGACCGAGACTCGAGACCTCACATTTCTCTGATGGTAATTAAAGCTAACTCCTTGAATAATGCAGTAACAAAATATCTTGCACATTGCCAAATATCAAGATAATGAAAATCATCCGAAATTTGTGCAAACGGTCAAATACTGCAAAGGTTCATTTTCGTTTTCCTCTTAGGAATTTACAACCTCAAACCTGTGGCCTTATTTACAAATTCCATGAAGAAATGCATGGACATTGAAAATGTTGGCAGCGTTTAGAACAGTGGTTTTCAACCTGGGGTCGTTTGCCTTTTTTCTAGGTGATGTGAGAGCTTCTGACAAAAATGTTCATATTTACTTCTCTATTTTATATTTCTTATGGAACTACTTTTTGTCGTAGCCAAAATAATAGGATCACCTGGCAAAAATGATAGCCTACTTTTTCATTCAAAACTGTTTTAAGTGTGATTATGACCACCAAAATACAGAATAATGTTGCATTTGGCAACGCACGAAAACTTTGTGACGTAAGAATGTGATGTGTTTGTAAATTAGATATCTGATTGCGGCAGCTAAGGGATTTTTATTATAGTATTCAATGAGTTGTGCTGTGGAGTGATTTGTGTACGGCACGAGTCTCTCTCAGTGATGCTGCCATGTGCATGAATTTAACAAACGAGTCTTGGTTCAACACAGTGATATCGTACGTTATTTTATAGTCATTGTGATTTTCTATTGTGCAAACACAACTGCATTGCATATGTCTGACTGGAAATTTTCGGAAGCGGGTCGTTAGGTTAAATTGGGTTGCAAAATGGGTCGCCGCATGAAAAAGGTTAAAAACCACTGGTTTAGAGGTCCTACGCATTTTCACTAGAAAAATGTTGGTGAGCCATTTGAATATTCGAGGTGTTTGCCGTTGCCATGCTTTCAATAAATTAGTTTTGACTTAGAAAAATTTTAATTGTTTTGTTCGTTACAAAACAGTACCAACCCTGCTGTGTAAGGACAGGAGGTGATGCCCTGGTGAAGGTCCCATGTTCTGGTCTTCTACCTAGTATTGAAGTAGGCCTATGTTATTTGAGAAAGTGGAGAAGAGGCGAATCATTACTTTTTATTTTGAAACAAGCACAGTTGATGTAGGCGAGTGTATACATCCCCAGGAGCACTGGCCAAAACAGCACAGTAAAGTGGTAACTCCACAGGGAAGGTTGCTTTCCATCATTAAATTTTTTGCCAAGGAGTTTCGTCGTTTATATCATTTGCCAATGAAATAACAAACTTTTAAAGTTTTATACTATCTACTACTTACTTGTTTCACTACATTATTTTTATTTTAACATTGGGCATCTGCACTGACAATCAAATTCATTCGCCACATATTTCGTGCATTGTGGCTAACAAAGCTTTGGCATTTTTTAACGTTACCTACATCTTTCCCAATTACTTTTCTCCTCAAACGACAACTAATTGAGTAAGAATTATCCAAATATTTAGAATTAAGATGTTATAAATTTAGAGATTTAAAAAAACGAAAGAACTACTTTGAACTCCAAAACGAAAAATTGTAACTAAAGTCATCCATCCAAACTTGCTCACTCTGTCAAAAACAAGTTTTAAAAATGTTGCTCGTGATTCTGCTGTTGACGCAAAGAAAAAAATATTTAGGCCTATTAGAGCAATAGCCTTTTTTGGCACAAATTAGGTTTACATTTTGACCCAGCGCGGTAATATCCCACCGCATGCTCTACTGCAGTGGCGTAGCGATGTTAATGTCACCCGGGGCCGACCACACAATACTTCCTCTTTCTATTCCTCACATTGGCTTACAACAATATACAATGAGAGAAAATCATGTAGCATGCTTATTATAACAATAAGGAAAACTATGTATGATCCCTAGATTTGCTAGTTTTTATATTTCCAAGTTTTTCATAATTTCCATATTTTTACGTTAAACTGATATTCACAACTGTTCCAAATTTCCGTTTTTGCTGACACACTTAGAATTTTCATGTCGGTTAGAAAAAGCATGTCGGTTAGAAAACGCAGAAAGGCCGTAAAGCCTTAAGCAGTAGGCTACGTCAAAATGACTGATCAGCCATGACGCATTATTTGCTCTCTGTATAAAACTCTTGTGAGCAAAACTTTTCCTCGTGAGTTCCGAGGCATTTTTGAACTTAAAAAAGTCTGCATTACCCAGAACAAAAAAAAAACTTCACTAGCGTGTTGTAACAGAGTGCTTTGAAAAGCACTTCGAAAGGAAGACGTGGTTTCATTTGGCTTCTCAAAAAAGAAACTTTTTGGCACTCGCCCACCTCTTTTGAATAAGCCTATGGATTTCATAACAAAACTCTTGGAAAAAAACAGTTCAAAGATAGTCCTTAGCAACGTTCTCCCAGCCTCTCGCTACAGAGATTACGCGCTGCGGTTTCATTGGTGCATGTACATTTTTTATTGAATTCAGTATAAATTTTAAACAGCATAGAGGGCAAATTGTTTTCTCCATCTCGCAAACAACATAACAACAAAAAAAGCTTAGCCACTGACCTCGTTGAACGGCTAAATTTTAAACAATCATTTTTTAAAACCGTTTTTTAAATGAAGTCCTTCTTGCAAAACTTCATAAAAAATAACCTATGCAAAGTCTCGAGACGAAGAGCTCGAGACCGAGACCGAAATCCTTCGAGACCGAGACCAAGACTTTAAAAAACGGGTCTCGAGACGCGTATCGAGACCGAGACCAAGTCTCGAGACTCCATCACTGGTTGCCACATATGTTTGCAGTTATGAACTGCTTTGTCTTTCCGGTGAGTGCTGTGTTTTGTTACGGTCTCCTAACTAGGTGCGCTCGAAAATTTATGTACATTACAGTGACGCTTTGTACAACAACGAGTAAGGACAGTCCGTGCAGGATAATCTACGTGTTGTGTCATCAAACTTGACAAAAACGTTGGTTTGCATACGTGAATATGACGTCATTTTGTGACGTCACAAAAGAATATATTCAGTAACAATGGCTGCCATGCGCCAGTGCTTTGATACAAGAATTTTGAAGAACCCATACCATCCAACAGTCGCCCCGGGCCTCATCAGACCTCTGCACGCCACTGCCTCCACTGCAGCAGGCCTGCGCAACGCATTCGACACGCGAGAGCTTTCGCAATTGCAGAAAATGTTGCAACAGCCCATCTTCAGATATAGAATCAATTGCCGTTCCAGAATTTCTTTCAAACTACCAAAAATTAAATAGATTGCGGCCCACGGCAAATTCATTTTGGTCATTTTGGCCCTTCGAGCTTTCTGAGTTGTGCGGGCCTTCGCTAAAGACACACACAGACAAGTAGTGGTAAGGTTGACATTGCACAATTCGGTTTGGATCGCCTCGGCGCAAGCCCGTCGTCAGGATTTAGCAGCAGGGGGAGCCAAAAACCAGAAGGAGGGGCCAAAAAACAGAAGGGGGGCCACATTTTTAAAATACAGCGTTGAATGTATGCAGTAACCAGTGGGCCAAACGTGAAATGGGGGGCACCGATTTGGCCCCCCTGGCGACGGCCCTGCCTCGGCGTAGCCGATTTTTTGACCCTTCGTCACCTTTCCTTGGGTCTCAACCAGGTTTTTGTTTGAGGAAAATTTTAGGTACCCGGTATGGACATGTAGGGACCTGATTTCTCTGATTGTAGGGACCAGATTTTTTCTGATTTTAGAGATCCAATGAAAATTTTCTCAGAATCTAGGGACCCCATTTTCAATTCAAGGGACACGAATTGTGTCCCTAAAACCTTAAAAAACCCTGGTCTCAATCCATATTTGGGGAATCACTGGGCTAGATGAACTGACCAGCGACCAACCGTTGTGTTAAGCTGCGGTGGCAAGTATTTCTTAACTTTAGTGCAAAGCCGTAGCGATAACCGAGCGTGGCTTCGTTTTCGCATATGCACAACCATTTTCACACTTTGTGTAGACTGAGTGGGTCAAACATATGCAAGTTTGTTCAGAGGTCATATGAAACTTTCCCCAGTTTACAGTCTTGTACTTATCATATTTGTGAATTATATGAGCAACTTCAAATAGCTAGCCAAATGTCGTATCACTTTTAGGAAGTAAGCTTAGTAGGCTACACACTGTATAGCGTACCAAAATGCTACCATACTCGCATTTTATAGCGTTGACATGAAAAGTAAACATTTTTCAAACGCGTTTGAGGGTTGCTATAGCCTTTACATTGGGGTCTCCAAACTACTGCCCGTGAGCCAAACCGGCCCGCAAAACCATCGTATCCAGCCAGCGAAGACATTTTGTCAATAATGAAAAAATAAAATATTTACGAATATTGGCGTAGGAAGGGGAGGTTGTGACCCTCCTGGGTTTTGAAAATTTCAGCAAAAAAGGTTGTTTTCGTAGCTTCCAGTGAAAGAAATAAAAAATGTAACCACTTTTAGCCTCCCTAGAAAAAATTATGGAAAAATCCTCTCGTGCCTCCCCCTGGAAAGCTTCTTGCGATGCCCACGTTTACGAAGCTTTGTTGATATGGTAGAATTTTAAAAATCCAAAACAATCACATTACGTGAGATGTCCATCCCTTCAACTATTGTGTAATAGGTTATGTTGCCTCACAAACAATTTTGAGATCCCTACTTTACGTTATCAACTGCATACTTCAACCAGTTGCTGAAGAATTGGACACGATCCGCGTCTTATATGCGCGCAAGTTTTGTAGATCTACTTCGGGAGTCCGTGTATTAGATGAAAGTCACTACTAAGCTTTGATTGAAGGTGCAGTGGAGTACATCATTACTTCAAAATATAAAATTCGCAATGACAACGGTGAGCACGATGACGTCTTGCTCAATTGCAGTATTGGTTGAAAAAACATAATGCAGATCTTCTACATATAGCATCGAGACTTTCACAAGCGCTTTTGCAAGAAAGTTATCCAAGCAAGTGTTGGCATTGATCCGAAGCTGAAGCTTGGAACTTTCCAGAAAATATAAACTTTTAAAACTTAACATCATTTCACTGATAATAGACTTTCTGTTTGCCGGCTTGAATCGGAACATAACTAATCATAAAAAAGGGCCAAAAATGGACGTTTTATTGATGGTGCTTTGAAAACAAGAGACATTATATATTTTCATGTTGAGACTTGGATGTTGTTTGCTCTGCGCTATCAAAATGTCTGTATACTCCACTGGCATCTCTGACTACATACCCTCTGTTTTTTCAGTGTACCGGCGTTTTGGCATTTTCGAGATTACATTTAGCTCAATTAATTCAGTACCGCCAAACAAATAAATCTATCTACCGATGTATCATATTGTCCGTAGTTTGGCATACCCTACGCTCTGAAAAACAAGCTTTGCGTATCTGATGAAAAGTTCTTTGTCAGCAACAAAATCAACGAAACAGTTATTGCTATGAACTGGCATGAAATTAAAAATTTGAAAAAGCGAATGATTATCTGTATTTTATAAATGAATTGTTTTAAGTTGACTTTGTAATCGCGCACAAGTTTGTATGCGATTTAATTAACAAACAGTATCAAAGAAAAGTCATACAACAGCTTTGTGTATAACACGTAAATGAAAAATCCAGCAAAAGATAAAGATGCAGTGCAGCAATTGTTGATTGAAACAACGTTGTAGAAAACAACAGGAAGCAAGAAATCCTTTAATGTACGTACAAATATCAGTTGAAATCGCACGAAAATCGATTTCTTTACTTACACTGAACCAAAACGAAATTGTTGATGATTATTTCTTAACTGCAGAAAACGTGCAACAATATGCTATTAACATTGAGGTTCTTACAGCAGAAAAGAACATACGTGGATTTTTTATCTCCATCAAAGACATTGCAGTGTTGCATTGTCTACTTTAAATACACGTGACAATAAATAAACAATGTTGCGCTTGAAATGCTTCAATGACATAATGTATGTGGTGGTATATTATTTCCTATGTGGTTCATAAATCCTTCATTCCTTCGACAATCCTGTTTATACCCACATTGCGCGAGTGATAAACAATACATTTATGGAGAAACAGTAACGATAACGGAGAGCAATGGCAGCTGTTGCATTATATTTCTCTTCGAAAAAGACAAAACAGAAATGGCTCATTACATTTTGAATTAAACAAAGATATGCAGTGTATTGTTGCTATTGCATGCTTGGAGCACGCTATGGAAAGAATTGTGAAATATACGAATACAATTGAGACACATGCTGTAGGATGGAACAAACACTTCTTTTCAGCCAACCTGCTGTTGCGATTTTTAGTTTGTAAGGGCAGTTCGATTTTTATTAGTGGACTATGTCAGCGGCAGACTTAGTAATCACAAACGTTGACACCATTTCTCAGGGATATAGGGCCGGGAACAGCTGTAAAGGTTGCTTTAGCAAAGGTTGTCACATCGAGAGCAATCGTTGTACGTCGTTGGAGAAACGTTCAATGATATAGATGCTTCGCTATACGACAAGTTCTCCTTTTCCATTATGAAGAAAGTTACTGCGTATAAGTATGCAACGTCTCTGAAATATTCAGCAGTATCTTCAATGCTCACTTCGCAATGTTCACAGCTTTGTGTAATAGACCGTTTTATAACAATTCCAATCTGCCTTTTGTTGAAAACAAAACCGTCCATGGTATGCTTTGTTTGCATTTTTTCCCCGTAAGAGCATGGCGCACAAAACGCCAGATATTCAAACACAGTTCTGCAGTCACACACCGTTGGTCAAGTACAAACTGCTGGTTGTGTTGCTTCAGCTCTTTCCGTCTTTTTCCCATAAACAAGCAATGTCTAAAACATTCTTCCATCACAACAGCTTGTGAGAACGGGGTGTTCAGATTGTCTTAATTTTCGGTACCAACCCTTCGAAAAGTTTCTGCAATTTGCAGTCAAGCTCGGAAAGCATGATCTTTTCGGGAAATGCTCCGCTTTTTGCGTAGAGCAATTCCGCTCATTCATAAACTATAGATTCAGAAGAAGGCACTGGTTGTGCAGGTTGCCTGACTTTCCGTCCTCGTCTAACAACTTTGACAGTACTTGTGCCATTGGCGTTAATGCCAGCACGTTCCTTATTTATGTAAAAGAAAAGGCATTCACCTGTGGAAATATTCTCTTTGATGGAATTCCATAGAACACGGTGAACATCGCAGTCATTGTATACCATTTCACCGTATTTGTTGCAGGTATATGAAATGTAATGTCCACTACTGCTGCTTTCAACCAGGTGAACCACAACGCTTTTCAACATTTAGCAGACCTGTCCTTGCTTGCTTTTCACAATGAACGTCCTGTCTGGAATGACACGCTTCATGTTTTTTTTCACCGTCGCCATATCGCCACAAAATGATAGAAAGCACATCAGGAGCTGTACTAAATATATTTTATTTTTTCAATGAACTTTCGCTAATGCAATTGTCGCATGTTGAGGAGTAAGTTGAATTGAGCTCATGGTGCAGGTGTGCACTCAGAGGCGGACCATCGCAGATGTTTTGTCCGATTGCCAGCGGTACCACCGACTGCTTTTGGTTGAACGCTATACAGTTTGCTCGGCAGCTCCCACACGTTTTGTGAGTTTCAAACTGAAACTCAGAAACAATGCCAAATCTTTGTAGAAGTGTTTTGAAGTCATAGAGCATGAACAATGTTGTCACATCCCGCTGAGACTTGGAATCCCAGCCCATACCATGACAAACTGCAGTGAAATCGTCTTCAAAAACCTCATTCTCAACGCAAATTTTTAGAGCAAGGTCTGCAACAAGTTGTTCAAGCAAAGGGTCTGTATGGCTATCCATTTGCAGGGACTTTCTCATGCTGCTGCACGAAACAATGCTTTGAATTCCTTGAACAACTGAGTTGAACCAACAGTTATTTGATGCATTTGGCCAAGGGCGTACGCAAGGGGGTTTGGGGTTAACCCCCCCCTTGAGCTTGATATTTTACAAAAACTTCATTATAAGGGGAATGTATAGGGCTTGATTTTAACAAAAATAAGGGGAGTGCGTGTAGAAGAATATGCCTATTATGTCAACAAACTTCGCTTGAAAATATGAATATGACGTCAAATTGTGATGTCACAAAAAGCGCACACCAAATACAAATGACCACCATATGCCACTGAATTAATCTCCCCCATGAAAACTTTCTGCGTACGCCACTGCATTTGGCAAGCCAGGTTTAGCTATATTGTGATTTTCCAAAAACTGTTTTATCCAGATATGGCACGTGGTCGACGCCTGCGTCAAAGCGTAAGCCATCCATGCACGGAAATCATCCACATAGAAAGGTGCATGGCGAAGGTTCAATGAGCGAGATGCGATTTCATCTATCGTGTAACAAACACAAACACCGCAGCTCGACAAATCGGTTTGCAACGTAAGTTGCCCGTGCTGCAGCACTGGCGCCATAGGCGTAGCCAGGAGGGCAAAGGGGCCATGCCCCCGAAATGTTTAGAACATACAGTCATTTTGTGCTTTGAGAGGCGTTGTTCCAAACAAAATGGTGTTATTCGCCTAAAATCAGACATTTTACCCCTCCCAAATTCTTGGGCTGGCTGCGCCACTGACTGGTGCTGGCATGTCAAACGAAGACAAAAAAGCTGTCATATTTTTTTCAATAGCTTGAATCACTGCACTGTTGCAATCGCCTGTGAAATTGTACAGAGTCAGAGTGCTGTTTGATTTGCTGTATGACATTACTGTGAAGTGCCGCTTCCACAGCTCTGGAAGAAAGATATTTTGGGGCAAAAGCACTTTGTCGTCTGTTGAATGGAAGTTGTTGCTGGGCAAGACTTGCCGCTTTGAGAAAATGCACTTCACAAGATTCCAACAACAATCTAAGCAACCGAAGAACAGCGACCCCAGCAAATGGTTGCATGCTTCTACAGTTCGTGGAATGTAACAATTGTTGCAGTTGATTCCATCGCCTTGAACTACTCAGGCAAGCACAAGAGAAAGATGGCAATTCGGGGCATTAACTAACAGGAAAGCAACCAGCAGCAATAGAGATCCATCACTGACTTCACTCTACTACTACCAGGTTGCACTATCATTATATAGGGATAAGT
>Ga0210059_1014283_pt1 | contig 11763 bp, 8 predicted proteins | sample Ectturendosymbi2_FD_188042 | JGI IMG/M metagenome (GOLD analysis project Ga0210059, IMG submission 188042) | Ecteinascidia turbinata endosymbiont from Florida, USA - Sample 2 (SPAdes) (version 2) | ecosystem: Host-associated > Tunicates > Ascidians > Unclassified | place: Key West, Florida... | reverse complement strand
CACTATGACTGTGAACCTGACTCTTGTGCAGTGTGAGTTTCATACCAGCAAAAAAACTGTCATTGCAAGAATCAAATCAGTTAATCGGAATTAAGATGCCGACTTCAGGTTTTTCCAGAAATATTTGGTTCTTAATCCCAATTTCCAGGGTATGTCCTAAATTGATATGGTAAAAATAATAATTATACACATTACAATTCAGTATTTCATTTTTCTGTTCACAATCAAGGACAAATCAGTAAGATTATTAGAAAGAACAAGAGCATACACTCGCTTATCAATAGCTGTTGTGAAACTCACTTTCATGTTTGTAGCCTATGGCAGTGGTTCTCAAACGTTTTGCGTTGCGACGACTTTGGAAAAGTTTGCTGGACTTGCGGCGTACCAGCAATAAGAATTTTATGAAAGTTTTGTTTGCTGATGAAACAACAAAAAGATATCGGCATCATTTACAGTATTGTGGTGTGTGGGTTTACTTATTTTCACTGGTTAGTCGAATCATGGAAGAATTTGTGGAACTGCCATCCGCATTCCCTCTCCTTCTCAAAGTTTATTCGTGATTGCTATTTGGTTTTAATCACAGCGATGGCATAAAGTCCCGATTCGCACAAACACGTTGTAGCGAAAGGGATAACCATACGCAGTGGTCTTTTCACCAAAGCTAGGTATTCGTCATTCAATGAAATTTGTCAGGTTTCCTGAATTAAACTTTCTTTTCAGGGAACCATCACAAGAACGGTCAATTTAGTTTTCTTTATCTTGCAAGGGTAAACGCTAGGGTAGATTGAACGAAAGGATCACGGATCTATTAATAGTTTGACAAATTCTCCGGAAAGTACTGAGCATATTTCCACTCGAGCTTAAATAGACGTTGCAAAATTATGCTTCGTAAATTTGAAGGCAGCATCATACGTTTATTTTTCATGAGATGGCGGTACCGGCTCTAACTGCTGGGCAGCTCCATCCAGGGTTTTTTGAGTCGGAGTCGTAAGGAGTCTGAGGTTTTTGGGTGGAGTCGGAGTCGGATTTCTAACAACTCTGTGAGTCGGAGTCGGATTATTTGTCCGACTGCGGATGTCCAATTGGATCATTTTTTTACATCACACTTTTAAATTGGGAATTCCTGTTGAAATGGTACAGTTTCTTTTGAAACTTTTGTTGAAACAGATATTTCTTGCTGTGAACCACGATTTCCATTGATTTTAACAGCCATATTTCATTCCCTTTGTGTTAAGGAGTCGGAGTCGGAAATTTTGAAAAGGTCGGAGTCGGAAATTTTGGAAAGGTCGGAGTCGGAAATTTTGGAAAGGTCGGATATTTTACCTCCGACTCCGCAACCCTGCTGGCTCCTTCTATCATCGCACTTACAAGATCGGTTGCAGCAAGCTGTAGTAGTTCCTCAGAAATGGTGTGAGGCTTTTTAGACTTAGCAATCCTGTGCGCAACTTGGTAGAACACTAATAAAGCCTTTGTTGGGAGTTGCGTGAATTGGGAAATGGCGGACACTTGCCTCTTTAGATCGTTTACGTTCCGAGAAAAAAAACTATCAAGATTTCTTTACAAATTGCGGATGTGATGATATTAAATGACGTCAAAGCTTATTTGATAACATACTTTCGCTGGCCAATACCTTGCCGCAAACAACACGCTGAAGTTATTCATCTCCGTTCTGCAAGATAAATGTGAACCCAACATCTAAATGACTGTTGTTATACTTGCTAGGTTTCCTTTTAGGCCTATCATTTTCAGTCGTGGATTTATGTTTATGTTGCAACATTAGTTTCCTGTTTACATCCACTTTATAACTGACTCCTGTGGCCTTCATTTGTTTGATGCAAAGCAAATTGAAATTTGTCCAATGCGTTTATTAGTAAAACGCAATCATGAGATGGTAAATGGCCTATCTACTGTCAGCATGATTGCACTTCAACAAAAACTGTTCTTTAGTAAAGTTATAAAACTGCACTAAATTTTACTCTTTATAGCTCATAGAATAAAACTGCACTGAGTTTACTTTTGTGCGACGCCCGTGGAAAATTAAAACGACGCAACAGGGCGTTGAGAAGCATAGGAATTGTTTTTATTTTTCTACTGCACTTGGAATATAAAATGGCACTCAACAAAAATCTCAACTAAAAGCACATCTTACGACTTGCCAAAGTCGTAAAGCGAATGAGTCTTTGAGTTTATCGTGAGTAACCTTAGAGTTACTTAGGAGCACTTGGGCCACATGTTCCCCTAAATATATAATCCGTAATTTGCTCTGTCATCGAAATGGTGACGTCATAGAAACGCAAAAAATAAAGGTTTGTCCCCTCCAGTGGTGTAAGCAGAACATTTTCATGGGGGGGGTAATTCAGTGGCATATTGTGGTAATTTGTTTGGTATACTTTGTTTGTGACATCACAATTTGACCTCATATTCATGTTCCCAAACCAACGTTTTAGCGAAGTTTGTTGACATAATATGCATATTCTTCTACCCGCACTCTCCTTATTTTATGTGTCATTGGACGGAATATAAACAATATCAGCGCTCCAAGTTAGGATATCGGAGGAAAATACACTTAACGCTACGACAGAGTAGTTCATAACTGCAAAAATATCAGGCTGCGCGTTGAAACAGGGAGTAAAATACACACATCACTACGTCGAGCAATGTACAACTGCAAAATCAGCCTGCGCTAATGTCTCGTCCAATACAAACAGTCGAGCATAGAAGGTGTACTGCTGGTTTGGCTGGCGCGCACTACGGTTTGCAAGATCGAATCTTGCAAATTCATTCCGTGGTATTTGCATCAAGTCGACAAATCAGCAAGCAAAAAGTATACGAAAACAATCAATCTCCTTTGCGCAGGCAATAAAGTTTTCGTAATATATCAAACTCAAGGGGGGTTAACCCCAACCTCCCCTTGCGTACGCCCTTGGAACCACCAAGCCTTTTTCGGCAAACTGGGTCCCTGCTTGTAGCACTTACTGAAAATAACCCACTGAACTTAAAAATAGCGTGAGACCATGGACGTGCGGAGGGTGAATGGGGCGATTGTTTCGAGCATCCAAAGCAGCAGGAAATCCAAAGAGTGAAATTACAAGAATTGCATTTTATCAAAATCCTGCACCTAAATGCTTCTTCGTATTGCAAGGCTACTCACAGATGCTGCATGGATCTTATGGGGACTTGCCTGAGGGAAGCATGAAAATGTATGTCAAAGTGACAAGAGAGAGAGAATAAGCACTGCCATTGTTACCTTCATCTGTTTTTACTAAGCAATATCCATAGCAACTTGTTTATAGTTCAGAAAAACATTAACGGTTGTTCAATGTCAGATAATATTTATAATAGACAACATGGACACCTCTATCTCCTGCTGTTTCTCACAAGTGTAATCTTTTTTGGTGGACCTATCTAATATTGCATGAATAAATGCGACAACATCTAGTTATTCCATGTGTATCCACTACTAGAAGAATTTTGCTTATAAACGTATGCCTTTGGCACAGAGATTAAACTAATTATTAAAGGCTAACACATTAAAACAAAAAATGCTCTGAAAACGGTTTGAAATCCCAATTTTTGAAACTTGTTTATTTCAACATTAATTTTTACGTATTTCAAATACCTGTATTTCCCACAATGAGACGTGCCAGGAAATGTTCGTCGCAACTGCGTCGCCGAATCAACATCTCCGAACTGCCTTAAACCCGTTTTTGGGTGCTAGTCTAGGGCTTCTAAACACAAAAACTGAAAATATTAGAACTTTAAAACTTCGTTTGGATTCATTAATTGTTACTTTTTCAATACGTTTAGAAGCTTCAGTGAATGCATTTAGTTGAGTAAGACGTAATTTCTAGTTTTCATTGTGTCAGTTGGTGTTGTGTGATTTATTCACTACCGCGTTGAGGTTGTTTTCTTTCTCTGACCTTGTTTTAGCCTTTTAACGTTTAACCTGTTAGCATTGCTTGCAGATGAAAAGACTGACGATGCGTGGTGTTACGTGAATTGGATTTCCTATTAAAAATTTGCGATTGATCCCTTGGTTGCTTAAACCTGAGGAGTGATGTTACTTAACTTTCAAACCTTTAAAAAATTATTTCAAAATGATAAAGAAGAGTTAGAAGTTTCAAACTACTGTACCTTCAAAAATTAATTTTAATCAACAAAATTTCGACCCCAGGAAAGTGCCGTCCGGAACCCCCAGCCCCCCTGCTGCGCCACTGAGTGTAACTCATACAGTAACGTTTCGCCCCAAAGTTTGACTTTGAAAAAGCGAGCTTTTGAAACAAGCAAAGAAAACGGTGCTTTTTTATAAACTTTTGGTAAGTTGTTGAGTTTATTTGGCGAAAATTAAGAAATTCAAACACAAGTAAGGAACCATAGCAATTGCAAAAACGCCAGGGCACCGAAAAAAAAACGGAAGGTTATCCAGTTGATGCCCGGGAGCCAATACAACGAGCCAGGTTTTGGCTCAGTTTTTTTTTGGAAACTAGGCTATAATCCGAGTCTAGCGCCCTTGATAGGATTTCTAGCAATTATGGAGCCAAAGTTATGGCTCAAAAACCCGATTTTTGACAGAAACCCAAAAGTTGCACGAAAGGTATGACTTGTCCTCTCAGGGCAAATTTTGGCCTTTCATAACTCGGCAACAGGTGTTGTTCTTTGAATTAAAAAAATTGTTTTGGTTTTCGGGTTTTTGACCAATGACGTCATGATGGGGTATGTTTTGTGTTCATTTGATGACGTCATCTGCGAATACAATGAGCCGATTTCGTGGCTCAAGGTTTTATTGGATGCTAGGCTATAATACGAGTCTTTAGAGCCCTTGTTCGACTTTCTAGTGCTTCTGGTGCAAAAGTTATGCCAAACCTTTTCCAAATATTTCAGGAATTCTCCAAGAATTTGCGGGGATTTCCCTAATTAATGTGCGGTATTTTGTCTATAATTTTTGGAACCAGAATGGCTAGAAGTCATTCAAACCCTCTGAAGACTCGTATTATAGCCTGAAATAAAAAAAACATTGAGCCACGAAATCGAAACGTCTGGTCTGCTCCTAAGGGGATGATGACGTCATCCAAATATATATAAAATATGCACAGACATATTTGCATCATGTCAACATCAAGAAAAAGACCGACATCTAAAACTCAAACAATTTCTTTATTGGAACTACTGTAAAAGACTTTCCTCATATTTACAGGTTTTGAACAACTCTCTAGCTCAATCTGCTGGCGAGTTAGACCATAGGGTCAAAATTACCCATGGTCACCTTCTGTGGGAGTGGACTTTTTCCCAATTTTTGTTTCTGAGACATAATTTTGGTTCCAGAAATGCTGGAAAGCGAATTAAGAGCTCTAACGACTCAGATCATGGCCTAGTTTCCAAAAAATGTGAGCCAAAAAATGGCCCATTGGGTTGGCGCCCAGGGCCAGGTAACCTCAGCCAAAATGGCGCTAAACCTGTTCTAATTATGAAGTCACCCACAGGAAAAGCCAGAGCCGAAACTTAAAAATTTGTTTTAATTTGAACTAGAAGAATTACCGAATCCGTTGAGGGTTTGAACAGCTCTCCAAATCTATTGGTCGGCAAGTTATGACATAACAAAGTCATAGCCATAATTGTGGCTTTGCCATCCTTAAGGAGCTTGCCATCACAAAACACTTTTTTTTGTAACAAGTACGTTTTCAATATTTCTTGAAATATTCCGATTAATTCTCAGTAATTTAATTGCATTCAGGTCTTATCATGCAGCAAAGCATACTAGAATTGAATGCTATGAGGGTTTGGTATTACAATTTTGCCATCATTCGCAGGGTACAAGATGGCCAGCAAGGAGTTACGTACTTGACTAAGTGAAGTGCGCTTTGACACTATGATATTGACTTTAATCTCATCACAAATACACAAATCTGGGAAGGATTAAATCATTGATAAGTGGAATGCACAGCATTTTTGTAGAAAAATTGGGACGAACTTTTGTGAAGAAATTTTGCAAGAAGATACAGTTGAAATCAAAAGAATTTTATTTAAATTAAGTCAAAATATCTTCCCTACAAATAAAAACTTTTCACAAACGTCACAGCTATGATATTCTTCTCTAACAGAGTTTTGCTTCTTGTCGCCGGCAAATTTTTCACTTGTGCTATTTTCTAACAAAAATTAAAAAAAACAAATGAACATACCTTGACATGATTCGACAAAAAGCAAATTTTTTGTCAGGATGAGGCATTCTCCCGTTCATCTTTAGACTAAATAGAACGTTGAGTTTAATTGTATTAACAGGACGTGCCGGTAGATGCTTACTACATAGTTTATATTATCTTGTGTATGAAGCATTTCCTTGTAACACATTCGCTTGCAGCATTTCCTTTAGACACGCAATAAACTGGATTACCCGCATGTCGGTGACAGTCTTTTGTGCAACAGGATTATTTGTGGATGCTGATTTTAACAAATTTGTAGAATCGCTGTCGTTTCTTTTTAACTTGATCAGAATAAAAACATTTTGTTTAAATGCGATAGAGTGCAAAGACGTTTGTGCAAAACTGTTTTGGCTCGACTTTGTATGGTGCACAAAAACAGCGATATTCACTGTGGTTGATAGAAAATTTACGTCCTCAACTAAAGGGGGAAACAATCGTTTAGCAAATCTGTTTATTGACACACAAGAAATCGATTTTGTGAAAGTTGTTGCAACATGTCATTTGCTGTTGCCTGATTGGCTACGTTTTGTTCGCTCGAATGTTCACTTAATCACGTTGTTTGTTTTCAAAAATTTGGAGGTTTTAAATGAAGACGTGTACTCACACGGAGAGAGGGTTTGTTCAACCAGGATATTTTTGTGAAAATTTGAAGTACAAACAGAAAAATATTAAAGGCTTGCCATAATGTTTTGGAGCTTTTTCATTTCTACTTTGAATAGAGAACATGGAAAAACTTATATCAAGCAGTATAGGCCTGTAGATATGCTGTATTTAGAAGATAAACTGCACATTTTTGCACACACGGCAGGAATTTGGTAAATTTGCAAGTGCACAAGTTTTGTGTTTCAGTACAAAACAGCTTTTATGAGTAAAACATCATGGCAAATACGAATATTTCGACATTTGCGTTTCAATTTGGGTGGAAAGAGACAAGCATTAAATCTTTCATTTGCTTTGACGGAACAAGACTCTCCGTAGTGACTGAAGAAGAACTCTTCAAAGAAGTAAATGTTATTAATCCTTTGCGATATGTGCATAATTTTTTGATTTGTTAAAACTTTTCGATTTGTTGAATAACTGAGGGAGGGCCCAGAGTTGCAAACCGGTTTCATTTTGAAGCCCTAACCCGGCTGAGCATGAAATCACAAGCCTGACATTTGTTGTTGAAGCCCAATTTAGGCCCGAAAACCAAATTTACCGAGTAAGCGAAGATATGCGCAACTGCGGGATATCAAAAGAGGTAATGTTCCGGTAGAGCTGCTGGAACACGGTTTTCTCACATTCAAAATGGCGATCATATTGGCCAAAATATTGGCTTCAAGAAGCACAGGCTTAGCTTGTTAGTCAACAACAATACTGCGGAATGTACGGTTTCTCAAGATAAAGATAAGAATCACAAAACTATCCACGACGGAGCTATAGGCATAAAAGAAAGTATCTAGGATAGCGATAGGCATGAAAATCTGGTTTGTAGGCCATCGTTCCTGGTTTGCAGGTCAAGAAGCCAACAATCGCGTACGTGATTGCTCTTGTCGAAGCAACGCCATCGTGTGCTAATTTCCTCACCGCTGTCGCCTTCTCAAAATACGAATCGAATCTAAGCAGAAAATGAAAGAATGCAGTTGTGTTTGCAAATAGAATTAGCTGAAGAAAAATCACAACAGAAGTCACAGCGGTGAGCACAACAAATGTACCTCACAAAACAAAATCGTCACTCTGAGTGTTGCAAAAAAGTTTTGTATGCATGAACGAAATCAGCCCGAAACATTTTGACAAACTGAAGCACGAACGCTGCCCGAAATCCGGTCCGACAGAAGTTACAGCACTGGCAGGGCCTGAAGATTTGAAAAACACTGAATCAAACTTTACCCGATATTGCTGTTTTCCTGTAGTTTGACCAACTTTGCCAAGTTTCCGAACAAAACAGATTTTTTGCATTGTTCTTTTTTGTATGAATCGCAAATACGTTACTTTTTTGTGCAGCAAATAAGCCAACAACTATACACCGCGATCAATCTATGGCCAGGTGACCTTAGGTCACGAAGGTATGCATGTGCAAGCAAAATTAGAATCACAGAACATGATTTAATCATACTTTCTGTTCTCACGAGTGAACTGTTTTAGTTCTCACCAATTAAGAGCTTTTAAAAACAACATTGTGAAGTGCTTGCTGACTTCTACTAATCAAAGAAGGAAGGTTTTTGAAATTGCAGTAAATTCATTATATACTGCCGTCCAGGGTCACAAAACATTAATGCAAATAGAATAATTGCGATCTTTATAAATAATAATAACTTTGATTCAAATGCATTTTTAAATTAGAAATAGTTTCTGAAATTATTGAAAATTGTGAATTGATAGTAAGTTCTTATTGAACTCCATGTCTAAGCACGATAGAAAAACTTTTAACAAACATGATATTGACAGGATAGAGTGGGCGACGACCACATTTATTTGTTTCTTCAGGAGAGGCGTTGTTCATGAAACATTAAACCGCCATCTTCCGAAACCCGTCAAATGTACTAATCGAATTTTTCTGTTTGAATGAATAATAATAATGATATTTTATTGCGGACTCATGGTCCATATCACAGACACAAGAACACAAAAAAGAATAGAAACATGCCAAGAAATGCCGTTGATACTTAGAAGCTTCTACGCATATCACGCATTTTAGGAAAAAATCCAACTCAAAATGTTCCCTAAGTTTCTTTTGGTAAATATGAAATATTTATAAAGTAATTCATTCATTTTTGTTTTGGTAAAATAGCGGTTTTGGATTTGCAGATTGCTACGCCTGGAATACCAGAATATTGGCATGTAGAAAAAAGGGGAGATGGTCAATTCAAACAGAGGTTTGTTTTTTTATTGCACATTTTCTGCACGCTGTTGCGCTATGAAGAACTTAAGTTTTAATGACTAAAGGAATAAATTTGTTTCTAAGAAAATTTTGTACATGTTCATGTTCCTTGCATTATGCTGTATACAAAATGAAAAATAGTACTCATCGAAATCATTTTGAAACTTTTCATTTGTAGTATGTTTACAATTTTACAAAAAAATCTAGCAGAGACCAAAATCTTACGAAATTCGTGGGGTTTGTTTGGGCGTTGTCAGGAGCGACGTATCGCGAGCATCGTTTGCATATTTTATTTTTAGAGTTGTTGTTAGTGATAAAAATCTGTTTGAGATGAAAACAACCTCATCTATATATTCCAAGACTTTCCTGTCTTAATTCGTTTTTCCATTTTTAGTCTCAACTTAGAATTTAAAATCTGCTGATATTCCACTTCATGTTTCTAAATATACATATTGAAATATGATCTAACTTACAAACATGAAACATGGAATGTAGTGATCCTAGTACTTTTTTCTTTTCAAAATGGTGAATGTACGTTGATTGTATCTTTCAAAATGATGTATCCATTTTATTTGAAATAGGCCTTCGACTCAAACTAGGTAATAGCCTGTGTCTTCATGAATCATTTAGTGTTTGTCTTCGCGTTTATGTTATCGTCGTTGGACAGCGGAACTATCGGGTCCAAAAGGCACAATGCTGTAGGCTACGTGACAGTGAAAAGATTTCGTTCATTCTAAATAACAAATTTTTTCCTCAAAGATTTCATCTTTTCAATTTTACCCGCATCTTTTTCAGAATTTTACGTTTTATTGGGTTATTCGTGACAAGATGATGGGAAACGTGTCTTTGAATATTTTTATGAGTAGAACACAGCACAAAAATCAACCAAACCGTGAGTTATGTTTGTAGGGTTTTGGAGTTGGGCATAAAATGTCCGACACCGTCTCCGACCTTTCCAAAATTTCCGACACCGACTCCCGACACTGACTTCGACTCCTTAACATAACGTTAATGAAGTTTGGCTGTCAACAATTTTGTAGCAACTAGCAATCAATGGAAATCCTGATGCGCAGCAAGAATTCTCTGTTTCAATGAAAGTTTCAAAACAAATTGTACCATTTCAACTGGAATTCCCAACTCAGGAGTGTGATGTAAGATATGATTCAATTGTACTTCCAGAATCGGAGTCGGACATAAAATCCTACTCCGACTTCTAGTGTTTTTAGGATCCGACTCCACCCAAAAACCTCCGACACTGATTCCGCAATCGTGCTTGTTAGCACAGTGACACTAAGTTAACGTTAGCTTAGTAGTGGTTGGGCAAACCTTGGCACGCGGGTAGTTTGTGGCATATAAGGTCAAAACTAATTGACTTCGATCGTTTTGTACGCATTAACTTCGCTAAGGTTGCCAGACGTCCTTGAGCGCCAATGACTTCCTTCAATTTGCTGTCAAATCTGGTTATATCCTTGATAACCAGATTTGAAAAAACATTTCGTTGTCCTTGAATATTTTCCGGCGTTCATGAAAGTTCTTCAATATGAAAGTTTCTTCATGAAGAAAAAAAATGAAAATTTACATTACTGAACTATTGATTTCATTAAACATTCAAGAATCAAGATTAAACAATGTACTTGAACAGAGTAGCGTGTAGATTTGTTACATCTTTAAACAGATGTGGAGTAAACTATGCAATAACAGTTGGGTATTGTCATAGTAAGTATGGTTTAGTTTTCAATTTCAGGTTGTCATGAACTCTGAAATGTCCTGTGGAGATTGCTGAAAATGCCAAAAAGAACGATATTTTGAAAAACATGCGAAGCTGTGAAAAGTACTGCCAGTGAACAAGATAGTCCGTTTGCTATTATATAGGCTACAACATTTCAACAGAACACAGCATGGGCCTGCGCATATTATATTACCACTGTGCTGCATACGCTATATATACTTTTGTTGTCATCAAGCGCAGACCTGTTTTGTACTTCTTACTTGTATCAAACTCAAATTGCCTTTTTGATGAGGTCCATTGCAAATTACAGTTTAATCTTCTATGCTCATTGCATTGTTAGTTAATGAACACTGGCAAATATTTAGAAAGCCATCACAGAGCTCGCCAAAGATTTGCTGGGAAAACCAACACTAAACCCAACCATTATTCGAAGCTTTAACACTAAAGCTACAGCGCTAACCCGGTCCTCCAACCATTACCCCTAATGCGGCATGAAGACGTGGATAACACCGTGGTAGAAGTCGCCAGTGGAATACCCTTCTGCATTTTCTGTTATGTTCGTCATGCCGTAGCATCGTATCCATGGGTGGCCTGCATATCTCCTTCCTAGGCTTGATCAAAAGGACTTATCATGGTTGACTAGGTAAGATGTCGTCATCAGAGGGCCCCCATTTCAAGCCTGGCATCGGGCCCCCGAACCCTAAGTTCACCACTGACCAACACATCAAATTATATTGATATTAGGTAGTTGTTGTTACATAGATATTAGCATAGGCGTGCGGGAAGGCATTGTGCTGGGGGGGCGGAAAAAATTTGCCCTGAAAATAACAATTTGCCCTAAAAAGAAAAGTAGCCCTGAAACCAACTTTTTTAGTTCAATCCGAATTGGGCCTGAAACTTGTAAATCTGTTCTACATAGTTGAATTCGTTTATAACCGCTTCGTATGTAACGTCAATTCGCTTATAACGTTACATTT
>Ga0210059_1014282_pt1 | contig 11763 bp, 3 predicted proteins | sample Ectturendosymbi2_FD_188042 | JGI IMG/M metagenome (GOLD analysis project Ga0210059, IMG submission 188042) | Ecteinascidia turbinata endosymbiont from Florida, USA - Sample 2 (SPAdes) (version 2) | ecosystem: Host-associated > Tunicates > Ascidians > Unclassified | place: Key West, Florida... | reverse complement strand
CGGTCTCTCAAAATATAGTGACCTGAGATCACATCAATGGAGAACGGTCTCTCAAATTCCTCCAAGCGGTCTCTTAAAATTTCCTTGCGGTCACCAAAGCGAAACCTTAAAAAAAAACCTGGCCAGACCCATAAATTGTGCACGAGGTTATGAGTTTCGGAATTATTAGCTGCTCCTTCGCGAATGTGCACCCGATCTCTCGATATTAGTCGATGGATATGAAACAATGCCTAAGTATCATTGTTTGCAAGATAATGCCTATACTAACTCAACGTTTTAGTGTGAGGATTTCGCGAGGTTTGGTTAATCAATTACTTCGTTCAAGATTCTTTTCAAAGAACAACAAGCATTTAGGATGTGATAGGAAAGACTCCTTTACCGTTTGTTTCGTCCAGTAACAAAACGTTTTATTTACAGGAACTGAATTCACCGTTAAAATGATTGAGGAACGCGGAGAATTGACAGAATATTCTCCAGGGACACTTGACATGAAGACGGTTCTGTTGTTTTCGGTGTCCTGACGGACAGTTTATTTTGGAAATGTAAATATATTGTCTCCCTTATCACCAGTAAACTACTGCTACAACTAGCAAGATGAAATCCAACTTAAAAACTCAAATTATTTCTTAAATAAATGTTTCTGGAGGCCTCGCCATGTTTTTAGTTTTCTATGACTATTGCTGATGTCTGCTTAGCATACTTTCTTAGATGACTCTGAAAATTCCTCTTGAACAAATGTGTACATGTACTTGACAGGTGCACAAATCTCATTTGAAAATGAAAATAAATAGACATAGACTTAATTACCCAAATCCCTTTCCTTAAAAACATCGTTTTATTTCGTAGTTTTAATGAAAATATTTTTACTTCAAAACATCACATTACTTGTAAGTACACTTATTATTAACAAGTAGGCTAGAGAAAAAAATGCAGAACGCCTCCTCGATTTACAATAAAGCCATCTAAAGCGTACTACCATTTTATGAAAAAGGCATGCTAGATTGCGAGCAGCATCTTCCACTGGAAAACTAACCTGTATTTTTTAGTACAGGGAGATGCAGCGGAAGAAACAGTAGACGGATACACAAACAATGAAATATAAAAAAAAAGCGAGTTGATATCCTTGAAGACAAAAACTTTCGAAATTTGTCTTTAGTGTCGTAACATTCAAAACGAATTTAGTGATGAGCAACAATAACGTAAAAGAAAGATTAATGGAGAAAACGAATCAGCAATTCGTTCATTACTTTCTATTTGCATGTTCTACAGAATGAACAACCAAAAGCTTGTTTCTCCTGACAAAGTGGAAATTGGTCCAAATCTGAATGACTTAAGAAAATTCGTGACAGATGGATAGTGCTGTTTCATATCGTACAATCACAATCGTATTTTCAAGTTGTTTGGAAGGCCCTTTACAAATTTGCTTTTTCATGTTCTGTGTTTATTCCAAGTTTAATACCGTTGGAGCATTCCAACGGAAAACATGGAAATCTCTCTTTGATCAACTTCAAAATAAATCATATTCATAAGACTATCAGATGATTTAAAAGAAAGCCGCGCTTTTACCTGCACTTCTATCAATAAAACGCATTGGAAACACGGAAAAATCATGAGTCCCACATTTTGACAATTTAAACTGTATCTGAATAAATGCTTTTTTATAATATGGCTTCTTATATAAATTCAGAACAATCTCTCTTTACCGAAAAACTAATGTTCTTTCTCACGTTTAAGTAAAAAAGACCTTTGCATACTGCAAGCTTTGTTTGAATATACTACGCAGCAGTTAAAATTAAGGATTTTACACGGGCGTATTTAAATGTATTTCAGTTGGTATTTGAAAAGTCTTCCGTTTCGTCTTTGTTTTATTCAAGACTTCCACGCAGTTCTATTTTCGGTTTGTGTAGTTTCGGTTGATTTCACAATTTTTTGTCGGATCATTTCTTATGACATTTTTATCAAAAATCGTTTTTAGTTCAATGAATCAGACAAAGTGTCCTAGAAAGCTAAGGAAAATTTGCAAATATTTGAAAACAATCGTTTAAAATGAGTCTTTCAGTGCAAGTTGTAAGTTTTTACCGGATAGAGTGTGATTATAACTAGGGTAACCAATTTTTTGACCTAAAAACTTAAAATTTTGAATAATGTACAAATTTTGACTTTATTTTGACCTATATATTTTCAGTGTTTGCAACTGCAAAATAATTCAGCCTTGGGTGTTGAGGTTAATCCAATAGTGTAGTCAAGCACTCTAAGTTTCGAAATTAAAAAAATTGGTTGTAAGTACATAAATAACCACAGTAGAGTCAAACTTGAGAACATCATAAAGCTGAAATACTATATGCATAATCATGGCCGTAGTCAGGGTCAAATTTTTGCCAAGGTGAATACGTCAATTACGTGCCCGGTTGGGCACATTCTTAAATGTAGTTTATGGAGACCTAACATCCTGCTCTTATTTAATCTAGGTTGGTAGTATCTCTGGTCATTGTAACACATTGTAGCTGCAGTGCCACTCTTTTTTAAACAGCCACACAATATAATATGATTTGATGTAGCGTTGTAAAAACGTTTTGTGGCAGCATTACAGAACGTTTACCGAGGCAAGTGCCTCATTTACCTCAATGTAGCTACGTCCTAGATAATGGATTGAGTATTTACCAAAGCAAGTACCGTAAGACCACATTTCTCGCCTACCATGCCTGTCTTACATAATATTCAATCGTCCAGTGGTGGGAAAAACAACACTATTATGTTAGAAATCGCAATAAACCCACTATTATTACAGAATTGCAACTAAACTTGCAAAAGCATATCAATATCTGCTGTTGTGGTTTCAGTAAAATATCGATATTTAAGAGAAAAAACTGTGCTGCAAAAAAAGTTTGATCTAACGATAAATTTTGACCTAATAATAAATTTTGACTTTTTTTTAACTTAATAACTTGAGATACCCTCATGGTATGAGCGTGAAATTTGGTGTTTGGACGTTTTGTAAACTTTAGGAACGGCAGAAAAATTTTGACTTTATTGACTTTGGTTGCCCTAATTATAACAGCAAAATTGAGAAACAACAAAGAGTTGCTGAAAATGTGCTCCACCGCCGTACGCTGCTCCACTTTCTTCACCGCTGTGAACTTTGACTCCGTGATATGCTTCCGTTGAACACGTCAGTGCTTCGTGCGTTGCATCATTCACTTTAGTCATCCTCAACAGATTGTAGGCCCAACAAATCGACGAAACGCTAATGTCGTAAACGGAAAGCAGCTTTCTACTGCAGGGAATTTGTGTAATTTAAAAAAGTTGTGTGCAATCACAAGTCCTTGAGTAACGAGTTGCACGCTTTCGCTTCGTTTCAATGAATATTGTTTTTGGGGAAAATGCTATCGAAGTAGTTCAACAGGCTCCCTCCAACATGATGCAGCCTTTGCAACAACGCACAAAATCCACATATCTTAGCAAACAACGCAAACGCTAAAAATGTGTTCAATGTCTTGCAAATGTAGAAATCTGATCAAAACTTAAATTTTAAAAAACGTTGTTGGTTACTATGTAATGTGGACCCTTCTCCAGTGCGTTAACCCTCCCGTCACGGGTTCGGCAGCGGTTAAAGCAGCCCTGATGTGGTTAGTAAAAATGCTTGGTCAGTTTCTCGAAGAAGTTATTTTTTCTACATGCGTTTTTTGCGAAATGGGTGAAAATGTTGGGATTTGGAAGGTATAAAGCATTGGCAAAATAATAAAAGACGTTGCAACCAAAACGTTGATGCGATCACATTATGACACAAGTCACAGGCTATTATTACCAGACGACCAACTCGTTTAACCGATAATATATAGTCCTAATGTAGGTTCGTGATGTCACTAACTTTACTATAGCAATTTTAACCAACCGAGCTACATCCATTGTAACCTCATCAAACTTTGATACACGACCAAAAATATATCTTCGTCTCGCTAAGTCACTGTGCGTTTTTTACTAAAAAACATTTATAAAAAAATAAAATATTGTGATTCACCAATAGACGTAAGTTTCTTTTTCAATGGAACAAACTGAAAAACTAACGAAAGTGCGTTACACCATACTCCTGTATAAATATGCCTGAACCTCACCAGTGTAACTAACAGATGAGTTAGGAAGATTTGATCAGATCGCATTCAAAAAACAACAATGACGACTTTAGTGATCGCGATTGTAATGAGCATAGTAATTTGCGAAATGAGAGCGCAGAGCAACATGAGACAAATAGTTTACGACGGGTACAGTAGCTTACTGATGAGGCGGAACTGCAAAACTTGCAAAGATCGAAACGCATGGCTTTGTCTCACTTTCATGAACAAATGTGGACAATCGGCATATAAGTAGATGTGTCCCTTATCAAGCAAACTGTGCAAACCTTGTGCGGAACTTGATGCCCTTGAAAGTGGTGCAGCTGGAGCTCAAGCGACAGGCGCTGCGGCTGGACCTGAAAACGATGGTATACAAGGTGGAGAAGCAGAAGGTGCTGGACAAGTATCTTCTTTCTTTGGTGAAGTAGGCGGAGCAAATTCGGTCTCCTCTCAAACAGTCGGTTATCCTGGAGCCCAAGCAAGCTGTAGCCAAAGTGAGTAAACCAACAATTCCTTTTTGGAGTTTCTCGGAGATTCTGTCAAACATACAGTAATTAGAGAAACAAATCCACTCGACTGCATTCGATGCTGATTTATCGAAAAGATAATTACTACGAGCAATAAATTTGCGAAGTTAAAAGGCTTAACCCTTTAGGCAAAATTATTGCTCGTAGTAATTAGCCACAGTTCGTGAGTGTTTCTCTCTACACTTGTTTGCAAGTGCCAACATTTCGCCTGTGAGGTTGGTCTTATGGTTTTACAGGACTGTAGATGCGTTTAAAAGCGCGAAACTAGTTTCCCTGTGATATAAACTGTGATTGATTTACTTGCTGCTATCTTTGTGGTTTGCAACTATGGCAAAATAGATACGTTCAAGTTTTAATCACCGGAGAAGTATGAAAGGAGAAAAAAGCAGTCAGGTTTCTCACAAGCTTGCCGCCAGGTTAAAGTTTGTTTTGGTGAGTAGCCTAGTGGTGATACTTTTTGGTGACCACTGTGGTGTTGATTCCAAAGCTTAATAAGTGTTTTTATTTTCAGGTAGCACCTGCAGAATGTCTAAGAAATGCATACAAAATAGTTTTGTTTTGATGAAAATAAATGTAAATCAAAAGATGAAATCGATCAGGACACCCAGGCCAGTCGCCAGGATTTCGCAGTAGGGGTGCCAAAAATCACAAGGAGGTCACATTTTAAAAATAAATTATTGGATGTATGTAGCAACCGTGGAGGCGAATATGAAATGGAGGCACATATTTTAAATGGGGGGCGGGCACCACTGCCCCCACTGGCGACGGCCCTGAGGACACCCAGGTTTAATCAACTGTGAAGTTTAAAGAACCAGGTTTGAAAAGGAAGGTTATCGTTGAGAATACGATCCCTTCAGCAAGATTTTTCGCAAAGAGCGTCTTTCAAAACATACCTCTAATGTGGGTAATATTGGGTTCGTTTGCTTGAATCCATAAAGTATGAGCAAATTGCATTAAAAGTCCTGCAACAACTGGTGATCATGGCTATTATGTAAATGTCAAAGAAAGGATTTTCCTGTTTCGTCTAATTGAAAATGGAAAGTGAAATGCGTTGACTCGTGTAATTTCAAGTTTTTTGGTTACACGTGGTTTACATATAAACAAAAGACCGAAACCGTTTTAGGTAAATCGTATTTCTAATGGGTTCGACGATATTTACCAAGGCTAGATTATCATGCAAGCTTAAGTTCACTTAACCTTGCCTGAATGTGAGTTACCCGGAATTTTAACACAGACAAACCTAATTGCAACTTCTTTGTTTTTAGCAACGTGAAAAGTAACGTACTTGATTGTTACAGATCAGTCTTCGGTGAAGTTCAGATGTCAGACTTGTTTTTTAAGCTGAGCTTCATAGTCTGAAAAATTAATACAGTTGGTTGTTTTTATCTTTGATAGCAACCATTCAAACCTTATCATCTTCTAGTTATGTTCTGTGAAGGAGAGTTTCACAGTTCTAGTATAGCACAATACAGTTGTCGTACTCTAAAAAGAACATAATACATGCATACTGTGACATGATTGTTTTGAGAAATGTTGTTTCATATGCATTGTCTTTACCTTTAATTGAATTGTTTTCGTTGTTTGAGGGAGTGAACAGAGTTCACCTCGTGAAATAAACAGGGTTTAATTTCACGGATTCGATGTTTTTCTGAGGAAAACAAATTGCGGGCATAACGGCGTTACTTTACTATATACCGTGCACATTGTTCTCATCTTTTAGTGATCTTCTTTATGGTGGTAAGCAAAGCTTACAGGAGTGAACAACTGCCATAGCTGTTCACCTCGTATAATCAACACTACGTTAATTATACGGGCGGACGAATCTTCTTCTTTGAGTGAATAACTGCCATAGCTATCCACCTTGCATGACCAACACTACGTCAGTTACACGGCTCGACGAATCTTCTTCTTGAATCCTTCTCTTGAGGTCTTCTTGCTTCGAGGTCATGCCGCAACACAACTCAGCTGGTTGGTGTTTTTTGGCTGTTTTTATAGCTGTTGAGTTATGTTTGTTGTTTGACAACGCCTCGAGTTATGTTTGTTCTTTGACAACGCCCACAACACAACTCAGTTGGTTGGTGTTATTTGGCTGTTTTTATAGCTGTTGAGTTATGTTTGTTCATAGACAACGCCTCGTTTCCATGGTCTAGGGCGGTCTTGTGACTCTCCTGCAGGTGGGCGTTTTATTGTTCTTTCTTTATATTATGTTGTGATTAAGCATCAGTCATGTGTTACTTGGGTCACCATATTGCTTTCGTATGTCGGTGGATGTTGCACGTGACTGCACGTGATCTTTCTCTGTTCTTTATATTTCAGCTGGTGTGGTTCACGTGGTTGGATGTCTACTACGCTTTCCTATGGTTTTTATGTTCCTACCGACAAATCTTTTCTTTATGTGTGTGTTTATCGTGTCTCGTGCCTTAGAAGGCTTATGGTTAAGCCTGTGTTTCTTCAGGTCATAGCCTCTTGTAACCTTTAGTTCATCATGGCCTGGGTTAATCTTTCTTCTAATGTCACGAGGTCTAGGTTGCTTGGTTACAAGTTCTAGGTTTGTCCTGTTCTGAGTTTATGGTTTCGTATATATTATGCAATGCAGGGTGTCTAGTTAAGGTTTCTTTGAAGTTGTGTTTTTTGGACAAAGTTCCCACAACATTCGTTCATGGGGGTGACTTTGAAGACATTAATTCATCCGCAGTTAGAAAAGTTGATCACTGAAGTTCAGAACAGCGCAGTCATCAGTAAACGACTTTCTGTTGTAAATATTTGTAGTTTCCTATCGTTTTTCTGTGGTTAGTTTTCAGGTTCTGTGTAGTCACTTGTTAAAATATATCAGATGATTGCATTTGTTGCTTTCGTAGCTTCGCACTGCTAAAGCAGTTGATGGCGGATTCGGTTGTCTTTGAATGAATGACTTAGCTAAGTAGGTCTTATACAAAAATCAAATTACAAGCATTGCATATAGTTATTATTGTCATATCGACCTTGGGTTCCCCACAAGGTGCACGGAAATGCAGCAATCGACGGTAGGGGTGAATGAAACCGAAAAAGGTTAAGAAGCACTGGCTCAAAGACATCACCATACGTTTCAGTTGTTGGTTTAAAAAGTGTCTAAATATTTACCTTTCCTATAATAATAATAGTTTAAAGATATCACTGCGTTTCAGTTGTTGATATAAAGTTGGTAATAACGCGGCATCACTTTTCTATTTGTGTTTGTCTTGTTTTCTTGATAAAACTTTATTTTGTAGCTTGCTTGGATACCAGAACGTCTTGCCCAACATGGGCCCAGCAAGGATATTGTAACATAGAGAGAGGTTATCCGGATGTTCGTGCGGTCTGCCCACTATCTTGCCAGTCATGCAGAAAATGCAGACTTCCTCCTTCAGCGTAAGCCGAGGCTGAACACAAACAGAGCAGTGATTCGATATCGTAGATATGAGCTGCATTTATTCACTAGACAGACACCCACTGTATAATCTGTACATACGAAATGAATATGCCTATCAATGACAAATGGATAAGCGTGTCAGGGACCTGAAAAATCTGAAAGCAAGTGAAATGGCTTTTACATGGTCACTACCCCTTCAAACATGTTCTAAATAAAGATGTGCTGCACTATGAAACGTAGAAGATAAAAAAAGCAAACAAAGTAAATGAAAACAAAATCAAAATGTTTATTTGACTGTTCACTGTGCGTTTTTATATTTCATTGTTTGTGTATCCGTTTACTGTTTCTTCCGCTGCATCTCCCTGTACTAACAAATGCAGGTTAGTTTTCCAGTGGAAGATGTTGCTCGCAATCTAGCATGCCTTTTTCATAAAATGGTAGTTGTAGTACGCTTTAGATGATTCTATTGTAAATCGAGGAGGCATTTTGCATTTTTTTCTTTAACCTACTTGTTAAAAATAAATGTACTTACAAGTAATGTGATGTTTTGAAGTAAAAATATTTTCATTAAAACTACGAAATAAAACGATGTTTTTAAGGAAAGGGATTTGGGTAATTAAGTCTATGTCTATTTATTTTTCTTGTCAAATGATATTTGTGCACCTGTCAAGTACATGTACACATTTGTTCAAGAGGAATTTTCAGAGTCATCTAAGAAAGTATGCTAAGTAGACATCAGCAATAGTCATAGAAAACTAAAAATATGGTGAGGCCTCCAAAAATATTTATTTAAGAAATAATTTGAGTTTTTAAGTTGGATTTCATCTTGCTAGTTGTAGCAGTAGTTTACTGGTGATAAGGGAGATAATATATTTACATTTCCAAAATAAACTGTCCGCCAGGACACCGAAAACAACAGAACGGTTATCATGTCAAGTGTCCCTGGAGAATATTCTGTCAATTCTCCGCGTTCCTCAATCATTTTAACGGTGAATTCAGTTCCTATAGCTAAAACGTTTTGTTACTGGACGAAACAAACGGTAAAGGAGTCTTTCCCATCACATCCTAAAAGCTTGTTGTTCTTTGAAATGAATCTTGAACGAAGTAATTGATTAACCAAACCTCGTGAAATCGTCACACTAAAACGTTGAGTTAGTATAGGCATTATCTTGCAAACAATGATACTTAGGGATTGTTTCATATCCATCGACTAATATCGAGAGATCGGGTGCACATTCGCGAAGGAGCAGCTAACCATTCCGAAACTCATAACCTCGTGCACAATTTATGGGTCTGGCGTTATAATCCAAACTCATATAAGCTGCAGGTATACCATTACTTTAAAACACCTCAACAAAAATCAGAAAAACTTTAATATTCGTTATGAAGATCTATTCCTCACTTCTGAAACATATCAAAAAACATTTGGAAAAAATAGCAGCAAATATAGTGGAGTGCTAGAAAATAACGTTACTGAAACTTCATTGGTAGCTTTCTGATAAACTTTGATTCAACCAGAAATTCTCCCACCCACTGGATCTTTGCACAATGAAGTTGGTTGATTGAATAGCACGCGTCATACCGAAAAATTGAACAGCGGCAACTGCGGCCATTCCAGGCCCATCATTGGCGCTAATCATAGACGTCCGCAGGGGAGGAAACGGGCATTTATTCCCCTCACCTAGAAGTTGGGACTAAGAGCCAAAAATTTCTAGAAGACCTGAAGTCAGCAGTTTAATTCCGTTTTCTATAATTTTCGACTGACAATAGCTTCGACTCTTCAATTTTTCTGCTTAGAATCTCTAGCCTAAAACCATGGAAATGTGGTTGTGGAGGGACATAGGCGTAGCCAGGGGGCCATCGTCCCCCCAAATTTTAGCATATCTTATCCTTTTGTTGTTTGAGAGGCGGTGTCTCAAACTGTATATTGTTGCTCCCTTAAAGTCAAAATATTTGACCCCCCAACAAATTTTTGGCCGGCCACCCCACTGTGGAGTGAGCTAATTGATAAAATGATTACTGAAATGCCTGTACCAAATACAGGATGCTAAACTATCCCTGTGTTTGTGTTAAAATTAGGGATTTTTATCATACTTACTTGGGGGAAATTGCCCCAGTCCCTACACCGGACATTTGCTCCCCCTGGAAATTTGGACTAAGAACCAAAAATTTCTAGAAAACCTGAAGTCAACAGCTTATTTCCATTTAATTGATTTAATTTTTCCAACGACAGTTTATTTGATGGTATGACCAGGGATGGATGTAGGAAGCGCGGGGCCCTAGGCCAACTTTGTTTTTGGGACATCATGCAGGTATTACCTATTTGGTCGCTTGTCTTAAAAGCGTGAAGGTATGCCCCCTTACGTGCAATGCCCTCTCAAAATTTTATGTTTTGTGGTGCCGACTTTGTTTCTACAAATGCCTTTGATCTTCAACAGAAATTAAAGTCTTTCCTTCATTCTTCTCAAGAACCAAAGCCAATGCGACCTTTTCTTGCAATTTATAGCCCTTTCATGTAGTTCAGAAGTTCTCTTTGTTAAATTTCCGTGATTCCTAGAGTTTTTTTTTATAGGTTTACGTTTCGGATAAATACATTTTCATGCGGGACCGTGTTTCCGCCCTCGAAAATGTCGTCTAGTTGTCGATCTGATTAACTGCACAAAACTTGTAGTAATCACATATTTTATGGACCACACAAGCACAATCGATTCAGTGGACATAGGGCTTATTTATGCCGTTTTTAAGTTGTCATTTTCCAAGCAATACAAAATATAGTGTTTTAATCCTCTATATCAGGGTTCCCAACCTGGGGTAGATGTACTCACAGGGGTTCATTTGCATATCCGAAGGGGTGCGTTTAGGCTTAGCAATAGAACATAAAAATATATTTACATAGTATTTATTTCCAAATATATTTATATCAATGAATATTATTTTCAAAAATCATTATATGCTTATTGCTAAATTTATCTATGAATAATAATGATAAAATATTTTGTCATAAGAAATTTTAGGGATACATGTTTGGCTGTCGGAGTTCTGAAGGGGTACATGATTAGAGAAATGTTGAGAACCCCTGCTCTATATGCTATAGGCTGATGGTAAACAGCATGAATACATGTTTTGCACAGCAGTGTATTTTTGCAACACCCTCAGCTAACCGCATGAAGTAAGCCCAATGTAGACACGTTTTCCCAAGTGAAACTCACAAGAAACTGTTCTATAGCTGATTTAACTAACTTCCTAGACTCTAGAGCTTCAACAAGCAAGCTTTGTGTACTTGGAATGTAGTTGGAAACAAGCAAACGTGGGGTCCGCATCAAGCATGCTGCAAATTTGCCTACAAACTCATGTATTTCAGAAACAGTGACATTGACAAATCGTTTACTACTAGAGACCACTGTGCAGCAGTGATTAGGGCTATAATATTTCAGAAGTGACTAGATGATTTACTGCTACAGCGTCTTTGACAACTGAACCCCACCACTGATAAATAAAATAACGAAAGTTTATAAAGCTTTAAAACTCTACCTTTGCTATAAAACACAATACAGAACAACAAGGCATACTGTATGACAGGTGCGTAGCCAGGGAAATGTGTGCACTGTGTAGTGTGTAATGTGCTGTAAGCGCTAAGCAGGCTCAACGCTTGCAGACAGGTCTGTGCCTCCACGACATAAATGCGACAATGATGTCAAAGAAGTGGAAAGGCTCTTATAATTTTGGTCCTAAGTACAGG
>Ga0210059_1014281_pt1 | contig 11763 bp, 8 predicted proteins | sample Ectturendosymbi2_FD_188042 | JGI IMG/M metagenome (GOLD analysis project Ga0210059, IMG submission 188042) | Ecteinascidia turbinata endosymbiont from Florida, USA - Sample 2 (SPAdes) (version 2) | ecosystem: Host-associated > Tunicates > Ascidians > Unclassified | place: Key West, Florida... | reverse complement strand
TCAAATACATTCCTATGCAACCCGTAGTGCTACACGAGGAGCGTTCTTCTGGCAAGCAGCAGAAAATAAATACGGAAAAAGATCTTTAAAACACCTTGGCCCCAAAATCTGGGACTGTATTGATCCTTCCTTGAATGAGCTTACCTCATTTACATTCAAAAAACGTCATAGAGACAACCTAATCGCCGCGTATTACGCTTAAGTAAATGGTGTTCATGCTTCGCACTCCAAATTTGCCCTCGGTCCTCTCTTGACAGCAAACTTAATTTTTCCTCTTGTACATATTCCCGTGATTTTTTACACTTGAACTTTTCTCTCTTTGTGTGTGTGTGATTTGTTTTTTCTGAGTCGCTGCTGGTGTTCTTTTGATTTGCAGGAGCAGCGACAGCGCGATAGACTCAGCGGTTCACTTCTGGTGGTGGATGAAGTTCGAACACAGGGCTTTCAGAATACCCGAACCCAGGAGCCTTCAGCCTCTCCATTCCAACGATATGATGGCTGCATTGGATGACTCATCCTCATTCTACAACCGCTGCAAACATTTGTAGAGCTTGCCAGATGCGAAAGGGTTTTGACAACCCGGGCAGAGTTTCATTTTAGCTGGGTTTATACTTTCTCTGCCACGCCGAGATCCTTGCGGATCTGAGCACCTGTTCCACCGAGAGAGACCGGTTGCGACCCAGCACTCCCTGCGCAACTGTGTTGATCATCTGGCAGCTCTTTCCAACATAGGCTATCCGATTTGGTGTAAATTTGGCTTGCTGTACACCTTCATCGACCAGTCTAGGGGCAACGACTCGATAACCTTCCGGTTTTTTCGTTCTCCTGGCGTTTTTGCAATTGCTATGGTTTCTTTCTCGACTTTGAAATTCTTAACTTTCGCCAAATAAACTCAACTCATATGTGTAGAATATTTTATTTCTATGTGAACAGCCAACGCTTGCAAAAGGCATGACTAGGAATATCACTGCGCCCGTGAAATCTGCCATTTCACAAGTCAGAAATTTCGATTGACACAGTTTGTTAGGTGTGTGACGAAAACGAACTTGCAATTCAGAAATTGCAAATGAAGGAAAAGCACTGTTTTGTCAAAAAATGGAAGGAAAATCCGTTGAAAAAGTGAAACTAGAGGTTTTACACAACCACAAAAGTATTTGTGAAGACTACAGTGAGTTGATACTGACTGGATTTTTAAAACCAACTTTGACCAACTCTTTTCGACGAATTCTCTCCTTGATTTCACCTTCAGTCAAAACAGATTTAACATAGGAAGAACTAGCTTTTCCCAAGTTTTCTGATCATGTATCCCTTCCTCATATCTGCACATTAGTATGCACACGTGAACGTTTTTTTGAATAAATCCTGACTACAAGAACATAGTGAATTTTTAAACAATTACAAATTTCGACCAGAGCCAAAGATCCAGGGTGGTTAAGGGTCGAAGTACGCGAACGTGTCAGGTCTGTTTCCGCCATCACAAATTCAGGAATCTGAATTTCGGTTCTGGAACAAACCGTGTGGAATGAGGTTCACTCAGTAAAATCCTTCATATTCTTCCAAACGATTGAACGAGAAACGTGCACGTCTCGATTTACTGAAATTCGCCCGATCGCGACTCGACTTTGACGTAATAATCAGAATGGTAGCGATTCATTTCTTTCGTTGGTTTAAACATTGGCATAAACAGGGACATAAGAAGTCCATAGCTTATCCAAATTTTCAACTATCTTTTTGGAGAGCAATAGCGACGCACAAACGCAAATTGAGATGAATGTTTTCCGGAGTATCTTAATAAATTTTTTCATGCAGATTGGGAAGGAAAATCCTAATGAAAAGCCTATTTTAGTGATTGCTGGGAGATGTGAATGTGTGTACTGCACTTGTAATCTAAAATTAAATGCAGTATTTAAGCAAACGGAAACGTCTTATTGTTGCATAAGCCTTGGGTAACTATTCAAACGCTGATTTCATCAAAAAAATTTCGCTGTTGTGACATTGCGCTTTGCATGATTTATTGTTTGGATGCGCTCGTAAGCTGTTGTGGCGTATACGTTGACTTAAAGCAACGTATTGCCACATTGAAACAACCATTTCAGTTTCTCTAAATATTTACCGGTGCTGCTTCTAAACTAATGTTTCTGTGCATTCATTTTGAGTTTTTATTTATAGTCAATTTTCTATTTACCCCTGTCACATTTAGTTAAATTCAGGTTGTTAAGTTATGTTGCGGTTAATGTCGTAAATGCGTTACGACAAATTAATCACCTAATTTGCTTGTGTGAATACCAGTAGCAACTATGGCAGAAACGCAAAAGCCATTCGCACCGCGAATATTAGACTAGATATCAATAGAGTAAACAAATTTGGACTTGCGGCAAGCTTCTGAGGAATCTGCCTGCTTTCTGGTTTCATTTTTTCTGGGATGGTTAAAGCTTGCGAGCGTATCTATTTTTCATAGCAAAAGGCCACAAAGATAGCGGCAAGTAAATCAGTCACAGTTTAGTATCCCCGTCAATAAACTGTGATGGATTAACCTGTAGATATCAACAGTTCGACATCTTAGAGAGTAAAAAATACAGCACTTCACCAAACTATTTTGTTGCGCATGAGGCAGTTGAACATAGAGTCGACCGGTTGTAAATGTTTAGGAATCGTATGTCATTGAACGTATTTGAGTATATTAACGAGTGAAATACGTGATGCGGCAATTAAGGTGCTAGGCATTGTTGTTGGGACACATTCGCATCTGAATTGTCAAAATGCTTTGATGCTTGGGTAACAATACACAAAAGTAGCTTCAATATGCATCAACGTTGGATGGCTCAACTTCAAACAAACAATGAACATAAAGACTAAAGCAAAATCAAGAAAAGGAAATCAGACAGCTTTGCAAAGAAATAAAACTGTAGCAAGAGATCAAGAGAAGCGAACAAATCACACAAACATTCTAAAGGCCTGACACAATCATTATTAAAACAAGCCAGAGATTCTGTTCTATGATTCCGAACAGTCAAAGGAATCAATGCTTTTAGCCGTGAAAGAAATTAATGGGAAGAATGGCGTGTGGTTATGCCCGATTTTTCCACGTGCGGTAACGCCTTTTGACACTTTTCGCAAAGTAATCTTACTTGAAGATTTGTGTACGTACTCAGATTTCTTGTGTGTATCTCCAGATGTGCATAAATGGTCAAATGACAAACTACATTTTTCGTAATATCACCTTAGCATAAGTGTGTGATAACTGATAATGGTAAGATTTGGGTGCGTTTCCACATTTCTTTCTTCAGCACTATAATGCTAGGGTTGATGCTAATCGTGCCCACAGGCACCTCTTGACGTCTTGAATCCCTATACATTTGGTGTATAAGCATATTTAAAATAAATCGACGAAGAAAATTCTGATTCTTTCAATCAGGCCCGCAACCAGGGAGTTCGAGCCCCGGCAATTGCCCCTCAGGGAATTTTCAAAATCGTGTTATGTTGTTCGGTGCAACACAAACGTACTGTATAAGTATTTTTCGCCCCAGAAAAAGTGCAACAAAAGGGACAACCATTTTGAACCCCCTAAAATAGTACAAAAATAAATTACAATAAATTGCGTACCCAAAAAACTATCAGCTGTTTACGGCCCTGCATTCAATGCTAATGTTTCAAGTTTGTTGTCCAGTTACGTTCATGAAGTTATTGAGAAAATCGTAGGCGCTTTGAGTCCACAAGCTAAAAATATGCTATAAATCTACGATTCACAATTGCCGGTAAAAATAGAACCTTGTTTTTTCAGGATATTTGACAGCCAGGGTTAGAAACAGCATGAAATATCACGTTGAAGGTTTTACTTTACCAATTTTGTTTCTGAATATTATGTCTTTTACGACTGGAAATTCTGATGATCTTATGCGCTCTCGTCAATAAAAACACAAGACAAAAACGTTTGCAAGGATTACGAAAATGTAACGCTTCCGTTTGAAACAATTGCTGAGAAAAAATACCTGTTACCACTCGAACTACGACAGCAGTATAAGTTTGAGCAACACACAACACACAATATCACGCCTTACAAATGCGTTTTATTGTTAATTTAAGTAATTTTGGTTAGTATCCATTTCGGTAAAGCTTGCCGAAAGATTGAATCTTTGGATAGCACACAACTCGAAACATGAAACTCTCCTAAAAATTTTGACAACAACCGAAGATTGATTTCTCAGCTTAAATCTAGGAAATAGATTTGTTCCATAATCGAATCAAATTTCCTGGATGTCATGCACTTCTTGGCCCATTTACGTTTTAAAAGTTTCTCTAGCAAATCGCGAAAGAATGCTTTTTTCGGTGATGCAGGCCTCACGCCACAGAGGAGTCAATTAATCAGAACAACACTATGTTGTCACATTTTTCTTTACTGCAATTGCACTCGAAAGGATTGTGTGACGTCAAAACTACAGTCTAAATGCCAGGTTATAACGTCTTTGCTTCTTGCCCTGGAATCCTTCGGTGGGTTTACCAAACCCTTGCCAAATGCGGTGACCACCAGATATCTAGGTAAGCACGCGTCGGAATGCTTTCCACCCTTCCGTAGCTTCATGTTTTGTGTGACTTGTAAATAGGTGCGCATGAGGTGGTCCTCCCACTTTTCGATTTTGCAGTGTGGGAGAAAGGTAGTGATATTTTCGGTCCAGCTGTCCTCACGTTATGGCTAGTGTGAGGGTGGCTCACGCTGTAGTGACCGTATTACTGTATGAGGCGTAGCAACCGCTGCAACACACTTGGTGCATGCTTCTGCGGTCGTGTTAGCAGTATAGAACATAAAGAGTTATTCAGACTACATTATTTTATTTTAAGTAATTCATTTCAGACATATATGAAATCTACACTACCCCCTTTTCATCCAAAATCATACGATAATAGAACACAAAGTAACTTTGTTAGTGCTCAAACTGCTCAGTTAGACTTATAGTTTCAGTATATATTTTGTGATCAACTTTAGTTGAAAGAAAGTATATTTTTGATTTTTGAAAACTGGTTTCATCACACCCGAAGTTTTGGTTAGTGCGACAAAATTTAAAAGATAGTAGTGAAGGGCTAGTCACAGCAAAAAGATATCTGATTAATCTGTGCGCTTTCCTAACACTTTTACGCAAATTGCTTTGATACCCGCCTGTCTTCTATCTTTCTTAGAACTCTCACGTTGTTTTCAGTTAAGTCCCGCGACAAGTTACATAAGTTTACACTCTTCCCGCTGCTAGCGAGCTGCTCGCTCTTTATTATTTTGTTTTCAGTTGATACAGTTTTTGCAAAGACAAACCAAAGGCATTAAGGTATGTAGAATGATGGTCCCATGTGGTGTTGCTGCGAGTCTACAATTTTGAGCAAACGCCCAAAAATTTGTTTCTTGCGTGAACGTTGCTCATTGGCGCATGTGCGCTTCCGTGCAATGCGAGATGTTTGCATTGATACGGACTTTGCAATTGTACTCGGGATATTGCAACTTACAGTGTTATAATACATATTCCGAACAGATTTCAAAATCAATCTTGCAAGGATAATGCGATAGATTGGTTGAAAGCATTTCGACCAGCGCTTAATTCGATTTTCCCTGTCTGCACACAAATGCATTCTCCAAGTAAACATTACAGAACGCGACGAACTAATTGCTATGCACTGAAGATGATAACAGTTGTTATCGAAACGTTTGCAAGATGTCAGTTGTATCGTTTGCTTTGGCCGTAGTATTTATTATAAAGCGACGAACTAAAATCAAACAAAAACAAACGACTAATGTTTGTACAGTTGCCGTTGCAAATTATCAGCACAAACGTCACAAGCGGTTTTACCTCCGGTTGCAGTCACCAACGGCTGCATTGTTCAATTTGCTGTGACATGAATTTCCCTGCCAAGAAAAACAAAGTGTAAGCGGAATTTGCGACTGAAGTTGTGTCAAACCATTGGTTTTCCCAAGATTAATGCATGCCTGTTGTGCATAGCTCGTAGTTTTATTGTTTGACAAAGGTTGAAGCAATGCTCGCAAGAGAAAGTTAGCACGCAACATTGATTTTAAAGTTCAAGGAAGACAAACTTGTTGAAAAAGTTAATCATCCAGGTTTCAATATTTTTTCCTGCTTTTTTCCAAACTTAACTATTATCAACCTGAATTTATGCAAGTAACCACTATTCCTCAACAACTGGTCGGCCCGCGGATTTAGTGTACGTGGCGTTAGACTATAGTCTAATCCAGTCCAATCACTAGACTGCACAGAGTTTCCGACCGTTACTAATCAAAAGTAGATTTCCCAAAATGAAATATTTTCCACTATAAAAGCACTCCGTGTATGGAAACACACACGTGTATGAAAGTGCATTTTTAGAATGAATCAATCAAATCTATAAACAGAAATTGAAAAGCAGACCAAAAACTAGACGAAAGTATCCACTTTGCCATTAACACTGATGAGATTGCCAGATGTCCTTGAGCGACAAGCAATTTCCTTGAATTAGCTATCAAAGTGATTGTTTCCTTGGTCCTTGGACAACATTTTGTTGTCTTTGAGGATTTTTCGGCGTCCTGGAAAGTTCTTGAGCAGTTCTTAAATTGTTCATTATTGAACTATTGATTACATGGAACATTAAAAAATCACGTTAAATGATGGAGCAATGTGTGGATTGTGTGGATGTGTGGATTGAATGGAGCAATGTGTGGATTTGTTCCATCCTCAATAAGTGTTGTGTAGTACTAAAAATTAGCCATTCAGGACCAGCGATATTTTCATTATAAGTTCTGCTTAGGTTTAATTTTCGCACATGGTTTGCTTAGACTGACTTGCGCATACGTGAAAGTTTGCTAAAGGTAGCGTTATAAAATTCTATAATAATAAAACGACAAAATGTCCTTGAAAATTTTCAACAGAACTTGCAGTTCTAACACTGGTTGTGATAATGGAACGTTGCTATCAGACACCCCGCGACCACATCCTACAAAATAAGATTTGCAAAAATTGCTATATTCTATAGTGCATTTTCCATAGTCAAACACACTCTTTTCATCCTAGTTATCTTCCCTTTTGTAATTTTAAAATGTGTGAATCTGTTCTTTTTCATATCATTTTGCTGGAAGTGGCTCCGAAGTTGTCACGCTTTTTAAAAATGACTCGGAGGTCAAAAGTTTTGTCTATTTGACATGTTCATAAGTGATTATGTTTTTGAACAATGACCGGATGTCACAAGAAGTTTGAAAAATGTCTGAGAGGTAAAAAGATTTTGGTCTATTTCACATGTTCGCAAGCTACAGAGCATCATCGTATTGTATAACGTCTTCGTTCCCACACGCAACGCACTAAAAGTAAGCATGTGTAGCAGTAAAAGGAAACACACAAGTGTACGGAAGAACACACTTGTGTTCTACTAACACACACACGTGGTGTTGGTAGAAAAGCCTACGCTTGATGGTGCTGATACATTTGCTTTGATGAACCACAAGCATAAAGGGCATACGCATGAATGACGCCATCAGAGGTATTATGATGTAGTGCTGCGATGACTTCGAAGTACACCGATTTATAAAATACATGGGAGAGAGTGAGACTGTGAAGAACTAAGGGTGGTCATTTAGATTGCCAATCTGCCAGGAACGTAGGTACTTATAGTGCAAAGGGAACAATTTAGAGCAGCCAGCAAAACTGTTTTGCTCTGAGTATAATTTAATGTGGCCAATCCGGTTATATGGTTTATTCTAGCAAAGTGCGCTGCAAGCAGTGTCAGAAGCCACCAGAGGAAATTTGTTTGATAAGATTTTTATGTTGAGGATTAACTGTTTTCACCAATTTAAGATATTCTTGAAAGCTAGAGAGTAAAGGCACAACAGTTTTAGACGAATGCTGCACTGCAATGGTGTCACGGCATTTAAGCAGGTTAAGAACAAGGTGTCCAAACATGTATTGTGGAAAATAATTTTACTCGATGTCATGAGTCGTGCACGGGAATAGAAATTCGTTTGCAATTCGGTTGACACATTATTAGCTTCGTGCTTGGATACTAAAGAAATACCACTATTTCATACAAGAGTTTGATGCGACCAATTTTGTGAACGCAACTTAATAACGGGGAAAATCTTACATTGCTGGGTTGAAGTATTTCTTTAAAGTGTTGAAACAGTGTTGTGACACAGACCTCAGATGGTTCCCATTAAAACCATGGCTTTTTATTACTGTGCCAAGGCTGCAGATGAAATTTGAAGGAACTTGTTCTTCCAAAGATGGTGAAATTTGGAAATTGAACGACATGATCCAAGTACAGAACGTTGCAGTCGTCATAACTTGAAGATAGAAGAGATTGCGAAATGATGTCATGACACGTGATATGACTGGAACCCAGACAACATAACAGTGCTGTTTTACTGTGCATCCTAAGACTTTATTTGCACATCTACTGTAGGTGCGTAAGCAGTTTAGGCAAAAATTCACCACTGTTATTTCTGGCAGTGAACTCAAATTTGATTTTTCTTGACATGCATAAGAAATACTGCTTTGTATCCCGTTAAAAACATATATTGCAAGAATTTGACTTCCGACCTCCACCAATTTTTTTATGTTTGTGCAACGGTATTGAGGAAGGATTTATTTAACTAAACAACATTAACATTTTATCACATTTTGAAAAATAAGGGAATGGTATTTTGTTGCAGAGACATAATTTCTAGTACTTTACTGAACTTTATTACAATTGTATTTCTGAACGTAATACAAGTATGCAAACCGAGATGTTGTTTCCAACAGCCTGGACTGATGTAAATAGCTGCGAAACTTACGAATATCAACATTTTTCGTTTGATGGAGTAGACATTTCCGGTGAATCTACGTGCATTGCAAGCGTGCATAGCCTCAAACAGCGCTTTCTGTGTAAAATATGTTACTCTATGTTCTCAGAACGCTGACGTCGAATAAGGAACTCTCGGCAGTTAATCGGTCTTACAACCCATTCAAATAGAATCTGCAAGTCAGAATCATCACAAAAATCTGAAAGCAGAGCCCAGTTAGTGGATTCTTCGAATGTCTACGGAAACCTTAGAGCGTTTATATATTTACGCAAGATCACTGCAGGTCTATTGCTATGCACAGAAGATGATAACAGTTGTTATCGAAACGTTTGCAAGATGTCAGTTGTATCGTTTGCTTTGGCCGTAGTATTTATTATAAGTTTATATAGTTGTTGTTCTGATTGGTTATAAGATTTTGCGAGGTCACTTAGCTTTGAGCTGTTTGCAATGTAATGTTCATTGGCTTAGTTTTATGGCTCCTAACAACGACATTAAAACACGATGATCGAAAACATTCTTAGCTGTCACAATAAGGATTTCAATTTGTGTGAATGGAAAGCTCTTTAGAATGAATTCGAAGACAAAACAAGTAAACATTCGAATAGAAGACGAACGGATTTTTTCATTTGTATGTTAAGGTCATATCCACAGGATCTGCAACAATATCTTTTGCTGCTTTGTTAGATATTGGTTTGTGATGAAAAGCAGCCTGAAAATGAATGTTTTGTTGTGGTTCAAGAGAAGAAAATCCCGTTTGGAATAATTAAAACATAAGTTGTTAGCATGAACCCAGTGATCAAAATTTGAGCTCATTGCTAACTACTTTTTCAAAATTGCATATTATCTTTTTTTTGGAAATTTTTGGTTCAGTTTCCGGTCTGCAAATAACTGTATTGAGAATTTAGTTCAGTGAGTTTCTCAAACACATCGGGATTATACATTGTGTTTGTTATGTTGGGTCTTGAACATTACGAGCGATACAAGTCTGCTGTCTTATGGTTCATGTCATCAACGTTAGAGAATACATGGAATTGGTTTGGATTTCACTGATCCTGTCCCTTTTCGTGCCTCATTTGTTTCAATAGGGCAAAAATTACACCCTGCAACATTTAGCACAGTTTACCATAATTTTCATATGAAGGCTAGTGCTAATTAGTCCTTGTGTTTTTTACCTGTCAATCTTCTGGTTTCAACTTATACACGCTATTCCTGATCTTACAGAGGTTTTCACTGGATTTCTGCCAATTATGATCACTTTGAATGATTCGCAGTGCCAATTGGAACCATAGAATGTTTCATCATATAAAATAACATTTCTGATTGCTTTATTGTTGCAGGTTCAATTGAATTTTTACAGAATTGCTTTCCGTATTAATTTCATTTAAGTTCTAAAGGAAACAGTCTAACACGTTTTTTTAAATACGTGCGCAATGGATGATGAAAGTGAACAAAATCGTCTGTTAACCAAACATCAAAACAGTGACGATGGTGGTGAGACGTCAGCCTCTCACTCGGATAGTTTTTGTGGAGATTTCCGAGACCCATCAAGCAGATGCCATCGCATGAGTGTTGTGGTGGTAATGTGTTTTATTGCATTCGGTGAGTTACGTTTGAATTGGTGCAACTAATAAACGATTAAGTGTTATGTGGGGTGTCATTTCGGTTGGCGGTTTTCTCTTGTACCATCTAGTGCATTTCCATAAATTAACGTTAGCTGCTATGATTCATCAACATAAGGTTTTGAAACGATGAATCGTTGTTATTATTATTAATCCAGTGTTTGCAAAATGATGACGATTACTGTAAATCGTGTAATATTTACCATTTATGGCCTACTTTATTTTAAATTTGTGAAATCACCTTGGGTGCAAAATTGTCGCTAGAACACCTTCGCAGAAGATTTATTTATCAACTATATTTGCAGATTTCGGATGCTGCACAATATTTGCAAAACGTGCATATTGATGTTCAATTATCATCGCAATTTATAGAAATGCTGATCTACGCTGCATATAAAATGTGCAATTTTACGTTGAAAATGCAGTGGAGATTGCAGACCTTTGCTCATGCAGAACATTTGGACCATGGTGTTAATCTGAACTGAACAACCTCGTATGTTAACGCGTCTTTAACCCCCATAATGGCAATTACCAAATATACATATATAAACAACATGTCCCGATAATTGAACAATAGTCCAATGTAACTGTTCAGACGTGATACTACTGCAATTTTTTTAACATTTCTCTGATAGTGCTGTACTAACAAGCCCCTTGCCATGTGTTAAGATTTGGGGCAACAAAATACATTTTTAGGGAGAAATATTTTTTATTCCATAATATGTTTGAAACAAACTGAAACATAATAGATCAAAATTACTACCAGTGTGGAAGTTCCTTACTGACATTCATTTTCTAACAACGAGGTTAGATTTTTTGCAATTTGCGGCATGTCTTTCCACTTGGCGCAACGACTGAACAGATTAAAAAGGAAAATTCGCAACTTTTGTTAGTTTTGTCGAGTTTGAATCACGTGTATATCTACTTAAATGATAAGAAATATTCTCCCCAAAAAATATTTGGTTGCCCGTTGCCCCCGAATACCCCCATGGCTACGGACGTTTGCACCGATTGCCTAGTGGAAGGAAAATAAGGTTGTTTGCATTGGTTCCACTCCATCAACGTAGAATTAAGCAAAAGGATAAGCATTAAAGCAAAAAACAATTGAAACGTTTTGATGCATTTGGACATGTTGTTTTTTTTTCAGCATAACCAATTATTGGGCAGCTTGGATTCACTTGGCAGATATGCTAGTCAATATAAATTACAACAGGGTGACCCAAAAAGATATGTACCCATGAAAATTTCAATTGTGAATTTGATTAAAAAGCTATTTATTTCAAATTACAACCACACATTATTCAGTTTATGGAAGACCATTCACCAGTGTTTCAACTATTT
>Ga0210059_1014280_pt1 | contig 11764 bp, 9 predicted proteins | sample Ectturendosymbi2_FD_188042 | JGI IMG/M metagenome (GOLD analysis project Ga0210059, IMG submission 188042) | Ecteinascidia turbinata endosymbiont from Florida, USA - Sample 2 (SPAdes) (version 2) | ecosystem: Host-associated > Tunicates > Ascidians > Unclassified | place: Key West, Florida... | reverse complement strand
CAAGAAGCAAGTTTGACGCCCCCATGTTCGGACCTGAGGTCTTTCAGAAGCAAATGCACTGTATTGAAAAAAGTGCTTGTGGCATGGTTGGGACTTTTCGGCGCCTTCGCAGTGATTCGACGCACGGGGAATCGTTCCCCTTGTCCACCTCGTTACACCCCTGTTGGAGACACTTGACATTCTTGGGAAGTGAAACTTCTAAGCAATTTTCGCTTGTTTGTAGTCACTCAGGTGAAGAGTTGCTTTGGGCTATGAAAATAACCAAGCTTTTTGGAGCGTAAACAGCACGAGACATATTTCTTTACAATTTTCAACCCTGTAAATTGCAAGAAAAATCTTACAGGAGAAATTATGAAACACTAAAAGAAGACCCGAGAAAACACGCCGACTTTAGTTTTAAACAAACGCTTTGACCAATATGCTGTTTACGGTCATAGTGCGTGTTTTAAACTACAGTCGGCGTGTTTATATAGCTATGAGCCTTCCGACAATTGGCCCTAGTTTGTTTTTCTGTTATCAACTAAACTGAAAAACAAACCAGAGCCAATTGTCGGAAGGATCATTTCAAGCGGCGGCATTGATTGAGCCACACAAAGCATTGCTGCATTCATTTACTTTGAAATGCATAAAATCACACAATGAAGTCTCAATTTTCCAGCAACACCAGGACGGGATTATCCGGATAACGCTTTAACTGATAGTTTTTTTGCTCTCTGACATTCGGATATATTTCTGCCCGTTACCCGGACAAAAAAGTATCGTTACTAACTTTGCTCTTTTTTAGTAAGTTTGGATCTTCTTTGTTTCCAGAAACGGGCGAACTAACCTCTGCAAAACCACGCAATTATTATTTTTACAGAAGAGTTCTTTCGCATTGTAAAGTGAAACCTGTGCAGTGCTTCGTAAGAAATGCTTTGCAGAAGCAGTAAAGGTTAAAAATGCATGATTTTTTTCCATATACGATCGTACAGTTAATTTGCGTATATTTACAGTAAAACTGTGTCATGATATTACAATCAAATCATCACGCAAAATCTCATGAAATAAATTGAATAAGAATTCGCTGTTACAGTATAATCCGGTTAACCGGTTAGCTAAAATACAAATATCCGGATATATCCGTTATCCGGATAGTAAAAACTATTGATATCCGAACTAACCCTATGCAACACCGATTGATAAAAATCGTGTAAAACCGTCAACAACTCTCAGTAAAACTCGTCACTTACGCTGGGCATTGTCAAACACAGTGAGCGCCCTGTGCTTTTCTCCAACATGCTGATCGTCCTCCAGCAAAGCAAGTCTTCGTGCGAGTACGCGATGACGTCGCTGCAGCTCCTCTTTTTGCAGCATCAGCATTTGCGACTCTGCCGAAAGCATTTGGCAATCCTGGATCGCCTGAAAGAAAGGCGGTTTGTCAGTGATTGTTACGTGTGCGTTGCAGCCTCGACGCATCGACACAGCTACAATATCCTGGCGAATGTAAGTTCATGAAGTGGCCAAATAATTGTATGGTTCACCATTTCACCGATGTGTGATTTGACTTCGCCAGAATTGTATGTTTTCACTCAAGACACTTAAGTTGGAAACATCCTATGAATTATTTACGAAATGTCCACGAAAGAGCATTTGCTGCAGTCGATGCTTGTAGAAACACCAGCGGGGTGAACCTGCCACGACGGTAACGACGATAATTCCAGTTTTAAACAACAGGCTGCACATCTAGTTATCTGCCAGTAAGAATCGTTCGGCAATTCGATCCTCCAGTTTCGCAAGCAAGGCACGCTATTGCTGATAATAATCAATGCACGTAAACTTACTGTAGACATTCGAATGCTGACTCTGATTGGAATTTCATAAAAACAAACATACACACCTGGGTAAGAACTGCTCGCATTGAGACAGCGACAGGTGGAGTGCAAAGAACTCTCTTCAGGTTTGTCATTCTAAACACACACAAGGTGAAAGAAGGTTTCAGGTTGTTATTCAAATGCACATGAACAAAAAAAACAAAACAAACAAAAAACGAAGATGTACCTTGCATTTAAGCAAAAACCCAGATCCCGAGTTGAACAAAAATAAAACTATGACAGTTCCGCCTCTGGGGGGATTCCAGATGATTAAAAAAGCAATAAAAACAGAAGAACAAAAGTTGGAGCAAACGTGTTTGACTAAAATGAACATGAGCGAAATCATTCGTGTCACTTCAGTCAGATATGTTCGAAAAACTGCCCCGTGCACCTCTAAGCATCAGACGCAAATTTCTTTTATATACACAACAGTGAAATATTTCTGTGTCACTTGGTCGAAATTGTTAATATTTTTTTGCTTTTAGTTGGAACGCGACAGCATGCAAACGCAACTGCACAGAAGGCTAGTCAAACTACAGCGCCGATTGCAATTCGCAGCGTTGATCAACATTTTACAAAAGAAAGGGTTTTAAGTTTACGCTTTGCAACTGTGAACATCCAGCACCACAGTACATCAAGCAACATGATTAAAAATTAACCAATCCTTGAAGCCTTTCACCAATATGAGGATCAATGCCACAAACGCGAGACAAATGGAGAATTAAATGCAATGCTCGTGTTGACAGAAGACTTAAGGGGGAACACATTTTTTGTCGCGGAAACTCTGCGAAGTTAACCGCACACATCTGGGGCTAATCAATTGAATACTGCGACAAGCGGTAATTTGTGGTTCACAGTGAAGCGCTGACCCTTCATGAATACACGCGTGAAAGCAGGGTAGTTATCACTCGTGCACTTAGAAGTTGTCCTCATACAGCAGCGGTTCCCAAAGTATGGGTCGCGACCCAAACATAGGCCGCGAAGGATTCAAAATGAGTCGCGCCAAGATGATTCAAATCTGTCAAAATGAACTTTTTCCTTTCATTTTTCAAGTACTTTTAATTACGTCATAGACTGATTTATTGCATCATACGCATTTCATTTGGCTTCGTCTTATCAAAATTGGATTATTGCATCATAAGTAGGGCACAGCATTATTACGCCAGAAGTCGCAACAAACCCACTATTATTACAGAATTGCAACTAAACTTGCAAAAGCACATCAATATCTGTTGTAGTTTCAACAAAGCATCGATGAAGAGAAAAAAATTCTGCTGCAAGAAAATTTTGACCTAACGATAAATTTTGACTTTTTTTGACCTAATAACATGGGATTCCCCCATGATATGAGCGTGAAACTTGGTTTGTGGACGTTTCATGAACTTTCAAAACGGCAGAAAAATTTTGACTTTATTGACTTTTGGTTGCCCTAATCATAAGTGTTTTTCCGAGAGTTTAAATGGCGGCGCAGCTCTCAGCCGTAATTAGGCAAACAGCTGCTAAAAGATTCGTTGATTGCGGAAGTCCTTTGCAGCTGAATAGTTCAGTTAATAGATCAGTGGAGTATCAGGGTTGATAGTATGAAAGTTTACCTATGTGGTATACTATAGCTTGGGTCGTGAGATGTTCACTAAACTCAGATTTGGGCAGCGCTTAAAAAAGTTTGGGAAGCACTGTCATACAGGGAGGTGCGCACGGTCGCGAACATATTTCAGTACGGCTACGTCTCGTAAAACGTTCAAGTAGTGTTTAAGCAAAATGGAAACGACGATTTCGATCATACAATTAAGAGACTAGAAACGATCGGATAAACGCAACAATTACTTGTATAATGAAGCTTTTATGACAATGACAAGGCCCTGAGCACATGTTTATGTCGCTCTTACATTACATTATAGGCGCAGTGATGTAACACCCGCTGCTGGTGAGATAAAAACCTACTTAGCGTCTGTACAGCGACTCGAAGTTGCTTAACTTTCCAAGACTACTCTCTTCAGAAGCAAGCTTTTGCTAAAATGCGTTGAAAAGCAATAAGTGAGAACACCGCATGAGATGCAAAAATATCACAGAAAACTTATCAACACTTCGTCACAGACATAGCTTTGGAGACAAGGGAGTAATGGGGCTGGTTTCAGTCGAATCCATTCACAAGAACTGCTTTAGTGAACTTCAAACAACGCACTTAAACGAAGTGATATTGGTGTTTTGGAAACAACGACTTTCAATATGAGCGAAAGTTTTATTCGAAACGATTTGATTTTGTTAAATGATATGGTTTTGCTAAATCATAAGTCTTGTCTTTTTTGTTTCCACCACGCTTTTACTGTCACTCTTTTCCTACCCCACTTTCAAAGAAATCCTCCTCTCTTTTTCCTTCGAATTCTTTATCATTTCCTCGGATCTTCGGAGTTCAGACTTTCCCTCAACTTCCAGGCTGCCTGTTGCCACGAGACAGAAACATTGGTCACGTGACACGAAACAAACTGATTGACGGAAAGGCGAGATGGCTCTCAAAATGACAATAAAGAGCGTTCTTCTTTTTTTCAATACTTAACACACTTGCAACATCAGTGTCTCACACAAAAGCATGTGGGTGAAAGCGAAGAGTTACGATTCCGCTGCTTTCACAAATCACTGGTGACAACCCGAAAGGAGGAAAGAAAAGCGAGTGCAAATGAAACTGATCGTAGCTTCGAAGAAATACAAATGAAAATAAACGCACAGGCAGGAGCGTCATACTAACCAAAGGGGGAAAACTGAACAAAATCTATGTGCAAGTTTTGTTAACATAGCTTTAACAACTGAAACAAATACTATTTAAACAAACGTTCGAACCAACTATTTTAGTTGGAGGTGACAGTGGCACGTGAGCAGGCGAAACTGGTCCACGTCTATGACAATGCATACTAACAAGCAATAAAAAATTTGATTTTCTTGAAAATAACGTTCTGCCGAAATTAAACAAATCCATTCAAACCACGCTTTAAGGCAACAAAGAAAACTAATGAGTTTCCTCTCCAATCAAACTGAGCGTTAATGCATTCCAAAATAAAATCTTTTCCAATATCTTTTGTTCATACCTACAGAACAGCAACATTTATAGCAGTGGACATGACCTTGTTTGTTACGGAGGCGTTGAATACGTTCACGGTGCTGGTTGCCATAACAACATGCAAACAACCTTAAGACGAAATATTAATTTAAAACAGGGACCTCCCCATTTTTCTGTCCAAGGGTCACATAAGCTGTTACACAGCAGTTCGAGGGCCGGACGTCTTACGTAATGTTATTGTTTCGGGATATGTTACATTCTACCAAATCAATGAATGTTTCGAAAAATATTATTTTTCATTATTGACAAAATGTCTTTGCGACCGAACTAAAAGATTTCGCGGGCCGTAGGTTGGAGACTTACGATCTGAAGTATTCTTCTGCACTGTACCATTCAGCGCACAATGACAAGGACGGTGAAACACAGCTTGGTCAGCATTTTTTCATGCATTCCGCCGAGAACGAGCAAAGTTTTTGAAGTTTGAACTGTTGCGCCATTTCCTTTTTGACAAAGCAAGTCCAGTACAAACAACTTAGTAGCGTAAACCGGGCAACTATGTTTGAAACTGGCAATGCGTTTTCACGGTGTGCTTATTACAAGGAAAGTTATGCAGTAGTTACGAACAGCGAGAACGTTCAGGTAACTGGAGGCGACGGGTTTAAAACACAGGGAGAAACAACTTCGTAGCGCGTGACGTCGCTACCGAGTGTACCTTTTTGCGGCTGTTTAAGGATCGTTGGTCTGTGGCGTTGGTTTGGCATTGAAGCATCCATGAGCTTGTTTTTCGATGAAGAACTTGAACTAACAACAAAAACAATATCGCGAGAGAATGGGACAATGTTGAGAACTTTAATGATAACAGCAGAATAGCGATATATGGCACTTGTTCAATTGGAAAGACAAAAAGTCCTTAGCTGATCGAACTTTTTGTTTCCGTTTTTAGTTTCCATCACGACTTCTACTTCCGCTCTTTTCTTACCAGACTTTTACAGAAATCCTCCTCACGTTTTCCTTCAAATTCTTTATCATTTCCTCGGATTTTCGGAGTTCAGACTTGCCCTCAACTTCCAGGCTGCCTGTTGCCATGAGACAGAAACATTGGTCACGTGACACGAAACAAACTGATCGATGTAAAGGCGAGATGAGTCCAACGATGATAAATAAAAAGCGTTCTTATATTGTTGTTGATAATTCACACACTTCAATCAGCGGTGTCTCACACAAGATCATGTGGAGGAAAGCGAAGAGTTAGGTTCATAGTTTCACTTATGGTTGCCAGATCGGCTTGGCCAGTATTTTATTGTTAATTTAGCAGAGACCGGTATTTTAAAAACCAGTGCCTGAAGCCGGTATTTTGAAAATAAATAATTTGCAGCAACTGCAAAAAGAACTAACGCAGAACTTCTCCAATTATAATGACTCTTGCAGTGAATCTTGCAGGACAGGTCCTTCAGCGAAGTTGAAAAATGGACAAATTGTTACTTATGCCTTAACAAAACTCATTGTTTATCCGTTTTCCACCTTCATTTGTGCAGTCATACCCAGTGGCGTATCTATGCAAAGTGACGCACATGGCAAAGTTCAAATAAATGTGCGCCCTTTCTGATAATTAAAATCTTAAACATAGGCAGGCACAACTTTTGCGAAAGATAAATCATGAAGAAAATTGATGTTTATTGAAATGGAAAATATTTGGTTTTATTTTTGTGTTAAACTTTCAGCAAATAAAATATATCAATTACCCATAAGGACTATAACATGCTTCTATACTCATTTATTTTTATTATGAAGAATAAGAAAACATTCAAACTATAACGCTATAGTACTTTATAGGCCTACATAATGTTGCCTGATATGGGCATCCGTAAGGGGGTGGGCAAAACGGGCATTTACCCCCCCTGGAAATTGGGAGTAGGAAATAAAAATTTATAGAAAACCTGAAGGCCGCAGATTGATTCCGATTTAATTCTTGCAATGACAGTTCATTTGCCGGTATGACACTCACACTACACAAGAGTCTGGTTCACAGTTCTGGCATTATTCGATAATGAGCTTGCACTTGCAGTTCACTCACGTCCGCTCCTTTGCCTGCAGAAGAGGTTGCGAGAGGAGTGTTCTACTGTTGGTCTTCTCACTTCATGCAACTAAAATTGTATGTTCTCTCCTTTTTACTTTGCAATTTCATATGCTGTAGATACTTCTCTTCTGTTTTTTCAATGCAATTTGATGACGGTGGTTCTGTATAACACTTCTGTCCATCTCTTTCTTGAGTTTCTGGATGCTGGAAAATGCTAATGTTCTTCAGCTTTGACCATATTGCTGTATATTGCTCAGAGTCACCCTCCATGTCTAACACTGTTTTCAATTGATTTGAAGCAAGGCTACCATCGACTTGCTCTAAACCTGATCACTCAGCCAGCAAATAGCTTACTTACATAACATTGACTTCCTCTTTTTTTTTATCTTTTTAAAGGTGTTTTGACATTGATATTTTGTAAATCTTTCAGATATTTTAAGCTAAACCCAACTTGGTTTTTAGCCTTCAGTATCAGCGGAAAAACATGAAATTTATTTCTGCTGGCTTTTGAAGCTTGCTTGTGTTGCAAATATGCATAAATGATTAAACCATTTGTGTCAATGCAACAATTACAATCATTACTATTACAAAACTGTATGCATTTCACAAAATCTTTTTGGATGCAACCTGGCCTGGTTGAGAATATCGCATACTGATGTTTTCGATTTAGTTTCCGTAGGCAAGAAAAAATAATTTGTTCATCACTTAAGTGTAAGCTTCTGAAGGTTTGAGATGGTTTCAAAAGTTTGGAAGTTTCATAATTAAAGCATATAAATACCAAACTTGCACAGTTTAATAAAATGTAGATAAATTAGCATTTTTATGTTGAATAGTACTCTATTGCTGGCTTTCATTTGCACTACACTGCATTATATGTTACTGCCGAAAACTTCTTGCAGTAAACATTGAAAATTCAGCTTTGTTTTTGAAAAGCACAATCAACTTGGTGCAAGACTAATCTATTCCCCCTTCCGTGTTTTTGGTCATATAAAAAAATTGCATAGATATTCAAATCATCAGTGAATCAGAAAAACACTTTCAGAACTAGTGTTGTGAAAAAATGTTTGTACCTCAATCATTAATTGTTCCTTTTGCTGATGTCAGTGTTGTAGCAGACTACAAAAAGTTAAGTGTTGGCATTTTGCATGTATAGAAATTGTAAAGTTATGTTAAAAAAGAGACTAACTAATGATTATCTGCTGCGAAATGGTTATTAATTGTTATGAGCACATATTCTAATCTTCTTGAAATTGAAGACAAGCTCAACTGCAGCAAGTTTTTTGTCTTACGTGCACAGGAAAGTTTCAATAAAAATTGTACTGTTGGTTTGAAATCATCTTTTATTACACAAACCATGTTGAAATCATCCATAATCAATATTAATGCATGTAAACTGCAAAAGCTAGCTTTAATGGAGAAGTTACGTCCTGTCTATCCATGTGAAAAACAGAAAAGCTGCTTGGAATGCATCTACGTGCAATGGGATGTTCTACGGAAAGCGCATGAAAAAATTCAAATTTTGCGTTCGTGCATGCACGTGCCTGTAAGCTGTGTGCTGGTGACAATCAACCCACAAACTTCAAAAAGTTCAATGCTCCTTTACTGCTTTGAAAACATTGTTTTGAGAACAAAAATCTCCAATTCATTTTTTTGTAATTGCAGAAAACTGCAGTATGGTTTTCAAACTACGCTATGCAGCAATCCCGTGAGGATTTTCAGCACGATAACTTCGTTGTTGATTTTTCTGAAGTCTTGATAATCAAATCGACCCATGAAAACCTATAGACGATTGTGGCCGATTTTAGCCAAGCAAATTTCAAGCCGGCCACAATTGACAAAAGCCCAATTATTACGCGCTCAGTAAACACAGTGATTGACAATAAGTTAAAGACGCACTGCGAAATCTGCTACAAGTAGTTCCTCGGAAAACGTATTATTTATGGAACAATGTGCCTACACAAATTAGCAGAATTTATGCAACAAAAATACAACAGCAGTTCAGTGCACATGAACAGGGCGCGCTACACCTGCTACACAGGGTAAGCTGTTCGCGAAAAGACCCCGTTTTCTGTGTGATGGTATTCCGTAACACGTAAGCCGTTTCCCATAATTCACCGTTAATCGTAAACGTTCTCATGCGTGAACTGGATTCTGCGCGAGTCGCCTTCAGTCATTGAGATCCGGAGGTACGAGGGCCAGTTTTACTGAAAGGCCTCGCGTTGCTTGCAAGAAATATAACTTCCATCGTCAGCATTATTTGCAAAGCGATTCGAAGAAAGTCAGGTCTTCAGGACGCGATAATATGCCCCGTGAAAGTCAAGTTTTGTCATAATGCTTGATGGTGCTGGCACAACACGCCCGACTTATAACATCAGATGCATGGACGCTGTGCTGATGCAGTTTATGGTTGTACGGGGCGCAACATAAAGGTTCAAGAAACTGTAAATAAATATTTTAATTTGGCCAAGCAGTTTTTGCACCCCTGTCAAAGTGGCGCCCATGGCACGTGCCAAGTTTGCCATACTCTAGATACGCCACTGGTCATACCTAGCATCTTCCGTCGTCTTAGACGTGATATGTATGAGCATTTCTTTTGGCAACTAGCCGTGTAACTGGCGTGGGTGTGGTTGTTGCCTGGACTACTACCGTGGGCTATTGCAGTCAGAGTGCAGGAAAATCACAGAAATGGACAGGACGACCCTGTACTTTTTTTCAAGAAAATGAAAGAAAAGGCATCACAGCAGCAAATTACACAGTGCTCCTTGCATGGAGGTTACGTCCTTGCAAAGAATACTGTTAGCAGTTCCAAAGCTGGCATACTTATTCAAGTAAATGATGGATTGTTTCTCGCTGACCACGTAATCTTGCACAAAGGCTATTTCTCAATTTTAGTGGTTATGGCCGTGTGTTTTAGCATTTTGTTGGTTTAGCTCTATGTTTGAAGCGAGATTCGTACAGCTTGGCAGTCTGCCTGTAGATTCTGGTGCACATCTTTTGAGTTGATGTGCTCTTCGTCTGGAAAGGGCTGTTGGCTGGCAACTAATTTCACGTCCGAAGCTCTTGTACACTGCTGACTTTTTCCAAAGGTATGTAATGCTGATGATGTTCGAGCGCTTGAGGGCGTAGGAGAAAGGGTGAAATCTGCCTTTCGCAGAGCTTCTATTGTTTCCCGTGAATGCAGCACTGGCTTCATTTTCGCTTTAAATGTTGAGCAAAAGTTTTCCAGTTGTTGCTTGCTTCCCCGGTAACAATCTGAGTCTTCACTTTGTGTATTACCGTAATTTCGTGCCTCTTTTTCAGTCTCATGTTCTGGTGCAGGTCCACTGACGGATGCTTTATCAGCAGGGTTGTCAATGGGACATATTTATCTGTCCCATTCCCATCCCATAGCAATTTGTGCCTGTCCCATCCCATGGACGTTTCCCATTACATTATTATAATATTAATATGGAATACAATTCAATTAGAATTAATAAATTTATGAAAGTTTAGGTTTAGTATCTACTAAATAGGACTACATGTACAAAGAGACAACAATCTGACACTCTCATTCTATTTCTAAGTCTCATGGGACATTTCCCATGGGATTCCCATAGGAATGACATTCCCATGGACAAGCCTGTTTATCAGCATTCTCGGAAAGGAACATGGTTGCGCAAGTGAAATGATTGCTTGCATCGTCAGCGGGGCTGCTTGCACCAGCAAAGAAGTTTGCGGCTAGAGCTTTTTCAAACCCAACTGCAATGATCGCGTATCTTCTTTCTTCGGGTGGAGCGTTGTTACAACTGCCATGCACCCTTTTCGTTGCTTCATAACTGGGGTAACTGCAGCACAAACGAAGTCGGACGAATTGTTTCCAGTTTGTCGTAGCTACATTACAGCATCAGATGACTCTGCGCAATTTAGTTATTGCACTGTACATGCTGTTTCCAACGTGTGAAACATACTTCGCTTGTTTCCCTTCTAGCAAAACGTAGTATGTAGTTCTTAATGTTGGATTAACGCAGTGGTTTGCAAGTACCTCTACATTTTCGCCGGATATGGTAATTTTTGCTTCATGGAACCGTACAGCAGTGGCTGGTAGGCATGCTTGGTTGAAGTATTAATGAAGGACCGACTCCTGGTATAGATGAAGTGCATAGCAGGGGTGGCCAACTTGTCCTCCACTGGGATTGACAAGAAAGTTTCTTGATAACTCGCGATCGACCGGTCGGTGACAAAATCACAAAATCGAAAATGCCAAAGTTGAGTATCACATGTGCAAATACAGTGTACCATCGCCTTAGTAAGTGATGCGCAGACAGAAGGCAAAGTGTCTGTTACACCTAAATCATGATTGTCAAGCAACAAAACGAAAACATATCACAACACCTTTGCGGCATATCTGCCGTGCTAGCCTATGGTCAGCCATCGCAAGAGACACCAAGGAATATACGTGATCAACCAACTGATGGATAATATTTTATGTAATTTCTGGAATATTGATTGCGAAGTGTTCGTTTTAGGTATCTTGTCAATTCAATGCAAAACCAGGCGCGATCGACCAACTTAGACTCGGCGACCGACCGGTAGATCGTGATCGACTTGTTGGCCACCCCTGCTGTATAGGCTAGCGTACGCCACTACAGCACCGTATGGCTACGTTTGTTAAAAATGAGGTTAGGACAGGTCTCCAGAGCAGTGATTTTCAACCGGTGTTCCGCGGAAAACTAGTGTTCCGTGAAAGATCGTCAGGTGTTCCGCAGGAAATTTGATAAGTTTGACTAGTGTTCCATCGAACACCGG
>Ga0210059_1014279_pt1 | contig 11765 bp, 3 predicted proteins | sample Ectturendosymbi2_FD_188042 | JGI IMG/M metagenome (GOLD analysis project Ga0210059, IMG submission 188042) | Ecteinascidia turbinata endosymbiont from Florida, USA - Sample 2 (SPAdes) (version 2) | ecosystem: Host-associated > Tunicates > Ascidians > Unclassified | place: Key West, Florida... | reverse complement strand
TGGGTTCGGGTATTCTGAAAGCCCCGTGTTCGAACTTCATCCACCACCAGAAGTGAGCCGCTGAGTCTAACGCGCTGTCGCTGCTCCTGCAAAACAAAAGAACACCAGCAGCAACACAGAAAAAACAATTCACACACACACACAAAGAGAGAAAAGTTCAAGTGTAAAAATCAAGGAAATATGTACAAGAGGAAAAATTAAGTTTGCTGTCAAGAGAGGACCGAGGGCAAATTTGGAGTGCGAAGCATCAACACCATTTACTTAAACTTAATACGCGGCGATTAGGTTGTCTCTATAAGGTTTATTGAATGTAAATGAGGAAAGCTCATACAAGGTAGGATCAATACAGTCCCAGATTTTGGGGCCAAGGTGTTTTAAAGATCTTTTTCCGTATTTACTTTCTGCTGCTTGCCGGAAGAACGCTCCTCGTGTAGCACTACGGGTTGCATAGGAATGTATTTGATTCAAGGGAGTAAAGAGTTGTTTAAAATTGTCAGGTGGGTTGCCGGCATGCATTTTATGCATAATCTTACCTATCTCCAGTTTATATATGTCATCCACTTTAAGGAGGTTAAGATACTTGTATAGTGGGTCTAACTTGGATCTAAAAGAACTATAGGTCATAGCTCTTATTATTTTGTTGTGCAATACGTTCAACCGTCGAAGACTTGTCTTACCGACGCCACCCCAAGCTCCTATTGCATATTGCAAATGACTATAGACGATGATAAAATACAGGGATTTAAGTGCTCTTTCGATAAGATAGTGTCTAATTCTATAGAAAATTCCAACACTGCGCGAAATAGTTTTCTCAAGGTTGGTAATGTGGTCTGACCAAGTAAGTTTATCATCAATGTACACCCCCAGATATTTAGTGGAGTTTGTATGGGATATGGTATTTTCATTAATTTTTACAGTAAAGTCATGAAGTCGCTTGCCTCTGGGACCTATGAGCATGTAAGAAGCTTTTGAATAATTTAGAGACATCTTGTTGAAACGCATCCATTCATCTACTTTCTGTAACTCAGTATTAACTAATTTTTGCAATTCTATACATTTGCGCTTGAAACAGACAAAACAGTATCATCAGCAAAAAGAGTAGAGTTGAATGCAGATGCTTTTGGTAAATCATTTACATATAGAGCAAAAAGCAAGGGTCCAAGTGATGACCCCTGGGGTATCCCCTGGGTTATTTCAAGAACAGATGATCTATAGTCCTCAACTACGGTGTACTGCTGACGTCCCTGCAAGTAACTAGCCAATAGTTTAAGGGGTAAGCCTCTAATCCTATAAAATGTATCCAGTTTCCACAACAGTATATCATGATCTATGGTATCAAATGCGTTTGATAAATCACAGAAAACAGCACAGGTTGTGAGACCATCTTTAGCACTCTGCAGTAGGTTTTCACGCATGTCATATACTGCAAAGGAAGTAGACATCCCACTTCTAAAGCCATACTGATCTGTGGAAAACATTTTGTTCTGTTCTGTATATATAGGAGTACAGGCGATTGTAGATAAGTTTTTCAAAAATTTGCACCCGAGGGGGTTTCGTCAGAAAATTTCCGAGGGGAAGTGCAGAAGGCACGACCATTCTAGGGGGTCCAGGGGCATGCTCCGGGAAAATTTTGCAAACCTACATCTTAAAATTCGCATTTTTGTGGATTCTGGGAACAAGTTTTAGACCAGCAATGTCCAACCCGTGGCCCAGTTTAGTTGTTCGGTGTAGTGAAAGCATCCTACATACTGACAACATGTCCATATTTTAATAATTATTAATTTGACATTTTCGATGCAGGTTGTTTTCAGTGGCATTTTTATCACGTCTGTTGCCATTGCAGTTAAGATTCAAACACTTTCAGGATATTAGTTCAAACCAAATTTAGTTTGATGAGATCAAAGGTAGTCATTCCATGCGCGGCCCTCATTAATATGTCATTCAATGTGCGGCCCTGGTTGAGATGGTGACATGATCTTTGGCTCAGTAAGCCATTTGGGTTGGACATGGCTGTTTAGAAAATACTGTTTTTACATTTTTTATTTTTAGGGTCTGAGGGGGTGGCCTCCCCCCTCCGTACGCTAGTGGTCGTGATTGTCACGCACCTCAGTTTTATCACAACATATTTTAAATCAAGTAGACGAAGCAGGTTTCTGGAACTACCTCACTTGAGTCAAAGGCCTGTTACTCCTCACTACCAAACAAATGTATCTTACTGGGAGTTTTGCTCACATATGTCCTACTTTGCCTTCTTTTTCGTTCAAACCACATAGAATTTCAAAGCGAATATACAGCGCTATGCACTGCGACTCTTTCTGAGTTGACACCAGGTTTTGAACAGCATTGGACAGTATCTCGGATTGGCTCCATGTTCTCATTCACTCACTTGCAGGTCTTTCCACCTAAACTTCATTCGATTTAAAAATAAAAGCTTACATTACGTTTATTGTTTAAAGTCAAGATATCTGTGACACTGTCTGCCGTGGTTGTGTTGTAATTGTAACAAGCAGAGACAAGGGATTTTACTTCCTAGAATGTTTTTGACGCCTATTCAGCCAAATATTATAATGACAAACAAAAAGTCAATCATATAAAGCATTTTCTAGAAAGTTTAATTCTTGACCATTAGGCGAAATTATTCGTAAAAACAAATTGATAAATATTTTCTTTGCGATAGAGTTATAAAGGGCATATGGTGTTTGTTACTTTATCTACAAGCAGGCTACTTTGTCATAGCAGAAAAATTTTGTTCACTTACTCATTTCAGCAAATGTTGTTTAATATTAAATTTATAATAAATATCACGGCCAAAGCAAACGATAAACTGACATCTTCAAACGTTTCGATACAATGATAACAGATGATAACAGTAGTTATCGAAACGTTTGCAAGATGTCAGTTGTATCGTTTGCTTTGGCCGTGATATTTATTATAAGGCTATTCAGCACTTCCGTTTTTCGTGTACCAAATATTAAATTTGTTACTTACAAATAGTGTCTGCTTTTCCTGGAGTGCTCGGTGTTGCTGGTGTATGCGGCACTTCGACATCGTTGTATGTCTCTATCAAACAATCGATTTAATCTGTTACAGGCAATTCCAAACGTGGTATTTGAAGTACAGTAGTGGAAGTAACTTTTCTTTAATAGCACAGATAGTTCGTTTCTTGAATTTGGACATGTGGACTACACAGGCCCGTAACCAAGGAGGGCAATGCCCCCCGTAAAATTTTATTCGCCCCCCTGGAAAAATGTGTTAGACATAGTTCCAAACTATTGGACGTAGCTCAAAAGATTTTGGCCTTTCTCAGAAAACTTTTCGCCCTCCTGGTGTCCCCAGCTGGTTACGGGCCTGGGAGTACTGCTAAAACGTAATTCCTGTTAAATCACTCTTGTTGATGCCCGAATGAACATCACGTTTGGTGGTTGGTACAAAATTTCCATTTAGTGGAGAATACAAATTGCAATAGGTTTCTACATTGTTTTTGTCAACGTTTGAGTCTTTCTTTAAGTGACTTTAAAATTTAAATTCGCCATAACATTTTTGAATTGTTAATAGAGCATGCGCACTCTTGTTAAACAATCTTCACCAGGCGAGGAACCTATTGGTTCTAAGGTACTTTACTGCTGCTATACCTGATTGGACGACAGTGTCGTGGTAAATCTGTCCGCCTTCAGTGTCATTGTATACCTGTGAAGCATCATCTGAAAAAGCAGTATGTCTGCGATGAACCACAACAACAAGCACAGCGGCAAAACTGCAGAATAAAAGTATTGCTTTCCGCAACATGTCTTTCTAACGAGTCACTTTTTTGGTCTGTAATTGAAGGTATACGCAGTTGCATGTGTTATGCTTGCCCACAGCTATTGCACGGGTTGCACTGCAACCCGGAAACTAGTCATCTGCAACAAAAATGTTTTTAAAGAACTTTCATATTTTAACATGTCTTCACGGGGCGTTGTTCGGGTACGGGGCTTTACCACCGTAGCCAAGTTGTGGTCAGGTTCACAAACTGACTCATAAACGCAACACCAGTGCCTTCCCAGTGCTGCCAAGAACCAAGTCAACCGAGTGTATGTCCGCCTTGGATTCAGGGTGAACTTGGACAGGAAAATGAATGCCACTATTGGTATAACATTGGAGGTGACCTAGTAGCAGGAAATAGGAAACGTGATGTGGTGAACTGCTCTGTACGAAGTAGTTATTCTTGAAGTTCCACTGCCACTAGCCCAAAGATAGTTCAGGTAATTTACTTGGAACATACACTGAGATATTACCTGCATTTATGACTGTGCTGTTACTAATAAGAATGATGTCTACACGTTGCAGCTTTTCTGGAGGCGAGTGGAAACTTACTTGGGCTCACATCGTTGTACACTTCGTTCGAAGTTTCCACATCATTGTAAACGTCTGCAAGGCAAGAAGGATTGATAGCAGAATGAAACTGATCTACACCACGATTTAAGACCTGAAAACTATTATATAGAAACTTACCCGCTTTTCCACTGTCGTCGGATTTCTGCAAATACAGGCCAAAGTATGCTTATTAACCTACTTCTGCTTGAATTTTGAATCTATTGTAGTCAATCTACTGGTTTATCCAAAATTAGGGAACAAATCGTACCTTGGCGTGCAGAAGAAAGGTGTTCGCTCTGAAACAACAAAAGTAAAAGCAGTGTTTACTTATGATTTATTCTTTCATGCTTTAAAGCAGTTCAGCCTAACTACAGGCCCGCGACAGTGGCCCGCGGAAGCATTCAAGAAAAATCTTCAAATCTCAAATTTGTTGAAAAGCGTATGAGGTTACATTTGTCTCACTGAATTTCTTTCGCTGTATAAAGTGCATTTGCGCAAGAACAATCTTTTCTATGTACCATTTTGTTTTTTTATTTGTTTTACGATCAAATTAGAAGGTACGGCCCACCACTAATCCTCTGCTGGGGCACGTGTCTGGATAATTTCTTTTTTTCGGTGCCACTACGTTTGTTGTCTTGAAAAGTACATCTGGCGCAGTGAACTCAGTACTGCCAAATAATTCTGCCTGTCTAGCCGTTAAACGCGCCTTACTCTAGGTGGCCCTCGAGCGAAATTAATTGCCCATCCCTGCAAAAGGTAATTTTCGTTAGAACAAGCATAACACCTTCTAATAAAAATGTACAACACTAACGGTGTTAGAGACTGTAATGTAGAGAGCTTCTAGAAATTAGCCAGCAAAGATAGATTTACCGAACTGAAAGATTTCGGTCTAAAAATGCACTCGATCTTTGTAAACACAATGCGTGTGTGAAAGTACACTTTCTACAACGAATCAAGTCAAAACCAAAAACAGAAATCAAATGGCACACGAAACACTGGACGATAGTCTGCCATTTGCACCACTAACACTGGTATTGCGAAAAGAACGACAGCGTCAGAGAAACCTCGACCACAGGCCTCCCACTCATAGACATTTGTAATAAATTGCTATTTGCTATTGTGTAATAATTTCTGTTACGCACTCACTTATCTTCCCTTTTTTAGTTTTAAGTGTTATGAATCTGTTGTTTTATACATCCTTTTATTGAAAGAGGCCAGCGAGTTGTCATATTTTTGTAAAATGGCCCGTAGGTCAAAAGTAGTTGGATTACGCCGCTTTAAACTAAACCAAACGAATCGTGCATAAGTCTTGCAATTTTGCTTAGAATTTTCTCAAACTTATGGTGACCTCCAGCGGGTTACTCTCCGGCTGTCTTGTGCTTTCGGAAATGTCGGTGATCTCATGTATTTTTTCAGGCGGTTGCGCTTGTGTCAAGTATTTTGATCTCTTCCTATTTTTGTAACTACGGTCAGCTGTCCTTGAACTTTGATTTGGAGAACATCAGGCAGACAAGCTCAACTCTCTTCTTCATGATGCCCAGGCCCGTACCCAAGGGGGAGAAGACCTCCCTAAATTTTTTTCTAGAAAAATGTGTTGAACATAGTTTGAAAAATTTGGGCCCCTTTCAGAAAACTCTTCGCCCCACCTGGTGACCAGAGCTGATTACGGGTCTGATGGTGCCCCATCTCACCGAAATCCGAATATCTCAAAAGCTGATTGGGTTCAAGGCACTTCAATGAAGGTGGCATGAGATCAGTTACTTATAATCTTATTTTGTTGTAGGAGGCTCAATTGACGAAGAGCCACAAACGAAAGTTGTTGCTAGTGAAAAATGGGCCTAATGAAACATTTCTCGGAGAAAAAACTACAACAAATCTAAATACATTCTAATGGCAGACCTAGTCGATTAAAATTATTCCTGATTAAATTGTTGGTTGTAATTTAGCCCTGTTTTGTTACCCTGACGCCGATCATTCTGTTTTTATGTTTTTTCAAATACTGTATCGTTAAAGTATATTATCACAAGTATGTTTGTTTGTTGCAGATAAAGCTTTTACTGCAGTGGGCTAGACGCTTTGTCAGAAGAGCTTCTTCCCCATTTTTTCAGAAGCAGAATTATATTTGGGTGTCACATGTAGGTTTAGTACATTACGCGTTCACCACGAAGCCACATCTGCAAACATAAGTGTACGGGAGTGCATATTTTTGGGGATGCAAAAAGTTTTTGATCTTACTTTCCCAAATAATATCTTAATGTTAAGACTAAAACGTACCTTTGTAAACAAATCAAGGTTTCTGCTTAGGCCTACCAATCACTGGGGCTCAATGCCGTACGCCCTCAACTAGCAATCAATATTCTGCATAGTTGCATGTGAACAATGGTAATACTGTTAGCTAATTACAATAAAATCCTCCCAAAAATTGCTGTTAATGCCACCACGCGTGGAAGGTGTTGTTCAGAATCATCATTTTCAAGTTTTTATATACGTTCTAAACTAATTCTTCCAACACGATCATCCTAATAGTTAAGATCTGTTCTTCTCTAGCATAGATGTGTGCATTTGTGTTGGCCACAATGGCAATCGATCTCGAAAAAGAGTAAAATATCCATGGGCATCGGAAGGGGGGCAGGATTTTGAAATTTTTAGCAAAGAAAGGTTGTTTTCTTAGTTTTGAGTGGGAAAAAAAAATTCACCACTTTTTCCCGCCCTGGAAAAATTTTGGAAAAATCCCCTAGTGACCCGCCCCTGGAAGAAATCCTTCCGACGCCCATGAAAATATCGGGTTCCGATCTAATGTATTACATTGCTGCAAATAGGTCAAGTCTCAAATAATTAGAGGAAAGGGATGCAATTATATACATAGCATACATCTCAACCTCCACATTGGCAATCTTCACTGCAACATTTTCTACTTAAAACGTTATAACTTACTTTAAACGCTTACAGCTTCTAAAGTCACATTATGAAAACCAAAAATATATTCTAGTTTAGACAGTTAAATGTGCATTGAACACAGCATGCTAAGAAAATATAGCAATATGAGACTGATACATGCAAATACTTCAGGCTATATGATCAACTACTAAGGAATGTGTGCAAATGCACATTTCCAATGACAAATGATTTATAACCTCAACAAGAATGTTTTATTAAAGTGGCAGTGCTTCACTGCATTAGCATAAGCGAATTATGCAGTACTGTTCATGAAAACTTCATTTCACAGCATTAAATTGAAGCAATGAAATTTGGCAGGATGCAACATATGCAATTAATTGCATGAAACAAGCGGAAAAATGAAAACCTAAACAGTATAAAATCACAGCTACATTACCACCACGCAACATATTACAGCTGCAGTTACGTAGTTAATTTTATTCATGAATACTTCATGGAAGAAGATTTGCACTTGCAAATCTCACAACACTAAGCAAGTTTGAAACACGAAAACTTCACACTATCATATCACAGCTATAACACATTACTACCGCAAAACATTTTGCAGTTACAGCTACATTTTAGTTGTACACTTTACAGCATCAACAATTTGAGTTTACAAAAATTAGGGTTAGTTGGAATGGTGAGTTACCACTACTGACTGCATGTTCCTAATTTTTAAATGCTTCTAACTCTACCCAAATTTGAATGAAGTTGTTTCACTTGGCCCAATTTTGATTTGGGCTGATGTAATTTGCTCAAATATTTATAATATATACAAATCTGAATGACACTCTTCCAATTTGACCAGATGTTTCTAACTGTACCCAAGTTTGAATGAAACTGTTTCAATTGCCCAAATATGATTAGGGCTGTTGGAATTCGCCAAAATGTTTCTAAATGTACGCAAATTTAAATGAAGTGGTTGTATATTATTCAAATTGGAATGAAGCTGTTTGAAGTTACCTAAAATCGAAAAAACTGTTTAAAGTTCCCCAAAAATGAAAAGCTGTTTGAAGTTAACCAAAATCGAATGAAGATGTTCCACTTGGCCCGAATTTGAATGGAGCTATTGTTGTTTGGCCAGAGTTGAATTAGTCTGTTGGAATTTACCCAAGTTTTCCAATTATGGAAACATTTTTAACTTCACCCAAATTTGAATGGAGTAGTCCCAATGTGCTCAAATTTCATTAAGGTTGTTAAAACATACCCAAATGATTGTGATTTTATCCCCTCTTATAATTCACCCAGACATTTCTGAATATACTAAAATTTTAATGGAACTTTTCTATATAGCCCATCTTTGAACAAGACTGTTTGATATTGCCGACAGTTGAACGAAGCTGTTGCAAAGTGGCAAAATTTGATTTGACTGATGGACTTCACCCAAGTGTTTCCAATTAATCTATTTTTTTTGTTTTCACCCAAGTTTGATTGAAGCTTTTCTCATTTGCCCAGATTTAATTGAAGCTGTTGGACTTTACCCAAATGCTTCTATTTTACTCAAATGTTTCTAATTTTACCCAAAACGTTAGTAAAGTTTTTTAGTTGGCCCAAATTTGATGAAGGCTGCTGGAATTACCACATGATTCCAGTTCACTCAAGGGCAGTGTTTATTTTGCTATCAGGGGCAAAAAATGGCCGTTTTGGCCATTATTTTGCCGTTGATTTGGTTATTATTTTGCCATAGTTTGGAAAATAAACACTACCCAGGGCCGGCCTTAGCAGATGCGGGGCCCAATGCAAGACTTAGGCGCGGAGCCCCTCTGAGCAGTTCTTTACGACGTCATCGTGCTCAATCAACCATGCTGCGACCTTTTTGGGAAATGTCCTATATGAATATCAAAAAACAGGGCGAATTATTGGAATTCATCTGTATGTAGATGATATCTCATATCACAAAGTATTCTTTTCTTTCGGAGGGGTGTGGGCATGGCTAATGTGTCCCCTAACTACGTGCATGTTTGTGACTAATATGCTGCTGTGGTGGATAATAGACAGTGTACCACTCGTAACTGAGCCGAAAATTCTAAAGGAAGCTCTGGAATGGAGATCTTAGCGGCGAGCGCAAGTGGAAAGTCTCTTAGTTACGTCAATCAAACCAAACAAGCGAATTGAACCTACAATGCAATATACTTCACTCTTGTTAATGTGAACGCCACTTTCGTTGGAAGGACCAGGCCCCTAGCTAGCCACGGAGCGGGGCATTCGGAGGCAGAGCCATCCAAGCTTTTTTGTACCCGTCCCAAATTTTATGTGTCGAGAAAAATATGTCTTAAACATATAATAAAAACAAAAATATTGTATCCTACAATTGTACTTTCCCCCCAAACCTTAAAACCTGACTACGTGCCTGCGAAGAATGACTGACTTGGAGAAGTTGCTAACAAACTGATTAACCTTTCTCACTTTCGGTAACCACAAGCGCAGACGCATTCTTGTGTAAAGGTAACGTCTGGGCGCACGATCAACTGTACTCTGTATGACGCAATACACGAAAAAAAACAGCCTTCACTAAAGACTAAATCATACACCCGCCCAAAGTTCCCCAAAAGCCCAATTTTATAGTTATTCTTAATGCATGGACTTGGACAACAGTGCTGTTCTTCATGAATTAGAAATATTTCACAACTATCACGTCAAAGAATGTGTAAAAAACGTACCAGACGCAATATAAAATGCGCATGGTTGATTGATGAAATAGAAGCATAAAGCCGGCCAATATGATGAGCAGGATGCCGCACTGCAGCTTTCATTCAGTGGTGTAGGAGCTGGGGGTGTCCTTAACGTTGATGTACCTGGACTTTGAAATAGTGTTTTCTTTTACCTATTTACACTCGCAAATAGCCAAACACAATGAAAGTTGGGTGGAGCGGCAAATGATAAACGTGATGACTTCAATCCAGCGAGCAACCTTTCGTTAATCTTTGCTCAGCCTCAAATCATTGAACACCTGCCTGTAAGTGACAACTGGACTTTTCATGTTCAGCTAAGCGCTCACTAGCACTGGACTAAAAATGTTTTTTTGGTGAAAAAAGTAGGATAACTCCATAGTAAACAAAGGTGTCGAAACCTCCGTACCCGAATTTTCAGAAATCTCGACCGAAATTTCGACAAATCAAAACTATTGGGGGTGCACTTGCCCCCTCAGCTCTACGCCACTAAATGGATAGCGCGACATAAACCTTGAAAAAAGTTTACAAAAAAGAAAAATATCCAATTTTTCCAGCTGGGTGCACCAGTCATGTCAGTTGCATCACCTCTCCATTGGATAATTTCCGTTGTAAATAACAATTTGAAAAATCCCTGCCTGCTACATCTTTGGGAAATTCATAATTACAATCTAACTCATCTGGACTGGAAAATCTCGCTTAGCTGTTGAAAGAGGTTTGGGTCAAGACGCAGGATCCCACAGTTGTAGATAAAGCTAACATAAGAGCCATCACAAATGAAAAAGTTTAAGGGCAGAGTGAAAATAAAGTCTGGCGCACTAGACATTTATCCTAAAGCGAAGGTCCCGGATTGCAATTTTTTTCAGAACAACGACCAACAAACGTTTTGGCACAACTAGCGTTGCATGCTACTCAACATATTTTGACCGACTGTACAGACATGCTGACACGGTTCAGTGTCCAGTACAGACCAAGCAAAAAACACAAAATATAACACTTTTTGCTGCTATGGTTGAATGGACAACTGGTGGAGTCTTTGGACTCGAATAGAAGGTCTGCGTCTACGGGCTTAACCTTTCATCTTTTGTGTCAGTGTTGAAAAATTGGCCATTATTTGCAACCGCATCGGTTGCATCGGCTTAAGGCCGGCCCTGACACTACCTCACTTACATGTGAATGTAGGTGTATACTTTGCCTAAATTTTGGAAATTTTTGCCCAAATAGTGGCCAATTTTTCAGAGATAACATCTCTGCATGCAGAGATAATTAAATCTGTGCAGAGATAGCTATATTTGCGCAGAGATAGCACTTTTTGTGCTAAATCTGTCAGATATAATATTTTTGCAAACGGCGCCCCATAAGTTTGACTGTCCACATCTCATCGGATTAGAATTATTTTAGTGGAGAATTTATTTCACGTAAAAATTGCTTGGCTTCTTCTCCCAACTCAAATAAACGAGCGAGAACTCGTCCTCTCGAAAGTCACCTTACTTCTGCATGAAATAACAGATGTTTATGTTGCGTACCTATGCTATCACACAAAGCCTCAAAGAGCCTTGAGTGCAATGCTCGGCCACGTATAACATTTGTGATCTTCACTGCGCCGTTCATAACGTTGTTCAATTCAGGAGACAGGTTTTTGGCAGATAAACTTTCCCGGTGAAGAACGCAGTGTGTGATCAGCAGATCTTTGTTCGCCACTTCTCTAATTTTCACAGTTACACCCGAATGACATCCAGTCATGTTAGCAGCACCGTCCGTACAAACACCGACACATTTTCCCCAATCTAAACCTTGCTCTTG
>Ga0210059_1014278_pt1 | contig 11766 bp, 12 predicted proteins | sample Ectturendosymbi2_FD_188042 | JGI IMG/M metagenome (GOLD analysis project Ga0210059, IMG submission 188042) | Ecteinascidia turbinata endosymbiont from Florida, USA - Sample 2 (SPAdes) (version 2) | ecosystem: Host-associated > Tunicates > Ascidians > Unclassified | place: Key West, Florida... | reverse complement strand
AACATGAGCCAAAATGACCCTAAAACTACTTCACTTATGACGTCAGTCACAAAAAATCCGCACCCCCCAACCAAAAAATTTTTTTTCGATTGTAATCTACTAGACTGGGCGATCCGTTTGAGCCATTGAACAGCTCTCTAGCGCAATCGGCGGAGGAGCTAGGGCGTTGGTAAGGCAACCGAAAACTGCTGTATTTTAGGCTGAAATCGAAGTACGAATATATCGTAGGCCGGCTCTCAAAGTGTTTAAAAAGAGCGTTAATCGAAATGGTTGTATATCATAGCAATGGCTGTACTTAATAAAGTTGTTCAGCGCAATTACCGTCGAACGTTAGACGTTGTAATCACTGCTGAGCATCCAAAAGGCCTACGTCCCACCTGGCATGGTTTGGTAATAGAGTTTTCGAAATAGACGTCTGCTGGTAAGCAGTCCCGTCGCCACGGGGGGTTTTGTGGGTCTAGTCCCCCAAAACAAAGCTCCAAGCCCCCATAATGTGAAACACGATAAATCAGTGGATTTTTGTCAAATTTTATAATGTAATCCTCCCCTGCACAAACGTAAAGTTCCCCAATTGAAGACCTTCTGGCGATGGTTCTGTTGGTAACGAACAAAGGCAGGGAATAACACTATGCACATGTAACTGGAAGAGATCCAACCCAACAGCTTCTCAATCATAACCGGTTTTAAACCTGTTTAGGATATTTTTTCAAAATGGGTCCCTGCACCTATAGAGGGCTCCGTGCAAGTGCCGACAGAGTTAACGTTTGAAACCTTTTATATATTCTAAGAGAATTAAAGCACTACTAAAACGTGAAGAGAACTATATGAAGTATATAGGCCTATACGTTTTTAGTTGAAGACGAGGATACTGCACGGAATTTTAACAAATAAATGTTTACATCTGTAAAGTAGGTATACCGCCATCACATCTCTTAATTTTTCGTTTGATCCCCTGGAATGAATAAACTATTAAAAAGCCATGAACCAACAGGAAAGAAAAATTCACGAAACATGTCGGGTTCGTATATGCATATGTAAAGAAAGCAAAAATTAGAAAAATTAATGATGAGAAAGGTGGCGACAAGCAAAAAATGAAGACTCATAATAATCGACAATTAAAAGCAAGACCCGTTTTAGTTTGTGAATGTGCGATTGTGATTTTGAAGGTGCTTTATTAATCCTTATATCTTTAAATAGGCACGGAACATGATCTTTGATTTTAAATTTTTATAAGCAAATTTGGGGTTGAAAGGGCGACATTTTTATGGTCGGCCCCGGGCGGCGCTTAGCCTCGTTACGCCTCTGGACAGCATAGTATTATGGTTATGGGTTGAGACAAATTTTCTTTGGGAGGCTGCGCAGTGCACAAAAACGAAGTTGTTCGAATTTCTTACCTAAACAAACGTGAATTTGAGATATTGCAAGCACTGGGAGAGTCAGTACAGGCCCAGTTTCTTTTGCAGAAACATGAAACACAATCGGAAGGATTTGGAACAAAGCTTAACATAAGCAGGTGGCAGTTAGTCTGCTGGCCTTTCCATTTTCCAAATGCATATTCAATTAGTGAAAATGATTTTAAAACATGATAGGGTTAATCATTGCAAATCAATCTTCAAAACCACGGAAAAAAACACGCAGGATAGACGTTTATGTTTCCCCCGTCTAATTTTTTCTTGGCCCCGCAGTGGCCACCCAAACAAATCCTGTCAGGTTTCTTCACAATGCAAATAATTGCGCTCAGTTTACGTCACAATCCTACTGTCTGTGGTAATGATAAATGCTGTTTTTTTGCTACTAATGTTGTTGTGTAGCATTTGCTACCACAATTAAAATCAAGCAGATAAGTTTGTTCTTCTGGCGATTATTTAACAGACGTTTCGCCCACTTATTCAAGTAGGCTTCCTCAGGACAATGTTTTTAACCACATAACATGCAATTTACCAATAACAAATAACAATGAGCGGTGTGACGTACAAAGATCAAAGAAGATATAAGTGCTTGAAAAACGCGTTGCTGTGTGTAACGTCGGTCAAGCAACGACGTCATTGCCTTGTTACAAAAGCTATAATACTGTATAAGCACGTTATTATTCGGGAAGTAGTCGATTTTGAGCTCATCTTTACAAAAACTGTCAGCAATACTCATAAGCAGAAAGCACTAAATGCTCATTTTCACCTTGAAGCTCGCATCCATTCATCACAATTTACAGTCAGAAACCAACAGACTAACGATTACATTGCAACTTCCATGAGCTCCAATGCAAATTCATTCGTTTATTTGCACTGCTGTCAGTGCAGAAACAGGAAAAAGAAGAACCTGATCTTCTACAAGCGCTGCCACCTGTTTTTCAATATCTTTAGAGGACTTTACCTACAGGTAGTGCAAATGGAAGTTTATGTGAATGAATGACGCCAAGCACCCATCGATTACGAGCAGTTTTACGGCATATATCTGAAGACGATCTGCTGACAGATACAGCTGACGCCGCTGAATAAAGCCACCAAGGGACCAGTTGATTTCAAATACCGGTGTCAAGCGAAATTTCTTACCTCTGCGAAATTTCTGACCTATTATTGTTTGTCAGTTATTTTGCTTCTCAGAGTAAATGAATAAAGTTTGGCGATACTTTTTTGATGTGTGTTGTGTAAAGTAAAACTTTTTTGGTTAGATGTCAGATACCCATGACAAGCTACAGCACGGGAATAACTATAACCACTGAAAATTGTTGGACTTTGTTTAAGACCTCAATTATATTTATTTTTCTAATTTCCGCTTAATCTGTACAGTAGAAACAGGTGATTCCTTGTAGTGGATTTGTGCAGATGGGTTTTGCTTCAGGTTGAAATAGCCTACTTTGGCTATGTAGGTGGTGTGTTTTGAATAAGACAGGGATAGTGTTGTAATAGTGTGTGCAGTAACCTAACTTAATGCTGTATCAAACGATTTGCAACTTGCTGCTGATTGCTGATCTATTGATATTGGATAGAAAGTAATCAAGCATAATGAATGAGGCTACGCGGACAAAATCAAGTTCAAAAGAAGAAAAATTCAATCAACTCTGGAAATGCATCAAAGAATTGAAAGAAACAATGCTCAAGTTAACAAACATTCAGAATGAAGACTGGACAAGCTAACTAACATCACACAAAATCTTGAAAACAAGCTTAATGGAATACAAAAAATGATGGTTGAAGATGAAAATAAGTTGAATCAGCTTGAAGAAGAAAAAGAACAACTACGTGATGAGATGGTTCAGAAAACAATTCTGCTTGTCTTTCAACTTGACAGACAAGAACAATACACAAGAAGAGAAAATATTCTCACTTATGGAGTAGAAGAAAATAAAAAAGACAACGATGATGGGGAAAAGGTCTTGTTCAAAATAGCAGATGAGCTCCAAATCGATCTCGAATATAATCAACTACAGCAGTGGTTCCCAAACTTTTTCTGATCGCGTACCATTTGTGGGTCCCGTACTGTCAGCACGTACCACCTTGTTGCAGGAAGAGTCAATGTGCCAAATATCATTCGATCAAAAGTTTGGAAAACCAGAATTGACACAATTTCAACATGAACAAAATAGCTGTGAGAAATTATAATGGTCATTTTTTAAGCCAACTATGGAAGCACACAAAAATTCAGGAATTTATTAACAGAACCCGATTAGTAAAAATTATAGCTGTGAATATATTTTTTTGTCTAGAAAAAACAGAAAGTTGGTCTCTTCGTGTACCATCTGGAAAGCCTTCGCGTGCCACTAGTGGTACGCGTACCACAGTTTGGGAACCACTGAACTACAGAGAGTACATCGACTAGGACAAAAAAGAAGAAACAATGAGAATCCACGCCTAATCATTGCAAGATTTGTGTCATACAAAAAAAGAACGAAGGAAGACAGCATGTCTTCGTTTGTGAAGATCTCACACCTCTACGGTACAAGCTACTGAAGTACATGCAAAAGTCCTATTCTGATACGTTTACCTCTTGCTACAATCGAAATGGCAATATAAAAGCCAAGCTCAAGGCATCTGAAAAATGAGTCACCGTCACTTCACCTGATGATCTCTTTAAACACGGAATTGATGTTGCTTATAAACAGATGGGCTGTGACAAAACACTTACATCTAACCCACCGCAAAGATATACCTTCCGTGAATTCCGAAACAAAATTTAATGTAAGCGATTACTTACACTTGAACAACAAACTGCCAAAAGGAAAATCCATACGTAAGTGTGTTAATTTTATATGTTGGAATGCTTTCTCTGTTCTGAATATATGGTTGCTGGCGCAGCAGTGCAAAGTGAGCTTCCCACCTAAACTTAGACAAATGGACTGTAAACATTGCGATGCTCAATTGCTTCCAGGTTGTGATGGTTAACAAGTAGCAACAGCCGCTCTGACAGCGATCCACAATTTGCTTTACCAAAAGCACGTTCAAACTCAGACGCTAAAATGATAAAACAGTGCAATAGAAGTCTGGTCAAGAATTCCTTCAGAAATAAAAAATAAAACATGTTTGGCACTTTTTTCGGAGGAGTATAAGAAATATGTATGACTCGGATAATAGAAACATACTCTGTGTTCTTATCGATTGGTGTACATAAACCAAGTGGTTTGATTCAATTACGTAACGTTGTTACAGTGGAAACTGTCAAATGATGAAGTATCTCCGTTAAATATTACATCGTTTGGTTGTTCACAAAAATTGGTCGCATCAAACCAGTGTATGAAGTAGTGGGATGCCTTAGTCTGTAGACACAAAACAGCGAATTTCTGTTCTCATGCATGCATTGACACCAAGTTCTTTTCCGCAAAGCATAATTGCGTGACTGGTTCTCAACCTGCTTAAATCTCATGATACCATTGTGGTGCTGCAGCGGTCTATAGCTTTTGACGCATTCCTCTCCAGCATACACGAATATTTTTGAATGTGTGAAAACAGTAAATGTTTAGTTTGACAACTTTAAACCATTTTCTTCTGGTGACTTGGCTTTGCCTGCAATATATTTTACTTCAATTTATCGTATAACCGCATAACCGCATTACCCATAGTGCATTTTATACCAGAGCAAAAGACTTTTACTAACTATTATACACTGTTCTCTTTACACAATAAGCAGCTTCGCCCTTGGGAGGCCTGCAGCCTAGATGACCCTTGGTCCTTCGCAGCCGCCCACTCCCTCATGCATTTTATAAATCGATGTACTTGCAAGTCATCGCAGTACTACATTATAATAAGCATGATGACGTCATTCATGCGTGTGTCTCAAAAGCTTATGTTTCATCAAAGTAAATGTATCAGCGCCATCAAGCATATACTCTCTACTACCGCCATGTATGTATCCTCGTCTTCTTTCATGTATTTGGGTATTCCATGTTACTTCGACGCATGTTTAAAGTCTAGGAGTGAAGACGTTACACAATACAATCAATCTAATCCTAACCTGACCCACTTACCTAAACACTAAACCCTAAGCGCTAATCATCCGTTTTCTCAGTGTATTTGATATGCAGAATATTACTCTGTACATGCGCACATGGCGTGAAGTCAGAAATTTCGCTTGACACCTGCTCGACCAAAGCAGTTACATAACAACGGACCTGGTTGGTATCAACACAATGCACTGTATTTATTCAACACATATAAAGGTTAGAAACTAGGTAATGTCTTGATGGAAATGTTTTCCTAAGATAATTGTGTATTTCTGTTTTCACAGCTCTAAGCATTACCTATTTACCTTGTTGCAAAATGCTGTTCTGTCAAGACCCAAGAAAAAACGGCTTCGGCTGTAATGACAAAACATTGGAAAACAGTCCGATTAGCTGGGTAGTTCGTTCATGAAAGGCCCACACAAACGGAAACTACGTCTTACTCAATTTATTGTTTTCAGAGGTGATGTGTAAAGTGACTCTGCTTAATTTCTTCTAGATTAATGGTGTAGTGCATGAAAAAAAGTTCGTCAACTCTGTTCTTCATGCAACTAGTTATCCTTATTCTAGTGAAACGAACCTCAAACAGCTTCAAAGACAAAAATAGTGAGTTGAAATTTAAATAACGTCCAACTTCATCTATAACAAACTTGCAAAGTAAAATAAGGCTTCTGAGTCTTAAACCGGTTTTGGATAAAAACCGTCATTACCTTCTTTAAAAAATTAGCAAAAGCAGTTCCTCTGTCACCCACGACGAAGCCCTGCGCATTGGGTGCGTATATGAAATACTTCGGACCTGCAATATAAAAAAAATATATACAGTCAATGCAAATCAGGAATGAAGGTAAAACTACAATACGGAAATAAATGGGAGTTTTTATTACAGCTAAGGACCACGAAACCCACTGCAGTGGCTTTTGAGACAGTTTTAAAAGTTTATGAAATCCCACATTTTATGTCTTCATTACTCTGTACCGCGATCGGTCGGCTAGTTATGGCCGAGATTGCCTCAAAAACCAACATTAGGTGTCGCGAGTTCAAACAAACTGATTTATGAAAAACATCTACATTTCAAAAAATTTTGAAAAGTGAAACTTACCAAGGGTGTTACAAGCTCACGTTTCAAGAGTGTTTTAAGCATTTGGTTTGACTAGCTTGGGTCAAAGCAAGACTTGCGCAACATCGTGACAATAATCAATTTATGAAAGGAACGGGTTCTTATGGTGAGCTGAAACGTATTTTTAATCTTGACCAAGGTTTCGGCGGTATTCAGCTACCTTCCTTCATCAGGAAGAAACAGTTCAAGTAAAAATTCAAGGCAATTTACAAAACTCATTCAGAGATATCAAAAAATGTTGAAATGCCTTAGGTAGGATTCAAGTCATAAAACTGCTGTGCAGCGGGATTTACTGATGGACAACTAAAAAACTATACTATTTAGTTAACGGTTTTGCAGCTGGAGTAAGCATGTGCTTGTGCAAGACCAAAGTAACAGATACGTAACGACCAATGAAACTACTGTGGCACAGGTCCGTAGCCACGGCGGTGAGTAATTGGGTGCAGTGCCCCCAAATTTTTTTCCCCTACAAATTTTGTTGTGCCAAGAAAAATTTGTTTCAAACACAATACAAACAAAATACTTGTCCCTTTATAAATGTATTTTGTCCCCCAAACCTCAAAGCCTGGCAACGGGACTGCTGTGGCATTAAATACTTTGAGAGACAGTGGCTTTTTAAAACACCTCGTTGGTGCTGTGATGTAATCACAGCCCAAGAAGAAACGTTTCGTGACGTGTTTATCCAAAGATCACAATATCAAATTACATGAATTGTACAAACAACTTAAACTATGACTAAATGTATAAGAAATCCCAAATATTTTTAATTAGAAATTTTGGATTTTATAGCAATATTTAACACTACATTTTTCCAATGTTACAGACTTATATAGATATTTTTAATATTATAATATTATGTGTTCATACAATTATTCTACTTTAGAGATGAAGCTTTTCCTAGTTTTATATCTTGGTATTGTGAAATTCTGGCGCTCCTACCGAGACAGAAATCTTTAGGTTTTCTGCGAAGGGATTTGAATTTTTCTTCAGCCCAAATTGATGAAACTAGCATTGCCTGATATAAAGTATGCAAGTAGTCAAGATGCTGCTATTCCTTTCCAGGCAGACAATGAAATCGGCGATGAAGCCCGACTTTGGGAAATACTAACATACTTTTGTTTGATGAAAATTTTCAAAATCAAGTTAATTTTGCAAGATATGGAGATGTGACTGTTTGCTCGGCATTTTAATTTATATGAATAGACGTGAGAATTTCGTACGTGTTGATAACAGTGTGATTTTGATTCTTTCTTTTCGGCATCAGCTGAAAACGTCTAATTTTGTAGAAGAACGTTGGTGCAATAAATAATTAATTAAGCTCTGAAACCTCCACGACGGCTCACTTTCTGGTATGAAACCTGTTTTATAATTAAACCTATCAAAGTATAAAAGACACGTCGCGCTCCTTCAGTTGAAGTGTCTCATTCACAAATGTTTTTTGTATATATTGAAGTAAGCGCTATTTAGTTTTAGTAGCTTCTGCTGAAACTGCTTGAAGCTTCGTACAACAAGGCTTTTGAGGATTTTTCACTCCAAAAACTATCTTTATCTTGGTACAGACTGGAGATATACATTTGATACTTACTGTTTTGACGAAACATTGCAAAATTCATCTCAAGGGAACTTTGCATTGTGTTTTCTGTGTTACTGCCTTGCGTTTGACGTGCATCACCTTGAAACACAAAAAATTAGTAAACTGCAAAGCAATTACTCCAAATAGGACTAATCAAATACAGGTAAACCGCGTTTAAAGAAAATATATTAAATTCAAAAACACTATGGCAAACAATCGACTACAGACCTTTGTTTCATTTTGAAAAATATTTTACTTGACGTAGGCCTCGGATTGAGTACATTCTTAAAACAACTGCAATGACTACATAAACCCCTGCATAAATGAAAGCATACTATGCAGGTGGTGATAGGTAGTTTATAAACGCATCATCACGAACTACTGTACAGTGAACAATTTTGGGGTCGTTGCTGGAAGGACTCCGAACTTTACTAAAAAAGTAACAAAGGCGAGAGAAGAGAATCTTTCTGCAAATGTTTTTTTTTTATATAGGAAATCGATCTAACGTGGCACTACGCATCCTGAGTCCTGAAATCGTATTCAAACAGAATTGAAGTCGATTTCTTTGTACATGGAAGCTGGAATGCAACCATTTTTGCGCCAATTTACCAACTTACTTCAGTTGCTGCACTAAAATTGCTAAGTAAAATCTTGCCATGGTTATAGTTCAAACGATTGCGACAAATGAAATTCACAGATCATTATATTTAAACATGAGCTCTGTAAATGTTCGATAGTGTATACCAGACGCAGGGCCCACTTGACATAGTCTAGTTGACCCGCACACGAATCGAAAACAAAAAATTTTTTGTTTAGCGCAGGAAATGTTTGTCGCGCTTGAGATAGATGGTCTGCACTCTGCAGCTTCTGTGATTCTAAAACCACACCACTCACTTGCTTTTTCAGATAAATTTGTCATGAAATGTAATGTAAACTACATAACAGTTCACGACAATTTGAGGTTTATAATCACTAGGGCCATTTAAAGTCATAAAAGCCATATTTTTGTGCGCTCCAGGAAGCTATGAAAAGGATTTTAAAATAAAAATTGCACCCCTACAAAGTGTATAATAAAAGTCATAAAAAGTCATATTTTCCATGTTAGATCATGAAGTTTTATTTTGTATATTTTCAACATAATTCCACAAGGAAACCATTAAAACAATCTCAAAATATCAGGTGTAACTGCTATATCGTTGGGTCTAAGCTGCAACCTGCAAATTGAACCCACTTGCGCACCCTGCTAATGTTGACAAAGACGCAGGTGAGCCAAGTTATTTGAATGAAATGCAATGCACTGCCTAACAATGCTTGTTCTTGCTGCCCCAAAGAAACAAATCAATGTCCATGCATGTTTTCAATTTGCTTCAAACCAAACTATGTTTTGCTCATGTTTTCAGTTTTTTATGTTAGTGGGGCTTCAACAAACCATGGCTTTGCCATGTCTTATGCCTATCTGCGCTTGTGATGCTTCCCTTTACAGTAGTTGTATGTTCTAGCTCAGTAATTTTTGTTTGGTCATATAAAGTCATACTTTTCGAAAAATAAAGTTGTATTATCAAGTTTTTTAGGTCATAAAAATGGCCCTAATAATCACCTTGTTTACAAAGTTACGAACGTTATTTTTTCTTTGTTATCTTTTGTTGCACAACGTTTATCTAATAGCAAGATTCATATTAAAAACAGTACTCAATTTTGCGGAATACCTACAGTTTCAAACTGAAACATTTGGAATAAAATCATTAGCTACGCAGTGAGAGAAACGGCAGGTGCTAAACTGAAACATGATATATTGTGTCTGTTTAAAATTGCTTGGGGTTATATAGAATTTTAAAACTGTATGCGCTGACAGCAACTTATTTTTTTGACTTGTGGTGAAACTGGTGTTTTGAGTGTAGCAAGTCGGCTGTACACGCTGAAAATCTTGTTGCCATAAGTCACAGTCAGCTTTTGAATTTGGGGAATAGTAACACATACGTTTGCCCTCAGATTCTTTTGCTTCTATAACTTTTTTCTCTGAAGACAGTTGTTTTCAACCGGTGGGCCTTGGCCAAGTGGTGGGCCGTGGCGCTTTTTCCAGTGAGCCACAGAGTTTACTATTAACCAGAATGAAAGCATGATGAGGCTTGTACAATGATGTCACCATGGTCATATAAGATAAATAAATAACAAACAAATTCAACAGGAACGTTACGTTTGTGACATAAATCTTACATAATAACGTTGGCTGAACTGTACTTATGAGCATTGCTTCGCTATGGCACAAACATTGCAATTGTTACAGCACAGCAGCTGATTCCAAGCTAAAGTTAAAGAAGTGTTATATCTATGAGATTATAAGCTTCGGGCCACCACCAATATAATTCTTAGTTTGTAATTGGCCATGAGCAGAAAAAGGTTGAAAACCCTTGTCTTAAGAGATGTCTGATGTAAACAAAAACAAAAAAGGTATTTTCAAAATATGTCTCTGTGCTCTACAAAAAATCTTGATCAGCGAAACCAAGAAAACAGTTAAATACAATCGTTCAAAACTTTCACATTTGAAATCGTAATGAGTGATCGATCTTTGAAAAGAGCATAGGAATTTTGCACCAAAGTATTGTAAAACAGACACTAAATTCCAAGCGTAGTTTTAGTGACGTCACGTCACACACCGCCAATAGGAAGTCATTTAGTAATGGAAGGCGCAGTGCAGCACAGGCAATAAGAGTGAACCTCGTCGAGCGAGGAATCTCTTATTGTTCGTGCTGCCGAAACCATCCGAGCCCTGCGGCCTGCATTCTGAATTTGCGTCTCAAAAAAGGGACCGTTACATTTTGAAGTAAATTTATACAACTTTCCACTATGTTTCAAGATAATGCATGTGTTCAAATTACATCGAGAAGAAGCAAGTACGTCTTGCTCAATCGCTGTCCACTTTTGGCAAGTTTTCACAAATCAGGAGAGAGGTAAAATTGTCGAAACATCGAAGGACGTAACTGTTCAAGGTAAGAACCGTCAGTCTTGGATGGATAAATGATTATAATCATTATTAATAATAGTATCAGCACTATAGATAATTAGGCAATGCTTTTCATTTTTATGCCAAGAACCAGCAATCAGCATGTGATTATATCGGTAGAACTACTTAAAACGATGCACTGCAAGTACAAAAACAAAGTGTTCCATAGATAGTAAAACAAGGCGATAGTAATGGTACATCTAAATTTCGCTCCAGCGAGAAAGGCTAACTTTGTTTAAAATCATCAAATTTCCTAAAATTTTCACTCAGAATTATTTTTTTCTTATGGAAAACCTATCCAAGATTTTCTATTTCTTTCGAAAAGGATTTTTCTTCCTACATCTACGCATATTTAAAAAAATATAAATTAACACGTTCCATTCCGGGTTCGTGAATTTGTTTGCCAAATTCCCAAACGTTCCCTACAGGTATGTTTTTGGGCAATTGTCCTCAGAAGTTTCGCACCTTCACAGGACACCTTTGAAAAGTCGCCAAAGCGCAAAAATTTGCACCACCGTCGTCTGAGGCGCGTGAGAGCGCAAGAGTCGGTCTAGCACTTGTCGCAGATCCAACGTCGGCTTGCCGATTTGCCTATACCCTTTCCTCATGCAATCCGCAGTGCTTCAAATATTCATAAAAGTTTT
>Ga0210059_1014277_pt1 | contig 11766 bp, 8 predicted proteins | sample Ectturendosymbi2_FD_188042 | JGI IMG/M metagenome (GOLD analysis project Ga0210059, IMG submission 188042) | Ecteinascidia turbinata endosymbiont from Florida, USA - Sample 2 (SPAdes) (version 2) | ecosystem: Host-associated > Tunicates > Ascidians > Unclassified | place: Key West, Florida... | reverse complement strand
ACTAGGCTCGAGTCCGAGCCTTTTGAGCCTTTGATCGACTTTCTAGCGTTTCTGGTTCAAAAGTTATGATCTAAAATAAACAAATTAATTAATTATCTAATTAGTCAAATATTTTTACGAACTTACATCATAATTTTTGAACCCGAAACCCCAGCGGGTCATCCAAATATCAAAAGATTCGGATTGTAGCTTAGTTTCCAGTAAAAACTTCAGCGAAATACTACCACCTAACGGTTGGCGCCGACCAGGTCCATAAAGTGAACAGGAGCGGAGATATTCCCGCGCAAAGCCATGTGTGTTGAGGCGTTTTTTTTCCGAAAATCCCCGAAAGCAGCCTGATGCCAAACAGTTTAGCAACTGGCAAGATATGGCCAAACATGTGCCTGGCATGATCGTGGCTTTTGCATGCCTCAAAGGGTTTAGCTTGTTACATCACTACACAGTGCCATAAGGTTGTTGAGTGTTTCTTTCTCTTACTCATGCATGACACTGCAAATTTTTTTGCAACTACAAAACTTACTGAAACCATTTGTTTTGCTGACTGTGCAATTTTTAACGTTCATTTTTAAAATCCAAATTATTTTCGAATCTAAATATTTGAAAAACTTTGATTTTTGGATTCAAATACTGAAGGTTCGAACATTGCATCCCTTATGCCAGTCTACACATTCAAACTTTAGCATTCTAACAGTTCTGGGTCTGCAAAAGGTTAGTGATTTTAGTCCACATGCCATTTTTGTAATTAGTTGACATAGAATATCTATGGCCACACAGAAGCTATGATTTATAACACTTTGATTGCTTTTAACTTATGTTGTCATAAGAACTCTGTCTTCTGTAATAATGTAAGTGAAAACTTATTAGAATGCTAATTAAATATGCCATACAAATCACACAAAGCTTCAAAACTGTGTATGATTTTTTGCTTGATTTTTTTGACTTTTATTGCTTGATTCAAATCACTGGTTATAAGTCAAATCATTTCTAGCTGTCTCTTTGTTCATTTGAAAGGGGCTTGCTAGCCGAGCAGTTTTAAGCACCAGTGAATAAACTAAATAACTTTAAATTTACTTGAAAAATTCCCAAAAATCATTGTGGGCTGCACAAAGTGCCCTTGCAGGCTGCATGTAACCCTGGGCAATGTATTTCAGACCCTTGGATGAGAGTAGGAGTCTCAACTTTTTTGGCAGAGAGCCACATAAGCTATTACACAATTGTTCGAAGGCCGAACATCTTACGTAATGTGATTGTTTCATGATATATTACATTCTACAGTTCTACCAAATCAACAAATTTTTGGTAAATAAAGTATTGTTCTCATTATTGATAAAAAGGTTTGTGGGCTGGATGAAATGGCTTCATGGGCTGGGTTTGGCCCATGGGTCGTAGTTTAAGGACCTCTTGATTAGACTATAAACATACAGTTTTACGGAAATAGTTGGAATGAAATGTCTTTAGCCTGAGAGCCCCACAGGTGTTGGACTGGATATTTTTGTTTGCTTCAAAGGCTACCAGGATAACTTGTTATCCAGCACTATTCCCTACTATTTGACTTTCTGGTCTTTGAATGTGCCTTGTTTCTTAATGGTAATGTCCATCTCGAGATCACTGTTTGAGTGTGGATAGATTACTCCTATCATAATTTTATATTTATTGTTGTCGATCTCTACCCAAATAGTTTCAAACTCATCTGTGGAAGTTGCCATGTCATTTCTACACTTTGCAGTGAGAGAGGTTTTTATAAATAGACCAACTCCACGAACAAGCATAAGTGATTGATGATGGTAGAAAATCTAACTTCCAAGATTATGGTTTACCCTATGATTATTTGTTTGAGACATTTTCCAATGAAGACAAACTTCTAAGATGTTGCATACATTTTCTTGAATTAGAAAACTTAGGAGACAGCAAGAAAATATGCTGTGACTTTGCAGGTGTATTGTGGTTTTTAGCCGTCGTAAGTGTTACACATGTTTTCATATAAGTGATATGCGATTATGGCTGAAGTTTTGGATCTATAAATTTGTTTTATTGGAAATATCTGGAACAAGGAAAACAACATGAAAGTATTACAGACACTAGGTTCAATTGACAACACCACAATTTCAAAACAGTGTGATTAATTTTCATTCCATTACCAACTTTCATTTGTGATGACTGCACCACACTTTGATCCCATAAGCAGAACAGTTTAATTTGTTGTGAACGTGTTCACTAAGCTTTGAAAAATTTATGAATAATGGAATAATTCTGAGTCGCCTGTAAAACATTTGTGTGAGAGATGCTTTGGGATATTTCAACTGATATTATTGTGTCAATTTAAACAGGTTTTGACATATTTTGTGACGTAATGGATTTTGCACACCTGTACAAATTTCAAGCTCAGTGCCTATGGTATCATATAATCCCATGAGCTGCGCAAGTTGTATCAGTATCATACAGTACTGAATGCATTTTAGAACATGTGTGTGGTTTCACTTTTTGTGTGAAGAAAAAACAGATGTGCAGTGAAAATTCGTTTGAGAAATAAAGCTTTCCTGTGTAGCATATGTTGCCAGTGTCTTTGTACTTGATAACTGAAATTGCAATTGTTTGCAGGCTTAACACTTTGGCGTCTGGCTGCTTTTTGGGATTTTCGTGAAAAAAAACGCTGAAACGCCTGTGGCTTTGCACGAGAATTTCTCTGCTCCTGTAAAGGTTACGGACCTGGTCGAAGCGTCAAAAGATGCGGCAAGTCTTCTAGTGCACTCGAAAAATTTTTTTCATAAGTGAAGGAGTTTGAGGCCACCTTGGCCCACTTTATCTGGCCCTGTGCACCAATCGTTAGATGGTAGCATTTCGCTGAAGTTTTTATTGGAAACTAGGCTACAATCCGAGTTTTTTGATACTTTAGATGACCTGCTGGAATTTCAGGTTCAAAAGTTATGATCTAAAGTAGTAAAAATATTTGACTAATTAGCTAATTAGATAATTAATTAATTTGTTTATTTTAGATCATAACTTTTGACCCAGAAACGCTAGAAAGTCGATCAAAGGCTCAAAAGACTCGGACTTGAGGCTTGTTTCCAATGAAAACTTCAGCGAAAACCTTTGGCATAGCGGTTGGGCCCTAGGCCAGGAAACGTGAGCCAAAATGACCCCAAAACTACTTCACTTAGGGTGTCAGTCACAAAAAATCCGCACCCCTCAACAAAAAAATTATTTTTTGTGTGCAGACTAGAAGACTGGTCGATCTGTTTAAACCCTTGAACAGCTCTCTAGCGCAATCGGCAGAGGAGCTATGGTGTTGGTAAGGCAACCGAAAACTGCTGTTTTTTAGACTGAAATTGAAGTGCGAATATATCGTACGCCGGCTCTCAAAGTGTCAATATTGTCTGCTGTTTTTGTCATATTTCCATGGAGTTCATTGGTTGTCATAAATAAGTTCACATTTACTCCAGCAACACAAATGCCAAGTGAATTACCAACAATTTGCAGAATATGCAGAAAACAAACATCTTAGATTGTAAGAAAATTGAGTGTAGGATGTAATGAATGGGATTGCTGAAGCACAAAACAGAATCATGAATTGTTTGAAACTGGATGTAACTGTAGAAAGAAATATGATGTTGGTCTAGCTTATTCAGATTAAGAAGTGTTATGATAAATAGTATTCAGCTCTGGAAAATCAAACCAATTTGCTACCTTTCAATCACTAAATGTAGTTCAGTCCTAGTAAAAAAAAAAACAATAACGAATTCTGAAGCAGTGATGGTTTTTTTTTAATTGCTAGTTGGGTTTCGCTCTTTACTAAAACTCCTTGTAAGCTAAGCTGAAATAATACAGAGACAGGGATGCTGGACCAACGATGGGCAATAACATGGGCGTTGGAGGGGAGGCAAGGCCTCCCTAGATTTTGAAAATTTCAGCAAAAAAAGGTTATTAGTTTCGAGTGGGAAAAAACAAATATCACCACTTTTGCCCCCTAGAAAATTTTTGGAAAAATCTCCTAGTTGACCCCCCTGGAAGAAATTCTTCTGACGACCATGGCAGTAAAAGAGTTTTTCTCCAAACTAACATTTATTTGACAAAACTCCAGTCTGAATTTTCTGGATGCAGCAATACCTGCAATACATTTGGGTCTTTTTAAAGGAAGATATTAGATACCTGGTGGGGACCTGATGATAATTTTCACTGATTCTAGGGACCCGATTTTCAATTTTTGGGACCTGGCGGGTCCCCTAAAACACATTAAAAAAACTACCTTTGTTTCAAGTCGATATTGATTGACCATAAAATTACGTTTGATGCTGTTTATGAAAAGGTGCTGCCATCCCCATTGACCTCTTCTGAAAAGTCCGGTAAACAGTGTACCTGACATGCCCCTGTTCTCTGGTATACTTAAGTGGGGGCCTGTTTTTCTGATATCTTTATATTTAAGCAGGAAGAAATTATGTGCAACAAAAAGCAATGTAACCAATTATGCAAGTAATTACATGATTGCGAAGCTCAACAACATCAGTGCCAGGGTTGTTGTAAAAAAACCCGACCCAAAAAAACTCACCCAGTTTTTTTTAAAAATCCCACTTAAAAAAAAGCAATAAAACCCACCAAAAACCCACTTTCTGTTTTTTCTTTTAAAAAATCTACTAAGAAGTAAAAATTAAAATAGGCAGGACACTTGTACAGTTAACTTTAACTTTTTTTAATCAAACAAAATGAACAGCAATGAAATTTGAAGGATTTTAAAAAAAAAGATCAAACAGTTTGTGATGGTTAGCTTTCTCAGCTCTGCACAGTCAATATATTTTAACGAATAGTTCTACCTTATGTGCATCTATCAACTTTTTCTGATTTTGGACCGTAACAAATCATATGTTGAAAAAACACTCTAAAAATCAATGTCACCAACGTGGTGCCCAGGTCGCCTGCAAGGACCAAGCAGGTTGTCCACGGGCATAGGCGTAGCTAAATGCTAAATGAAAAAAGCTAAATGGCATGAACCCCAAATTTCTAGCATTTCTTGTTGTTTTGCCCTTTGAGAGGTGTTGTCCCAAACGAAATACTGTTGCTTGCTGAAAGTCAAAATATTTGGCCCAGAAAAAGTTTTCAGGCTAGCTACACTACTGCCCGAGGGCCTGCTCTAAAAATAACATTAGCATGATCAGTCTCTTCACATTGCAGAACATCTCAATTGTTAATACTAAAATAAAGGTAAATTGAGCAACAATTTTATTTCAGAAGCGTGCATCAAACTGGCAGCTCTTTGCATTAATCGGCACGTAAGAAGTGGCTCTCAGCTTCAAGAAGGTTGGTGATCCCTGCTATAGATGCTGAACTAGCAGGGCATACAGATAAACTTGACATGAAACTGCAGAGTTTGTGTGGAAATGTTTTTTCTTTGTTTGCTGTGCGCATTCTTGCCAAGCCTTACCACTTTGGAGTGAATTGACCAAAGATTTGCAAAAACATAGATGAGGTACATTCCTTTACCCTCAAATTTGAATGGCATAATAGGTATAACAAGTTATTGTGTAATTCTGAAAATAATGATATTGCATGATACAATAAAGAATAAGGTTTTTACATTTTCCTTAAAAAAGAACAAAATCTTGTTTCTTTTTAAAAAACCAAAAAAAACGTTTTTTTTTTAGAAAAACAGGTGGGCTGTTTTTTTTTTGAAAAAACCTGGGTTTTTCCCAACCCTGATCAGTGCTCATGTTACTTTGTCAATGTGTGTAACCTACTTAGGTGGTAAGTTGAGCATCATTTTCAGTATTGCTTTTTATTTCATTGGCTGATTTTATTTCTACACGTATTATCACAAACATGGCGATGTTTGCTGAACACACAAACAATGTCAAAAAAGCTTCCTTTTCACACACAGATAAAGCAAGTGTGACTCTTACAAAACCTTTTAGTTCAGTGTAAATTTTGGTCGTTTTTACTAAAAAGGTGTGATGCGAAACCAACCTATAATGCAATGCCAATAGAAAACTTCATTGCTAGATGGTGTTGTCCTTCTTGGGAAAGTTGGATGAAGAAACAATTATATTTCAAAAACAGCATGAGTATGATTTTAGGTGGAATTTGTTGCAGTTGGAAGATAAAAACTATTTACCAAAATGATGTGTGTTTTGTTTGTCAAGACTTCCAGTGGCACTACTCAGCAATGTTGTAACCAACCTTGGACATACCATTTCAAATCAAAACTGGATATTGTAAGCAAAATTAGAACTATCTTTGCACACCAAATACTAGCTTATAAAAGGTACAAAGCAAGTGATTGAAACTCAGTTATGGTTTTAAATATTTTGTATGCAAGTCTTTTCAGACTTACTTCACAAGGAGTAAAAAAATGTTTTCCATTGTTTTGGTGAACTTTGTGGATTTATTACCTTATGCTTAACGTAAATCATTTTGTGATACTTGTAGGTAAGCAGCAGAATTTGCTCATTCAACTTCAGGCGTTAGTTGTCTCGTTCATCACATTGACCAATGTTAACCTCAAACTGATTGATTCTTGGCAAAGAATGGCTCTTTTAATGGGTTGTGTGCGTAAAGTCTAGCATCACTGAGGTTACTCGGCAAAGCTAGTGAACTGTCTTTCAGTTAAGTTGGCTCTTGTGTAGACACTTCTATTTTAAATCAGATACATGTTGCGTTGCCATAGAAACTTCTCACCTTTTCTTTGTTTTTTTTCAGATTTTGTTTTGTGATGAATAGTTGTTAAATGTTCTCAGCTATGAATGCTTTAAACAAGACATACAAAGCACTTTACAAATATCGACGATGGACCGCTGGCGCTTTAGCTGCTGGCCTTGCTCTGAAAAATGCTCTTCCCCACCTGCTTCCGGTCAACGTCTTTATGACGTACAACGCTTCACTTGACTTGGGTGCTTTCCCTGTCGAGCACCTTGTCTGGTTGATTCGTGACGCGGTCGAGGACGTGGGCAGAGTAGACGCCAATATCATTCCGTTCGTATCAACCGGTGTGGACGTTAACAGCGCCGGCTTCAATCTGCTTTCCACGTTCAAGCAACCTTGCGTAGTCGGAGTACCCAAGAATTTCTTCTGCAGTAACTTCCTTGAATTTGAAAAGATCGACGTGCGTTTTAACAACAACAAGAACCGAATGGGCCGCCAAGGCCCGAACGAGAGAAAACTGTTGCAGGCCATGATCATGTCCAACTCTGCTCAGAAATTTGCTGTCGCTTCTCACGTTTTGTTCATAAAGCAGAATTGGGCCATTTTAAAGTCGCTCATTCCCTCGTTTTTCGTTTTGGTCGGGTACGTTTTGTGTGTCCATGGACCTCGGTTGTTGTTTGCGCGCGGCAAGCCAGTCAGTTTATTGTTAATTTACCAAACGACGATCGCGTGCCTTTTGGTCACGATGTTCCTGTGCAAAGCCAGCAAATCAACTTTCATGCAATGGATGGTCAATTCTATCGATAAGGAGGCGGCCAGCTTGTCAAAGGATCACGCTGAAGGCGGCATAGAGTATTTGCAAAAGTTAAGAGAACGTAATATGGCGCAGAGAACTCTGCTGGGTAAAAAAGGCGAAAAACTTTTCACTGCTTACGGTAACCACAAAGATGGTTTAATATTTAATCGGTATGGGCCTCCTTTGACGGAAAGAGAGAAGAAGCTGGTGAAAATAAGAGACTCCGTGGCGTAGCATCTCAAGCCTTGGATTTTTTGCGCTATGTTGTCGATCGTGAATCTCCCGCGGTTTGCATCATGTTCGTTGCGTTTGTTTGGCCTCAATTAGTTTTTTCGACCATGAAACCAGTGGATGCAGTTGTTAAATCCTCCCCGTCCCTTTCATCTTCCGTTGTTGCTAGGAGCGTGTCGTGCAGAACAATTTCCCCAACTTTTTTGGCCCACGTTTCTTGTGGATGAAATGCTTTCCGTCTCCGTCAGGGGTTAACTGCTATGTGTAGAGCCGCTACGTCCAACCCTCGGGCGCATGCGGCCCAGTTTAGGTTTTAGCTGCAGTGAAAATGCCCTATGGCAGCCAGTCCTTATTTTGATAAATTCTTGTATTTGACAGTTTTGATTCAGGTAGTCCTTGGTGCCACTTTATTCACGTCTGTTAAAATTGCAGTAGGATTCGAACGCATTCAGTCTGAAGCTAAATTTAGTTTGCTAAGATCAAAGTAAGCCAGTCAATGTGTGGCCCTCACTAATATGTTGTTCCGTGTGCGGCCCTGGTTAAGATAGTGACATGATTTTTGGCTCAGGAAGTCATTTGGGTTGGACGTAGCTTGTCTAGATAAACGGCTCTATGACGTAACATTCGCTCACAGGTTCTTTTGCACAGAGATGCGTAGTAGAGTCCTGCGCGGGTTGAGATTTTTGCCCGCCCTGCACTGTTCCCGTTCCAAACCTTCACCTGTCACTGTGTCTGAAAAAACACTAAAAACTTACGCAAAGTCAGAACGGTCGCCAGAAAGTCTTCAATAGGGGTGGTTATGCTTGTACTGGGGAGCTTGACATTGAAATTTTGACAAAAACTCCAGTGATTTATACTGCTTCACTTTTCTGTGTGGTGGGGCTTGGTGCTCCGTTCGGGGTCTAAGCCCACCAAAGACCCCCGGTGGCAACGGGACTGTGCAAAGTCTTACATCACCTACAGTGGCAATTCATGCGGTGGTTCATTTCAAACCCAATAGAAGCTCTTAAAAATTATTAATGTGAAACCTTTTCGTCAATCTTGAGCGTTTGGTTCTTAGGTTTAAGGGCACTGTTGGGTAAGTCCTTTACTGACGAACTCTAAGTTTTCTCTTCTGCTGTTCACGACATGACCATCTATAATAAGCACTCGTGCATTAGCAGGGCTAGTTGCCGTCACGCAGAACGTTTTTCTTGCAAGATCGTTAAGAGCTGGAAATTCGGACCTGTCGTCAGGGCCGGCCTCGAGCCGATGCAGCTGCATTGGGCCCCGCGCCATGGTTGTTAGGCAGGTTGTTCATTTTGGCCAGATACTCCTTGCGCTCGCGAATTCAGTACAAACGGTTTACAAGTATCATTGTTACCAAACAATCGCGTTTGAACCAACGATTCATTTCCTCTAATTAATTATCAAACGTGCTCAATTCTCATGCTACGGCGTTATATCTGCGCTCCGTCATGTTCCACTCTTTATGAATGGAACTTGGTTGTTACTAGTGCCAGTTGAGACTGCAGTAGACCGACAGCCATTGCAAATAAGGTGTGTAGTGATTCAACTCGCAATGTAAAGGTCATGACGAGTATCGTATTAAAGTTCATAGCATTTCTTCCAACGTAACGTTGCTCAATTCTTGAAAAATGCTTCTGTTTTGGAAAGTTGTTGATTGGTTGCCGATCATCTGCAATTTGACCAAGGCCTGCAGTTTTGTTTCATGGCAGATTTTAACATAAAATACCTCTTTCACTATATTGTCAAAGCAAAATTACCTCTGACACTGAAACAAATGACAAAAGATGCAAGTTTGAACTCGTGGAAACAAAAAATCTCATGCAAACCAGCGCTAAATTTTGTGAAGTGTTCCCACTGAAATTTACCTCCTTTTCGTCCCCAAACTTGTTTCTGCGTTATTTGTTGGTCGTGCAACTACGGGGAACTTCGGGCGGATGCATGGGTTGCTCTCTTGTGAAGTCTATTTTTTTCTTGTATGGCGTCATAAAGCGGATAGTTGACCATGCGCCCAAATGCTTCCTACATACAAGAACGCATCGGCGCGTGTCGTTACCGAAAGCGAGAAAGGTAATCAGCTCTTCATGTTCGCAGTTTTCTCCAAGTCAGTTGTTCTTCGAACGAAAGTGCCGTTCAACAAGAGTGAAGTAATTGCATTGTAAGTTCAATTCGCTGGTAATTGCAGTTTGATTGACGTAACTTGCGCTCGGATCTACATTGCCGAGCTTCCTTTGCAACTTTCGGCTTGATCATGAGTGGTAGCGGTACATTGCGTAATGTCCACCACAGCAGCAGGCTATTAGTCATAAACATGGACGTAGCTGAGTGAGACATAGCCACGCTCCTCCAAAAAAAGAAACTGCTGATACCTACATAGTAACTCCAATGATTTGCCGTCTGTTTTGATATTCGTATAGTTATTTTGCTAAAAACATACCTTCATTAAAAAGGTCGTAGCACGGTTGACTGAGCACGATTACGTCATAACGCCACTGCCCAAAGACCCTGGCTGCAGTCTCGCCGCCATTGCTCACCATAGCATTGAATTTCTTGTTCATGCCACCATCACATGCATTGGTCAACATTCAGTCATCCCACAAAGAATTTCTTATTCTTCCCAGCACCCACACGCACAGCTCTGCAGGCTCCCACCCCGCAAATGCAGGTACCCGCAACTCGCCCGCGCAGGGCTCAAGAGTGGCCAGGACGCTTTCCCTCCTCTCTTTCAAGACATAAACTGTAGGGGCAACACTATTTGCAGACATCGTTGGTTTCACGCGGGCTCAGAAGGGAATTCGGGCTTTGAATAAAGCAAATTAAATCAGTGGGGACATCATTGGTGTCTACTACGTCAGCTTTCGACCGACTGTTCTTTGTTCTCAAGGCACAATTACCATCATGCTCATACTTTTTCAACTAGTCACGCGCCTTGTCAAGAAGCCCATAATCGTCCGGTTGTGAAAGACAAGAGCGCACGATTCTGACGCAAGATTAAGCCTTGCACGCGCGAGAGTTCGTTACATATTACACATGGAAATGCTGAGATTTTCGATACCGCAGGTTGATAGAGAAGCGATGAAACTAGAGTGGTTGAACAACCAACTTTGTGGCGATTGTGCAGTGCTCTGAATCGCTTTCTAGCATTCTTCGCAAGACAAATGTAATTCAAATGGGAAAGTCCAGCTGAAGACTTCAAGTTGTTTTTTCTCAATTTTCCAATATATTTGCCTTTATGTCCCACGTAAGCACTAATGGAAGCAGTTTGTCATAACTTCAATACTTTGCACTTCACGTTGTAATTGACAGTTTTTTGTCAATTAAACACGCCTTGTTTCACTTGAAAAAGTAGGATTTATGTAGCAATGACCCAATGACAACCTACCGCCAGGTGTGTAACTGACGTGGCAAAGAGGTACGAACTGCCTCCTCTCATGGATAAGACATGAAAGAATCGGGTCCCGCTCAGCTTATTCTGATGGTTTTCAGTAAGGTTGTTTTTTTTGCGTTTTTCGGAGTGGTTTCCTGTAATTTCAGATGTTGGTATGGAAATCCACATCGGGATTGACTATTAGTTCTCATCTTTTTTCTGAGTGTTGGTTGGTGAGCCCCCTGCGGTGGACACTGGGCCCCGTTCAGCGAAATTTTCACCCCTTGGCTCTAGCTCAGTGATTTCCAAACGGTACGGTGCCGCGAAGCGACAGTGCTGCACGACAGTATAAAGCGAAAATTTATTTTTGGTGTTGCCGAGCAACGATCTGCGGGCCAAAGATGGGCGGACTATCATATTTTGCGATCCCAGTCCTAATTTTGTAGAACTCAGTCCAAAAATTTTTCAAGTCCAAATGAATCCAGAAAATTGGAAAAATGTCCCATTTCTTTTCCATTAACTCAGCCCAAATCCTGTCCGGATCCTAAATTTTGAAGTGCTTTACACTCCGGAACGAATTCAACAAAATTTTCTATAGCCAGGATCCAGTCGATCTCTGCTGCGGACCCACACTTGCACGCCGCAGAGTTCAGAAAACTTGATAGTGACAAAAGTGAGTCTTCGGAAAATAAACAACTATCAAGATCATAATCGACTTCAGTTGGAAAAAAGCAAAGTT
>Ga0210059_1014276_pt1 | contig 11767 bp, 6 predicted proteins | sample Ectturendosymbi2_FD_188042 | JGI IMG/M metagenome (GOLD analysis project Ga0210059, IMG submission 188042) | Ecteinascidia turbinata endosymbiont from Florida, USA - Sample 2 (SPAdes) (version 2) | ecosystem: Host-associated > Tunicates > Ascidians > Unclassified | place: Key West, Florida... | reverse complement strand
TATTAGATAAATATGAATATTGAAAGATGAAATGTGTGAAATCAGTTCTTGGTGAGTTCAGTTCTGGTGCCTTTATATACGCCGTAATAAAGGTACTCAGTCAGATTTGGGGGCCCCTTTTTGCTCGGGGCTCCCCCCGGGCGGGGGGTACGGGGGGCCTTTCCTCCGGCTCTGGCTGTCACATTAAGTTCGCCTAAGTCCTAAGATAACGAAATGACAAGCAGTATGTGGTCTGCAAAGACCGCAGTCAATATTCAGCTTTTGCGCAGGTTAACTTGCCTAAACTACAGCAGTTAAACACTGCATTGATAAATAGTTCACATTTTAGGTTGGTAAAATGTGTGGTTGTGTTAGTTGAAAAAGTGAGAAAAATGTTTTTGACAGACACATCACAAACAAAAAGGCCCGGGTTATGTATGTAATGCAAATTATCAGACATTGCGCTGTTGGTGTCTTGAGTCTGTTGAACAGTGTCGCAACGCTTTTTTTTAAGCCTGGACTATTGAGTTGGTGATTTTTTCTTCACATCAGAAGTCCACGGCCAAGCATGTGAAGCAGTATAAAACATTTGATTGAAATTCTACCGTTATTAGATACGTTAATTAAATGTATTTTAGGGTCATATGCTTTTAGGCCAAGTGTGAATCTGTCTGTCGTGCGATTATGAGATTATTTTTCACGATAACAACAGAGCTATCTCATGAAATGGAGCAATGTCATAGAAAATGCTTTTTTTTCAATTTTTTGTTTTTTAATTGTCTCTTCAGCACTAAACATGCTTTCCAAGTACACGTAATTGTACAAGCAATGTCTCGAAACGTGATTGTCATTTAGCTACAGTATTTACTCGACTCCTAACGTGAGACTTGGGTTGTCACATGATTCTAACTTGTTATTGCACCTAACAACGAAACAAACTTATTGGCGCTTTTGAAAATTTCTTGGGGAGAATTGCCCTGCTGCCCTCATGGTTGCGGCCAGAGTAGCATTCATGGTTGTCAATGTGGAAAACTCAATAGGAAAATTATCTTCTATACGCTGTGTGTTTGTTATATAAGTATTTAATATCAGTTAAGCAATGTAAATATCAGCATAAACGCTTAAGTTTGATCGCAAATCTCGCCTCAGTCTGCGTTATTGTGATGGCATCAAAATAATTCGTGTTTCAGGTTTCTCATTCTCAGCTGAAACAGAACACCTGTTTTACAATTGAAAGAGCGTAAGTGCAATAGTGTCAGTCACAACGCTATTTAGCGCTGTCCAGTGTACTAGTTACTTGGCCTCACACTAAAACTCCGCAACATGACTTGAGAAGTGGTCTGTTATCGTTCTTGTTGGTAGCAGCTGCGTCCCGCGGTGACAGTCGGTGACAAAATCCGGTCTGCCACGTGTGAAAGGCTGGGCAAGCCTGGCTTACAGCGATGGGTATCAACATCATTATCAGGAATGCCGGTATGTATAACTGGCATGGTATCCGCTGTGCTTTTCAGACTGCGCACGTGAAACTTAACATCAATTCTTAAGTTGTTGGGTAACGACAGATGCTCTTCGTTGAAATTATTTATTTAATCCAGAATTGTCAGCGTTACCTTTTCTGCGGTTCACAGATCACCGCTTCAGAAAATTTTGCAACAAAGACAAGGTTGAAGCTGCGCTGCTCATAAAATCACTGTTAATATATTAACTCGATGATCCCCGTTCCAAACGCGCAGTCTTTCACTTGCGTGTTGCTCCAAAGCAGTTCAACCCAAACAAATAAAACAATGCGATGAAGCAAAATAGTTCCAGACCAATATTTCGCCCGCGGTCAGTGCAGGCGAACATTTCAACAACTTGCGATAGCTCTGAAAAGATTGAGTTTCAGCGATCAGTGAGAATGGACTACGGGCTTCCCTCCGGCCCAATGTGACATCACAAAACTGTCTCAACAAAGCTTTGAAAGACGCATCGGCATTGCGACAATTCGCTAACACCATTCAATTACTCCCCAGAGAGATATTGACCAAGCGGAAATACAGCGGAGATATCACGAAACATTTACTGCTTGCGCATTTACGTTGCTGGTCCAGATCTTTCAATGCAACAAGTTTGGTAGCAAGAAGTAATCCATAACAAGTAAGAAAGGGTCTTTCAAAGTCAGTTTTCCCGCTGTAAGCGCAGATCTGCTTCCAAAACTACACAGCAAATGGACGCATTCGTACGCTCTTCGAATTTTTCGGCAGGGGTTACTCACCACTTCGAACTTCCAGCAAAGTTGTCATAAGCAGCAAAGTACTGTGTGTTCATGACCTTAGCTGTGCAATATCATTGCTAAAAATATTATGTATTTTTCTGCGACCGCAACAATGAAGCCAATAGTTGTTATTAAAAGAACACAACAACAGTGACTTAGCTAGAGGTTTGAGCCATGAGGGAAACATAGCTGAAAGGAGCCTACTGGCCACTGTAGGGGGCCAACTAACTAACACTCAGAAAAAAACGTGAGAAATGATGGTGAATTCGGATGTGAATGGCGATACTAAAGCCATAAATCATTGGAAAATTCTCCGAAAAACGCAAAAAAAGCAACAACCCACTGAAAATCTAAAGAATACTAAAACCGAAATATAAGGTAAGTGGGAACCCGTTTTTTAATTTAGCTTGCCAGGTGGGGGGCGATTCGCCCCTCTGCCTCCCGTAAGTTACGCCAGTGGCGTAGCCAGACCAGAAATTTGGGGGGAGGCAAAAAATTTGGTGGGGGGAAAAATGTTTGATTTTAAGCGAATAACACTATTTTGTTTGGAAAAACGCCTCTCAAAGCACAAAATGACCATATTTTCTAAAAATTTGAGGGGCCTTGGCCCTTTTGGCCCCGCTGGCTACGCCTATGAGTTACGCCACTGCAAACCAATGTATCTCAAACATCATTAGGAACCATGCTACCTTTTGAAGAAAGAAAACACTGGTTGGTGATCGAAATTAATCTTGTCTGTAATGCAATTTTTGCGCTTCCATCGTATACATCTAAGATTTCGATCTTGTAGTTGCTTGAATTAAATGAGAGCTTTCTAGTCTTATCCCAAGTGCACCAACCTTTTGTAGAATTTGAGGCGATTGCTTAGTTTGATGTTTTGTTTACTTCATGCATCAGGTGAGTCTGATTATATTTATTACGTTTTCATTGGCCAGTCCACTCATCCAGTCACAGCCGGACCACGCGTGCCTCGGTCAGAAAACAGTCCCAAATAACTTAGCCTGACGACACGAACAAGTTGCATGTGAACTTTTCCAAGTGTAGCTGATGCGGAGACGCACGATATTTATCGATTTGATCAACGCTCGGTGATTGAAACGTAAGGGCCAGGACGATGGCGGCACGACCGGTTCGGGTTTGTGCTTGTGCCATCTGATGCCAGGTTAGACATTGCTGAGGGCGAAAAGGCGAGTCAAGGTGGCACTTACTTCCGGGAAATAGCAACGTCAACACCAGTGTCTTTGCGTGGTAACTACCACTTGTAACTGATAGTCTCCTTAATTTGAAATTGCAACTTCGTTTAGTGCGAAACGCCTCGCCCAGCACACGCTTTGCGTACGTCCTTTGACTGACGTCGTCGGATGTTACGTTTTCAGCGTGAAGGTTGTTTAATAGTCTTGATAGCTGTCAGTCAACAACATTAGCAGTCACATTAGTGGTTGAACTTCCTCAGTGATCGGCTTGCAAACGTGTAACTCCAATACATTTTTATTTAATTGTATGAAACAACAATTTTAAATCCGAACAAGTATTCACCAGTGTTCCTCGGACAATTCCCAGTGTTCCTCACAAAAAAACTTCACATGTCAAAAACAAACAAGACGTGAGACCAAATTCGACAGAAAAATTTTTGTCAAAATGTGACGAATAAAGATTGGAATAAAATAAGTACTGTGATGCAACAGAAGCACAAAGTTTATACTAAGATACTGTAAAACTCTTCCCTTATAAAAGTTCTAGTTATATTAATGTGATGAAGAATCAATTACTTTTTTGGTCTGTTGTTTTGAAAGATCACTTCAAACCATCTTAAAAAGCTTTTCATCGTCGCAGAAACACTTTTTGAAATGGTAAACGGAATGCTTTCAATTCACACTGACTGGTTTTGGAAACGCCGCAAAGCCCCGGATGTACTCGGCCGCATTTATTGTATGCAAGCAAAAGTTACGAGCATAAAAAACATACAGAAACACGTTTGAAAAACTGGAACATACGATTCAAGCAATACGCACGAATCTACCCTTATATGACACATGAGAAAGAATGTTGTACAGGATGGTGTGAAAATCATATTATCTCGTACAGGAATTTTTGCTGTGGCATTTTCCACAAATGAAACAAGATGCGTTTATTCTACGCAGGATGCAAACAGCATGAATAAACTTCAGTCAGACAAAGGCGTTATGTTATCACCAACCACGAGGATGAATGGTGCTGCCTCCACTGGAATCGCAAAACGTATCCAAACTTTGGTCGTTTTTCATACAAAAGATGCTGAAGTGAATTATTAGAACCGGAAAATCGCAATTTTGCAATTAATGACGTCTATTTACAAAATAATTTCGTTTTTGAGAACATTTATTGAAATTCTTGTAAAGTGTCGCGAAAAACGGAAGGTGTATCGCAATCTATTGTGAGTGCGAGTTGTAAATTTGAATCGCGAATAAAGCAAACAAAAATACTGTAAACAACAAATCTGTGAAGCAATTTGATTTATATATGGATGAATGTCAAATTGCAACTTCCGTTCCGTAACAGTGAACTGCTGGCATAGAATATAGTTATGCTCTGCGTGGCATGCCAACGACCCAACTCAATCGATAAAATAAACTTTTTCAAACCTTACAATAATTCCGTCATGCTTGCATACAGAACAAGTAGCGTGTTCAAAAATAATTCTTGGAGTTAGTTACACGTTTGCTTTCACCCAAGAAGTATCACCGTCAGCGTACCAACTTGTAAAACAACATTGCCCCTCCATTTTTTAAATTGTATGAAACAACAATTTCAAATCCGAATTTTTTTAGTATTAGAACGCATTTTGCAATTTTCAATGCAGAGTTTAAAGATAGGTTTCGAACAGGTACATGTACTTTTTACAAAACTAGTTGCAACAGAACCAAATCATTTTGGCAAAATCGTAGGTGATAGTGTCACTCCGGGTATCAACCTTCTAATAAGGTTTGCCCACCACCATAGCTGTTGTTCATGAAAAAAGAAGGTGCTAGTATGAGAGAGGTAAGCATGCCGGGTCATTATCGATGAAATGGCCGGTACTGGTTGGGTTTGTGTTGTCATTCTGCTCGCGGCCCTCTAAACCTCGTACCGCACACCCCCGGGTCAGGTCAGCGCAGTGAATAAAAGGCGCTTTGGTGGAGGAAAGAGCATTCCGCTATTGAGATTTGAGCGAGCTGACTTGGATACCTGGCCAAATCATTGGCAGCAAAGCTCAAGGTGAGAAAAAATGACATTTCGAAATGCTGGCAGTTCTTGCAGTTGTCACAATTGAAGATGTTTTTGATTTTTTGAAGTAATATTGACGTGCTGCGACTATGCCTTGAAAGAAGTCGGAGATATGATTATGAGAAATTTTTAGGACTACATAGTACGGTTTTCAACTATTTTGATAAGGGTGGCTAATGACTAAACAAAAGATGTCAGAGAATCTTGCAACGCCGATCTATTCAGTGACTTTATTTTTGTGATTTTCTGAACAAATGGTACAAATTTTTGTGATAAAGAACAACATCACAAAAAACTAAACATTGTGAAAACAAGTTTTATTCAAGTGTTGAAAAGTTATTCTTCACGCAAAGGTGGCATTTCGCATAATTGAAGAAAAAGAACAACGAAAAGCTACCAAAATTGTTGCTTCTCACATGTAAATACTAAAAGCGTTTAAGATGTAAAAATTTATAATATTATAAATTGGTAAACGCTAGCATGCTTGCATCGCCGTATATGATGAACTTTGCACCGAAAATAAGCCAACTCGCAATTGTGGCTGTGAAAGAAATGTACGCTTAAATAGGTAATATCCACGCACACTTTTTAGAAAAATCAAATCGAGATGATGAAGGTGTTGGGAGCCATATCTGCTCTACTGTATTTGGTAAGTCTCGCATCGTCAAGAACAGCTGATCCGGTGGAAAAACTATCGGAGGCGAACATCAAGTCGCTTACAGATATGGCAGAATCACTGCAGGATTTTCAAGCATATAAAGAAAACGTCACCAACTCTCCAATCACCGATTTGCCGGTGGGAAGAGGTAAAAGTTTTGAAAAATTTGCGCTACAAATCTAAGATAAGATTTGTAATTTGAACCAAGGTTTCAGACTGTTTTAATATAAAGTAACCAATGTTGCTTTTGCTTCTCTTTTTGCCAACATTTCCATTTTCTGCACCCATTTTTCCTTCGTTGTTTCTAATTGAGGAATCATTAGTGCACTTGTTACAAGTAAATTGTAGAAACACGTGAGAATTTTGTCAAAAATGACGAAACGTCAACCATCAATTTTTTCCTCTTTCGACGATGTTTGGAACAATCTTGTAACAATTTCTTTGTATGACTCCGCGAAGAAATGTCAAGCACTGCTTCTCGTCCAACTGCCTTTTTTAATAAACACATTTTCCGTTTTTTTTATTGCAAGACAATGTTAACTTCCAATTGATGAAGCTCAAACAGTTAAAAGCGTAATTTAGTTTTTTTATTGTTATTGGGAGGGACGTTTGATAGTCTGGTTAAATTGTTTAAAATCTTTGGTTTCAATAACTACCTGCTGTAAGATGTAAAGACTTCCTTGATATTTTTAGTACATACCGTTGTGCTTTTAACAACACTTACAGTATTTGTTTTCAACACAGCATGCCTCTTCAATTCGCACTGTGGTCTCAATGAAGAATGCATAGACATGCTGCGTTTGTCATCACTTGTGGCCGAAAAGTTCAACAGCAGCTCAGAACTGCAGCGCCTCAACTCTAAAGCAAGAATAACTGGGAAAGAATGCTCCAAAGCAACTCCTGCTTTCTTAAAAAATATTGACATTGAAGAAATACTGAAGCTTTTGGAAAAAGATATTGAAAGGATAAACAAGATCATGGACGAAAACGACCTCAGATCGGTTGGTGTCGACCTGCGCCAGATAAGCGGAACCTTCGATATCAACGTCAGACAAACATTGGGGGCCCCGATGACCCGTCAGTTTGGCCTTACTGGATCAAGTACGTACTGCTCCTTCCACTATAACAATGTGAAAAAAAAGCATAGTACAGAGTTGCAAAGAAACACTGGTAGAAAATGTAAACGAAAGAGCAATTCATGATGTCTTTCGAGAGAGTTCCACGAAAGGTTTGGTAGTATTTTGTGTTTTTAATGATGTCATCTTGAGAACTATGCCCCAGTATTGCAAATTCAAGTCATGTGACATAAGAAATGTATAAAATCTGGCAAGTGGCGGCAAAATAATTTCATTTTTTGTGACATGCGTCATACAAAATGTCACCACCAAAAACGTACCGATCTGGTCATGCCGGAGAGTTGAAAAACGATACTTGCGGCCTGTCCAGCCTCGTGCTCAGCGTTGATGGGAGGGTGCAAGGGAACGATTCACGCGCGGTGCTGCGACTTGCCACCAGTGCAATATTCACTGCGAAAGTAGCCGCGTGGCCCACGGCGCAAGCAAGCGGAGATGGGCGCCGCAGACCGCTTTGCGACAAAGAGTGCAGAAACCAAGTATAAACGAAACTGAACTTGATCATAGATTTACATAATTGGGCGTACAAGTGAAAAATGTGGTTACTGTGTACGAAATGTAAAGTAGACTAGCAGCAACATGACAACATTTTTGTGTTTTGCAGATTTGTATGGCGGCAGCAACAATCTGGGTCTGATTGCAGCCCTAGCCCTTCGAGACGGCAGCGGCCTGAACGACAATAACAATCTTTTGCTTCTTTTACTTGCATCTTCTCTTTATTCTGGATCAGGAGGGGGTCCCTACGGAGGCGGTTTCCTTCAAAACCCTTTCTTATTTTACCCTTTGCTGAACAACAACAATGGCTTGCAAAATGCAGATCTTCTCACTTATTCTTTCTTGTTGAGCCCCGGCGGATTTGGAGGTCTTCCAGGACCAGGTGGACCTCTCCCAGGGCCCGGGCCCGACGGTAAAGTTCTCCCACCCCCACACGTCAGCCCGATAAGCCCTCTTATTTTATATAGCATTTTGAACAACAATGGCGGAGGCACGAACGACAACAACCTGCTGTTATTGTCTCTTTTCTCAGGAGGCCATGGCGGTCCTTTGGGAGGAGGACCTGGCCTCGGAGGCCTCTCATCATATCTCCCTCTTTTGCTTTTTTCAAATGGAACCCTTGGAGGAAACAACAACAACAACGACAACAACCTGCTTCTGTTGTCTTTGCTTTCTCATGGTGGTTTAGGCGGTATCGGTGGAGGTCCTGGATTTCCAGGATCAGGTATAGAAAGCCTTTTGCCTCTTCTCTTGGCAGGCAATAACGGCGGCAATCTTTTCGGCGGAAGCAATTCAGACCTTCTCCTGCTACTTTCTTTGAGCGGTAGTACCGGCTTGGGGGGGCCTGGAAAACCAGGAGACCCAGGTTTGGGCGGTCTGGGAGGGGGTATTTTGCCGTTATTGCTTTTGTCGAATTCTAGTCTTTTTGGGGGTAGCGGAAGTGGAAATGACAATTCACTCTTATACTTTTTGCTTGCCAGTGGTGGTGGTCTTGGATTTGGAGGCCCACAAGGCCCTGGCGGTCACGGTTTTCATGGAAACAATATTTTGCCCTTGCTTTTACTGGACAACAGCTTAACTGGCAACACTGGCAATACTGGCAACAGCGGTGGTTTGGACAATAACTTACTTTTGCTTCTGGCTGCGACTGGCGGGATCGGCGGAATCGGTGGCATTGGTGGTCCAGGTCATTCTTGTAAGTTTTTCCCATTTTATGGTATTTTACGATGTTTGCAAAAATAAGCTCAATAATTGTTACTTAGAAATTTGTTTAGTTACGTGCAGAATTTTTTAACATACATAGGTTTTGACAACTTGTGGTAACATTTTTACTTATACATTAGCAAAAGTACTACCAACTTTAATCTTCTGTGTAATGTTCAAGCTGCTGGGATTAAAAAACGGTTGCTTACAGTTTACGTGTAGCTTTCTTACCTGAGAATATCATCGTTGAATTGTAATTTCCTAAATATTCTAATTGTTCCTAATATACTTAAGGTTGCCAGACGTCCTTGAGCGCCAAGAACTGTCCTTGAATTTGCTATCAACACTAGTTATGTCCTTGATTCTTGAAAAATATCTCCTTGTCCTTGAATATTTTCCGGCGTGCTTGAAACTTCTTGAATATTTTTAAAATTTTTCATTTAAGAACTATTGATTACGTTGAACATTCAAGAATAAAAAATAAACAATGCAAATGAACAGAACAATGTAGAGTTGCTCCATCTTAAAACAGTTGTGTAGTAAAAAGCAAATTATTGAAGAAAGGTTGTGTCGTCATAATTCGTTTTGTTTATTTTTCAATTTCGCACATGGTTAACATAGCCTGACTTGCTCATACGAGATTCAAGCTTTCTGAAAGTAGCCCACCGTAGACCGTACCCAGTGGCGTGGAGAGAGGGGGGGTGGCAAACGGGGCGACTGCCTCGGGCATCCAAAACAAGTTGGGCATCTACAGAATGAAACTACAAATATCAAAACGCTGTAGCAAGATGATTTTTCCTATTGTAAGGCTACTAACACATGCTGCATGGATTTAATTTTTCGAAACTTGTTTTCTTTGTCAACGCTAGTTTTCACGTACTCAAACGCCAGTAATTCTCACCATCCTCAATACTAGGGAACTATACTCTAGGTATGCGGCACAGACCCAATCAAACTGATAGTGACGTGACTTTTCCCAGATCAAACTATGAAGGGAAAATCACAAACAAGGATCGAAAAATAATTACGGCCGTTTAATTGATTTTGAGCCAAATTTCAAAACTGTCCTGTTTCAACTTGCTTGGTTTAACTGACTTTTTGATGCATCATTCGTTTCCCGTTTCATTGTTTGATGTGGCAGCCCTGGGCGTCCACCATCCAAGCCGCATACCTTCTCTACTCGACTGCTATCAAATTAAAAGACCATCATACGTCACTCCATCGCTAAATGCTATAATTTGTTAGGGGGGCAAACAATCGAGGAGTCGTCCCTGGCATCACCAGACCCCTTCACGCCACTGACCGAACCTCATTGAAAAAAACGTCCTTGAAAAAATGTTAAGTGATCTGGCAACCCTAAATATACTCGACATAATTGTTGTTGTTGATAATTGTTGTTGTTGAACCCTAAATATACTCGACATAATTGTTGTTGTTGACTTTTCCAGCATTCAACTCGCTTCTGCCAATCTTAGCGTTGAGGAACTCTGGCCAACAAGACACATCATCGCTTATTGCTATCCTTCTTGCCTCCCAGGCCTACGGTGGAGCTGGGTTCGGACCAGGACCAGGACCAGTTGGTGGGCCACTTCCACCGGCTGGGCCAGTTCCACCGGCTGGGCCTGGACCACTTCCACCGGCCGGACCAGCAGGTCCCGGCTTTGACGGCTTTGTCGGAAATGTGGTTGGATAACTTTATTTTTATTTTATTATTGACTTTGCAAAAATCGAACACAATTCCCTAACATTATGCAGCTTTTATCAAAAAGAGTCGCTATTTTTCATTGAATTTTTTCTAATTTTTTTATTTCTTATTTAAACGTTCTGGATTTGGTGAGTAGTTTTAGTCAGGTTTAGTTGTAGTCGCGGATTCACGCTTAAAATGTAAGTTCCACAGCTAAGCAACCTTCTTTAACGAACATAGATAAAGCGGATCCACGGTAGAAATGGCGTTGCCAGTAAGAGCGTAAGAAGTAAGTTGACTTTCTACCAAAATTAATCGCATGTAGAACGACAAGTTTTGTATTAAGAAATTTCGGGTGATTATTCATGATTATTTCTCTGTGGATCCGTTTGACTGTTATTAGCACAAAGCAAAACTGAAAATGATACTATTAAACGTTTTTTAACGCCAGTCCTCCTGGCAGCCTGTGGCTCTACATACGCCGAAACCCAGACCGTTCAGGTACGATGCTCACAGTCACGTGATGCGGAGGGATACGACGCAGAGCCACGAGGCGCTTGTTTGCTTTTATTTAAATGCTTCGCTTTCCACTGCGCCAACTGCCGCTTTGCTCACTTCCTTGTTTGTTCAATGCTGCACGTTTAAATGTGTTGTTGGAATAAAGATTTATTTTGCAGTATACTTGTTGCCTTCTCAAAGCGCAGTTAACGAATTAAAAGCCCAAGCGAGGCAAGCGTGAACAATGTCTCATTGGATAACTGATGAAAGCAGAGATGAGCAGCAAGATGCTTTCGTTCAGTGGCGCATCTAGGGTATGGCAGGCATGGCACATGCCATGGGCGCCACTTTGACGGGGGGCGCAAAAATTTCTTGGCAAAAATCAAAATATTTATGTATAGTTTCCTGAGCCTCTATTTTGCGCCCTATGCCAGGGACGTAACGAGGTCAGATGGCGCCCGGGACAAGAAGCAAGTTTGGCGCCCCCATGTTCGAACCTAAGTTCGTTCGGAAGCAAATTTACTGTATTGAAGAAAGTACTTGTGACATTGTTGGGCCTTTTCGGCGCCCCACGCAGTGATTCGGCGCCCCCATGCTGATTCGGCGCCCGGGGAATTGTG
>Ga0210059_1014275_pt1 | contig 11767 bp, 11 predicted proteins | sample Ectturendosymbi2_FD_188042 | JGI IMG/M metagenome (GOLD analysis project Ga0210059, IMG submission 188042) | Ecteinascidia turbinata endosymbiont from Florida, USA - Sample 2 (SPAdes) (version 2) | ecosystem: Host-associated > Tunicates > Ascidians > Unclassified | place: Key West, Florida... | reverse complement strand
TCTAGCAAATGAGGTTCTTGCCCATAACTTCTACCCTGATATGTTGCTCTGATGTGTTGCAGATGTTCTTCAACACACCTCATTCAATATGACAAAGAAAAACGAGATCAGCAGGGAGGTGCAAGTGTTTTTTTCCGGAGCGTGTGATTGGGAAGGAGGCAGACATTACGGCAAGATGCAAAAAGCACACATAAGCTGTGGTGCTGCTGGTGCATCCAGTGAGAACTATGACGAAAGTTTCAACTGTACAGACACATGCGCTGTTTCTGACGATGAAGTTTAGTTCAGTATGCTTGGATCAAATGGATCTTTCATGGCTTTTCGGATTGTTTTCCGGTGGTTAGGGTTTTAGTTTTAGCCATCCACATCCGGATTCACCATCATTTCTCAAGTTTTTTTTTTCTGAGTATCGGCTAGTGAACCCCTAGAGTGGACAGGGAGCCTCTTTCAGCCACGTTTGCTTAAACTAAGGTAACCCAGCGGGATGAAAACACTGCTCGTTTCTGCGTCAAGGAAGTAATTGCGGATCCGCCTGGCATGACGCGGCTCAGATAAAACGCTGAGTTTATCAATCAGATGGCAGCGACCTAACAGTCATGTTTCAGGGCTCGTATGCCAATGCTTTTCGGTTCGACTCTCAGCTTTCGTTTTGGTAGCAGTTGTTGCACAAGTATCCACACTTCATATTTTACGTTTGGACTTCAGGTTTAGCGGTTAGGTTCAAAACTTTGGGTTTGCAACGCAATCAGTCGAGTACAGCAAAAGCTTCCCACCGACCCTACCTTGTCGCAGAAACGAGCAGTGGTTCCAGCGTTTTCATCGCGCGTGATCACCTTAGGTCAAATGTGCAAAATCGGCATCCTTTTTATCATCTACCCCTCCACTGTCTTTCACTAATCCTACGCAGTGGCGTGCAGAGAGGGGGAGGGCGATTGCCCCGGGCATCCAAAGAGTGGAATTGCAAAAATTAAAGTTTTGAAACTATTATTTTTTCTATTGTATGGTTACTGACACATGCTGCATAGATAAATTTTTCAAAATTAGTTTTTTTTGTCTACACTAGTTTTTACGTATTCAAATGCCAGGAATTTTTGCATTTGTCAGTTCTGGCATTGTGTTTTCATTTATTGCAATTTTCACAGACAATTGGTTACTTTTTTTGCATGACTTTTTGCATTGTACGTGCTTATTAGCTGAGTCATACGAACAAAGAAATGTCTCTACTCATTTTAATGCTTATTTTCAGTGTTGTGAGGATTTTGAACTGTGTTGTTGGAAGATATGTGCAAAACTTGCTTGTCTGATCACAGCGATTCCAGTTAACAGTAACACAGTTAAATGATTATCATAAACATGTGTAGTGTTACGACGTACGTATAGTTCTTTTGCATTCTGCTTTTTGTTGCGGTTCGTTGCTATCTTCAGTAATAAACGTCATCTTATTTGCAAATACAATGTGCTGTTGACAAACGTGAAATAACAGAAGACCGGGATACAAGGTTCATAGGAAAATACAAAAAAGAGTTGCAGAAAATATCTTACAACATTACTAGGTTTTTCCTTGTATGGCATGTTTGATTCAACCTCGAAAATCATGTCAGATGGGATGGTGCATTTTTGGGCCTTTTCGGAGAAAAAACAAATAAAAGTCAAACCACTCGTCCTCGATTTAACCTTGGGTGCCAGGTATAAACGGGGATAAGTCAAGTTTGATCCTAAGATAATTTTCCGTCTGGGTTCCCACACCCTTTTTGTTAGCACTAAATCCCTGTATATAATATTGCAAGGTATGGTAGCTAAATATTTTTCTTGCACATTTCCGCTCTTTAAAAATGTTACAAATCTTTACCTACAAGGCATCATGCATGCAGCCCCACCCCTAGCCAAATCTCCATTGATATCCTTTTACAGTAGCAACAAATGTTTGGCCAAAATTAGCGTAGGCTACTTCACAAAATGATTTACAAGTCATTTTTACTACTGATGGGCGGATGATGTATCTTTTCAATCTCCCCTTGTCCGCCCCTGCATGCTGTTGGGTACTCTTTCGGTTGTCCAAACATCGTTTGTCTGGTAGCCTTTCCCAACATCAATCAATCTCCCAACCAGAATCATCCAAGCCAACTAGAGAAGACTTCAAGATATCCAAAATAAAACGAACCAGAAGTCTTTCTGAATACATACCCATATACCAATCTAACCTACAATGTGATTTCTGCACACCTAATCATCTTGCAACCAGGTCCGTAACTAAGGGGAGGGCTTGGCCCCCCTGGCAAAACTTTCTCTCTCCCGAAAAAATATCTTGGACATATTGTATGCATAACCATTGCTTTCGTACATGCTAGCGATGTAAAATTTGGTCTCCCTCAGAAAATTCTTCCCCCCCTGGTGTCCAAAGCTGGTTACGGGTCTGCTGGTGACTGTTGCCTTGTGACTTCTGTCAGTTATGCCACTCAGCTCAGTCTTTTCACAATTAAATTTTTCAGGTTTAACATCAAATTTTAATCGGCGAAATTAACCTCAGAAGTTTTATTTTAGAGTTATGCATGCATGACGACACGAAGATATATTTGAGATTAAACAGAAATGAAAATGAACATTGGCAAATAGTACCACGTTTCACCTGATGCAGAAATATAAATGCAGTAAATACATCATCCAAACAAAGACTCTCACTGAGCACCTGTGACGAGCAACTTGTCAATCAAACCCGTTTTGCCATTGATGGGCAGGGGTGCCGTTGGACCCGTTTCCCGAGTCAGCATCAGAATGTTCCATTACAGAATGCTTCGTTTTGCCAGTGCCTTATTTGCAATGATCAAACCGGTTTCGTCCGGTTCGTTCTTTTTTGTTGAATTGCTGGAGTCGGCTGCACCCAACGAAACTCTTCCATCAAAATAAGTAATGTAAACACAAAACGTAAAACAGTACGCTGTCTGCTTATTCAGGTTTAGATCAAGTTACTACATATATAAAAACCTACCCGGCTAGGCTTATGAAGATTGTGAAATACAAAGCTGACGACTGAAACCTTTCATTATTTGTGCAATGGTCTAACAATCTTTCTGAAAAAATGGTTTTGATTGTTTTCAAGCACAAAGCCAAAACTTTGTTATTTTGATATTCAATAAAAAATATCAAAATCAAATTTTTCACAATAGATATGAAATACAGGACATTGTAAAACGTTGATTGCAGCAAGGATTCATTATCCGGTTGCGGATCATTACAAACGGATTTTGACATAATGTCCATATTTTTAAAACCCCAAATCACACAAATTGTTGAAAAGAGACCCAAATACAAACTCATAGAAATTTTTAAAGCATCTTCGCTCATATTTTGCCTGAAGTTATCAGTAGCAGGAATGCAAAACATCCAATGTGAAACATTCTTTCTCACTGATGTCGATAGCGACCCTAGATATGTAAACAGACACCTGGTCTCGACCAAGCAGAGCTGTAAATGATTTTTGTTGCGTTTCCAACTTTTAATTCCCATAAATGCCTCATTTTCCAACCAAGAATGCGAAAACTAATCGTTGCCAGGATTGTCATTTGCAGCCACTGTCATTTTTCAAGACCAGAAACAACGGAACAAAAATGAAATCTGTTAAGCCAAAAAATGTGGCCACATGGACCAAATGAGATAAACAAACCGAAAACCAGAAAAGGCTTTCTTTCCTAAAAACTTCAAATAACAAGAAGATAAAACTTTTGTCTATTCCGCAAAGATTTTTAGCGCTCTTTTCAGTGAAGCACTCCGGTTTCACATACGGATAACCTGTTTGGCTTAAAATGCTGATGATAAACTTTTAATTCTCTTTTGGTTGTCTTTAGCCAACCCCCTCATTTTTAACCCAAAACTGCTGAATTTTCACTTTTTACAGATGATTAGTTGCAATACTTCCAGGTTTTCTGTGTCGCAAACAAGCGCTTTGAAAACGCAAACAAAGAAACCTGATAGCGGTTTTTAACACACCGATCAAAAAAAATCAAAAACGGCGATACTGTAAGTGAAAAGACGAAGCATCGTGGTCAAATGCGGATGTTATGTGTCGGAAAGCGAGGCCTCGTTCCTATTAACGTTTGTAAATCACTCGTTAACCTGTCAAATGAAAACTGGCCTCCGTGTTCGATGCTTTGGCGTTGATTCCTTGCAACAGGTTTGCAACGCGTGTGGCAAGGAAAGGCGTCAGGTGATGATTTAGGTGGAAAGATTATGTGTGCGATGGATAAATGGTTGAACCGCTCTTCATAATCAGCTGCAAATTGCAGAAAATTCATTATCCTGTATTGCTCTCAAACAATCCAAGGACAGGTTTAGTTGTTGTTCTGTGCCAGCTTCAGCCAATAGTTTAAGCATTCAATTTGCTTTCATGCGGGAGAATGTTTCAAAGCTTGTGACATTTTTATCTTCGAAAACGCTGGCCTGCTGCAACTTAATGAATGCTGAACTTGGTTAAAATCAATGAGACATGTGCAAAAAGGCAAGCGCAACGAATCCTAGCCGCAAAACTAGTTACAGCCTTTTCAGTTTGCGTGAAATGTATCTAAGTTGCTGGGATATTTTACGCTGTCTAAATTGTTGCGTAATTATAACGGCTTAATTTGCGAAGCTTCATTTAAATAGATATGTTGGCAATACCTCAGACTGACCTAAATTATCGCATTTGTAATAACGCGCATTATCATAACATCATAACACGATAACATGCAAAATCAGATTAGCAATTCTTTGGTTATATTTAATCGCAAGAGCTGATTACGTTGTGCGAAGGTGATCAAAGTATTAATGCCTGACAGATGAAAAAAGATAAAGCTTATGCTATTTGTGCTTGATGTGTTGTCCATGAGGCGTGTTTTGCTTGATGTGTTGTTCATGAGGCGTGTTGTTTTCCACGGTTGAGAAACTGTGCTCCCGAGATTCTTCCCAGCAACGCGTGAAAACATTTTCCAGAATGCTCAGCTGTGGAACGGTATATAGTTCAGACTCGACAAAAAAAATATAAGGAATTTTCTATTGAAGCCAAACACTTTTTACATCGTCAAGCTCTACTGTATATTCGCTGCAAGTTTTTCAGCAAGCAAGCGACTGCTTGCTGATTACAGGACTGATGATGCGTAAAGTTACGTGATATCGATTTTCTTTTTTTAATAATTTACTTTATGATAAACTAGACTGCGTCAACTTGATGACGTCTACTTGCCGTTGCATCGTAAAAAACTTTTCGGGGAGAGCAGTATTATAATATATTTCGCCGCATAAACATATGCAAGGTGTTTAAAATTAGTTCCATCGAAAGTGTTTGTCATGACGAAACTTTGTCTACGTGTTTCAGCGTAAAAGATTCAAATGCGAATGCCAAATTGAAAGTGGGGTGTGCTTGACGCAAATTTGCTTAGATTAGAGCATAGTTGCCCAACCTTTTTTGAAGCTGGCGCCCCTTTCATGACGTAAAGTTACGTTCGCACCCCCACCACCCGGTTTAAAAAAAAGCGCAGAAATCACAGAAACAGTTCGATTTTGCAGTATCTTCATTTTTGAAGATACGCCTCGTAATACTGAAACAGAAAATACTCAGCGTACTGTTTAACTTCCACACCTTAGTGGTCATTAGAAACAAACCTAGTGATTTTTGTTGCTGCTTCGCTGAAATCATCCGCTCATACCTCAGCACACAATTACTCAGAGCCACGCGCAAATCGTTCGAGAGGTTCAAACGGTTCCGATACTTGTTCTCCAAATGAAGTAGAGAGGATAATCCAAATTCGTACAAATATGTTGTTGCAAAGGGCACTAGAATAGACAAGGCATTTGTACTCAGTTCCTTGTAACTTTGCGTGGTTGAAACGTTCTTGTAACTTTGCATGGTTGAACACCAGAAACGTTCGAGTTCTGCAGCATCAAACAACAATCTCTTTACTTGGTTTTCTTTCTAGCCAATGTGATCTTTTTGAAGAACATCACCGTCTGCCATTTGATAAGCGTTGAAATGAAATAGATCTGCGATCCAATGTTCAATGACACTGAGATCTCTCTCTGAGACAAACTCATCAAAGGAAGCTTGCAGCATGTCAATGTCAAAATAAGCAGAAATGTCTTGTTGTACACATTGAAATATTCTTCCGAATTCTTTCACTGTTTCTTCCAGCCACGTCAACGCCAATCCTCAACTGACACTGCTGAGTGCTACTGACTGCTCTACCTTTTTACAGCACAGCACACGTGCTCTGAAAACACTGTTAAGTATTGCGCCATAAACGTTTAAACGTCACAATCGCATCAATGGCAATCTTCAGCGTGGTAACCTCAGCGAGAGCAGAAACAGCAATGCACACGTTTGCCATTTAAATTGATAAATTAGTAACGTTATCTGGCATAATTAGGCTGGATAATGTTTTTTTAAGTCAGAGCCCTTGCAAGCTTTCACAAATCTCGGTTCTTTTGAAAAGAAGTACACCCAAGAACATACAAACTCCCACCTTGTAAAATCGCGTTTCGGACCCCAACAATCTTGTTTCGGGCCCCAGGGGTCCGAGAACCCGCGGTTGGGAACCACTGCCTTAGAGTAACTTGGGTTAGATCAGGCTTTTTAAGGAAAATGTTAGGTATCCGGTATGGACCTGTAGGGACCCGATTTCTCTGATTCTAGGGGCCCGATTATCTGTGATTCCAGGGACCCGATTTGCAATTCTAGGGGCCCGATTCGGGTCCCTAAAACACCTTAAAAACCTGGTAGGATATGAAAAAGCAAATGCAACAGACAAAATGTCAAAATAACTTAATCTGATATGTTGCTCAAGCGTGTTGCAGACGTGTTGCAGTTACTCAAACGGAAACCTGCGGGAGGAATGCGTTCCAAAAAATCTTCCCATGTAATGTAAACAGAACGGTTCAATTGCAAAGATTTCCCTTTTAGTTTGACTTGGATTATTAATATTAATGGGCACACTTTCTTAATGTTTCGTTTCTTTGTTTTCCTCCTCCAAATTGTGGGTCAAAACAAGACGTAAAGTCGTGAACCAACCATCATAAAATGTTCAAATTATTTGGTTCATCCACTGTACAACACAAATATTTGATGAGCAGGGCAACGCGTTTTTCGTATTTGTTCGTTTTGTTTTTCACATCAACGAACGCCTTTTTTGTGCTTGTCTAAGTGTTTGCTCTTTTCAATAGTGTCCGCGCGCATGTAAATAACTCTTTGTGCGCGTACGTATTGATACGTTCATGTGTTGGATCGTGAGAAAGTATCGCATTCTTGTGTTTGTTGTGTTCCACTTTATTTCCCCCTTCCATGAGAACCTTGAATCTGAAATAGAGAAATGAATGAGAAATAAAAAGCATTTTTCTTCTTTCGGTATGGTTTTTGAGGCTTGACTGGTAGAAACCTGTCACGATTCAAAGTCCAGTTGAAGCAAGATTCAGTGCAGAACCAGAAGTTGAAGGTAAGGGTTTTCCACCACGTATTTTTTAAATGATCGATACGAATATCTACGAGAGAAAATGCGGTTGGCGCTTTTAAGCACCTGGAAACCTGTTTTCATAAACTAGCTTTCCTTTAATGTCAGAGATGTGTTTCATCTTTTTCTTTTCTTGCTCTTACCCTTTCTAGTACTTTCAAAATCTTGTGTAGTTTCTGAGTGAAACGTCAAATTAAAGGTGCTTTCGGGGGTTATTTTTAGCTGACCCGAAGCTGATGCGATGTAAATTTCAAGATCAGACCTGTTTCATTGCGCTCTAATGCTTTTTCATAAATTACCTATTCTTGGTGTTGACACTGGCAATGGCATACGCATGAAGAATTTATGTCCAAACCCAATTGTTCCATCTCACCTTATAATCACTTCCCAGTCAAGCACTGCTTTTGACACAGTGATGGGCCAAGAGTGGCCTGCTTGGCAATTCCGCGGTCGGCAACGCCAGAAGCGATAGCTAATGAAGGCTACCTGGAAATGGCCCTTGTGCGTCAGCAATGGCTCGTAAATCAAACAGGAATGGCCTCCAAGGCCGGAAATAAACTGGTGGCGAAAGATAGGGTGAAAAATTCCTGTGGCAACGCGTGAAACAAATGATCATAAAATTTGGCCACATTAACACTGTAACAAGTAAAATGTGAGCTAGTTCGAGAATAGATTTCAGAGATAAAGACACCGTTTCAGTGGATGTAAAAAGGACCACAGGAAATTTCAAGCATATTCTGCTTACACGGTTGCTTTCTGTTACGTACAGTAAGTGTTGCTGAAATTTAGCAAATTGGCTGCGCTCTCTTTTAGATCGCCGCAACAATCGCCACTTCGTGTGCTGCCATGGCAACAAAAAGGCTTGTGAAGCATCTGACACCACTTGCTCTTATGATACTTCTGTCATGTGCGCTCTTCAAAGAAGGAAGAATGAAAGAATTTGGTGAGTTTGACTTTACATGTTGAACGTTGAGTTTGTGATTCTTGTACGCATTTACGTTTGTGGTGGGGACACTTCAGATTGGTTGACATCATTCTAATCTTTATGGTGCAGATTTAACACTATAGGACATGGAAATAGGTTTGTTCATTTTTCATATTGTGTGGAGTTGAATCTTTTCTCGGAAAGGTTTACAACACCAAATTCATCCAGTTGCAAAGCACGATCCCTTCAACAAAAGCAAAGTTTGAAAAAAACATAGAAAGCGAGCAATTACAAGTGGTTTGATTCTTGTTGGTAGTTTTTGAAACTGCATTATTAGAGTCTCATCCATTTTATTAATTTCGAATATTACTCCCCAATTGGAAGATGATTGGGGCTTCGGAAGTTCAGTGGTGTCTGCCTCGCAATTGACAGTTTATCTTGATCACGCAGGTACAGGTATGCCGCCCAAAGATAAGTTCAGGTGTCAGATCACCAAAATGGCACAATATATTGAAATAGGAGAATGATAGCCACAGACACGAACGCTATTTGATCTTTTGCAAGGACCCAAAAATTATTCGATCTGATTGTTCGAACGCACTGATACAGATATACTTCATTTATATTCGACTGAGCAGCGGCTGAAGTTCCTGACAAGTCTTTACCGGGATTTTTAAGTAAAGTTCCAGCGCTCAACCATCGAACCACGAGACCACGTATGAGATTCTCGTGATAGTCCCCAAGCAGGCTCTGGACCGGATTAACCACTGGGCACACCGGGCAATTGCCCGGGGCCTCGCGCTTTTGGAGGTCTCGCGCTTGAATATCAAAACACTCCTTTGCTTGATTTTCATGTTTTTGGGCTGTTCATCACGCGTCAAAATTGTAGAGATTTTTGATTGCTGCGTTTAGCATAGTATGGCCTACAGGTTAAGGGAACTGACGTTGCCATTTATCATTTTTGAGTGACTTGAACCAAACAGCACCACACTTTATGGGCTCCCATTCAGTGATTTCAAATAAATCCAGATTGCACACCAAAAAAACATATACGTACAATAAAAACCAAGAAACTTGTATTACGAGAAAAAATATATGAGTGTGCTTATTTGAATTAAAACGATAATCGAATACTGATTTAATTATACTGTAGCTCCTCTTTCAAATTTTCGCAAATATTAACGTAATTTGAACGAACTTTTTGTTACTCTAGAGCAGCTATGTCCAACCCGCGGCCCAGTCGAAGGTTTTGTGCGGTCCAGTTCAGGTGTTCTCTGTAGCACAAATATCCTACATACTGACAACCCGTCCTTATTTTTATAATCTTCAATTTGATATTTTAATGCAGATAGTCCTCAGTGCCACTTTATCACGTTTGTTACCATTGCAATTAGGGTTCGAACGATTTCAGTACGTTAGCTTAAGCTAAATTTAATTTGCTAAGATAAAAATAAGCTATTCAGTGTGCGGCCCTTATTAATATGCCATTCATTGTGCGGCCCTGGTCAAGACAGTAACATAATTTTTGGCTCTGTAAGCCATTTGGGTTGGACATAGCTGCTCTAGAGTGACGTGTTTCATAGATCTGGTAACATACTCCGATGTTGATATCTCTCACTAACTGTGGGAGTACATTTGTTATTATACTAGGAAATTTTGTGCAATCTTGAACTGCAGCGGTATCTAAAATCCCATAAAAATATGATCCCAATGCCTTCTGTTCTGCTTTAAATTGAAATTGTTTTTTAATTTGTATGCATTAGGAAACATTGAAATTTAAACAAGCAGTCCTAACACTTGTTTCACCAGTTTCTTCAGTTGGCGTAAGAACATTATATAAATAACCCTGACAATGATCTTATTTGAGGATATGAAACCGGTTGAACACGTTCTGCTTCATCCGATATGCGTACCTCACCTGATATGCGCATGCAAACACTGTAATATCAAGTTATCTTCACATTATTGAACACATTGAAGTTCCTGATGAATTTATCACGTCAAAAAATCCATATTTAATGCAAATTGTATTAATTAAACCTAGACGTCCAAGGTCGACTGAAAAAAGCAGATCTGGGTGGAAAAACCTCAGTGGGACCCCTGGTCATATGTGGAAAAACGCCTACATCCGTAATTTGAAGCAAACGTTTGAAGATTTATTGCCGTGTTATTGTTACGCAATAAAGACCAACAGTACAAGAAGCGAGAAAGTTTCGCAACATGCCAGTAGCAAAGGGAAGGGGTCAGCCGCAACATTATACGGTTTCCAGTTGTGTTCAGGGTTCAGGTTCAGGTAGCGAGCCTGGGGTTTTCCACAGCCCTGGGGCTTTCCCAACCTGTATTTTGATATTTTGTGTTTTTGATATTGTTTCATTTTTCTATAATTTTCATGTTTTTGATAATCTCTGATGTTATTTTTATTTTTTTTTGTTTCTTTTGTTTGGTATTTTTTGTGTATGTTTTTTCCTGTTTTTCAATATTTCAATAAGTTTTTTATTTTGTTAATATTTTTGCATTATGGTAATATTTTTGATATTCTCACGTTAATATTTTCAATTTTTAATTTCATATTTTTGAGAAAGCTTGCAACAAGTCACCACACCGCTCCAACTGTGGCGAAAAGGAGTGTCACGTTTTAATCCGACAAGCAAATATACCACCTGTCCTTGCGTTATGGAAATATTTTTTTCATATCATCACGTTAATATCTTCATTTTCATTATTAATTTCATATTTTTGGTAACTTGTTACTTGGAGGTTTTGTCTAAGCTGGCCACTTCATACTCTAACCCATCACTGATTGTCAAAGGCCAAGGCGCGCCAGGACATGCCACGTTTTGATCCGATAAGCAAATATTCAGGCAACCGGCCAAGATCGCCTCATTTGAACACCATTCGATGACCAGGTGGATGTTAGTATCAAAGCAAAACTCATTCTAAACATGCTAACTTCATCAGTTCTTTTGCGTAGCATTCTTCTTTGAACGTTTATCGTGTTTTAGCAATAGCAAACAAAAAATTACTCATTACGGTTGCTTTAACGTAAAGCACGAAACACTTTACAGCTAATCGTTAATCGGGTTTACATTTCGAATCTTACGACTGCTTTTAACGAAAGTAGCAACCATTGCAAAGCTCGAATGCTAGATACATATATCTCATTAGCAGTTTAAACTACCATTTCTTTCGAATGTTTATGCTTTCTGTAAGTTTTGTTTTTCCTTTGTGTGGTCGCACTTCGCTTAATAACTAACTATCTCAACCATTGCATAGCCTATGATGATGTTGCACAATCTAACCACACCACTGCACCCATCTGTAACTAACCCCGTTGTGTAAAGGCATACCGATTACCTCGCGTTTTAATACGATA